>Ga0206988_1134_pt1 | contig 18235 bp, 15 predicted proteins | sample Alteio_BWMinCont_12_FD_153263 | JGI IMG/M metagenome (GOLD analysis project Ga0206988, IMG submission 153263) | Enriched cells from forest soil in Barre Woods Harvard Forest LTER site, Petersham, Massachusetts, United States -... | ecosystem: Environmental > Terrestrial > Soil > Temperate forest >... | reverse complement strand
CAAAGGCAATTTGGTCGCTGTTATTACAAATGGCACGGCAGTGTTGGGTTTGGGAAATGTGGGTGCGTTGGCGGGCAAGCCTGTCATGGAAGGGAAAGCGGCATTGTTCAAGCGCTTTGCTGATATTGATGTGTTTGATATCGAAATAGATTGCGGTGATCCACAAGATTTAGTTGATACCATTGTGCGTATTGCGCCGACATTCGGCGGCATTAATCTAGAAGATATTAAAGCGCCAGAATGTTTTTTTGTGGAAGCAGAATTAAAAAAACGTTTGTCTATTCCGGTGTTGCATGATGATCAACAAGGTACGGCTATTGTTGTGGCGGCAGCTTTATTAAATGCCTTGGCAGTGCAGGGTAAGCGCTTGCAAGAGGTTAATATAGTGTGTTTAGGCGCGGGAGCGGCTGGTATTGCGACGATGCGTTTGTTGCTTAGTTTGGGGGCTTTGAAAAAGAATATGTATTTGGTGGATCGCGAAGGAGTGATTCATAGCGATAGACTAGATATAAACGAGCAAAAAAAAGAATTCGCGGTGGCTACGACTAAACGCACTCTGGCAGATGCGATGCACGGTGCCGATGTTTTCATCGGTGTATCTGGACCTAAATTGTTGGCGCCTGAAATGGTGCTTACCATGGCGAAAAATCCTATCCTTTTTGCTTTATCAAATCCTGTACCTGAAATTATGCCAGATGATGCATTGCGCGTGCGCAGTGATCTTGTGTTTGCGAGCGGCCGCAGTGATTATCCAAATCAAGTTAATAATGTTTTGTGTTTTCCTTATTTATTCCGTGGCGCGTTGGATGTGGGTGCTACCACAATCAATGAAGCAATGCAGATTGCGGCAGTGCATGCGATTAAAGAATTGGCAAAAGAACCGGTACCAGAGGAAGTATTTTCCGCTTATGGATCATTAGATCGATTCGAATTTGGGCCGACTTATATATTACCTAAACCGACTGATCCACGGTTAAAAGAACGAGTGTCGTCTGCGGTTGCGAAGGCGGCGATTGAATCAGGGGTGGCGACTAAAAAGCAAATAGGATAGTGTTTGAAAAAGCAGGGAAAGCTCGTGTCATCTAAACAAATTTGGAAACTATTTTGGATATTGATCATCAATTGTGGAATGGTTTTTAATGTTTACGCGGAAACAGTTGATAACCCATGTGGTGGTGCTTCTGCACTACTTAATATTGTGGATAGACCGACTGTCGGTGATAGCGCTTGCGTCGTTCCATTCAAAGAAGCGGTCCTGGAATTAGGGTATCAATATCAGCAGCTTTCACACTCAGCAGGTTATCAACAAAATTTTCCTGAAGCTGAATTGCGAATCGGTTTACCTGTCAATAATGAACTTGTTTTACTATTACCTAATTACATACATCAATCGATGACACCACGCTCCGGATTTGCTGCAACAACGATTGGTATAAAACACGAAATTGGTTATACACAAACTTGGCTGGGTGCAGCAGAAGTTCTCTTCACGCTACCAAGTGGTAGCACTGCTTTTGGCAGTCAGAATATGGGGACTGCCGTTAATGGCATTATTAACTATACGTTTAATTCAACGTTTAGCTTGTCATTTATGCTCGGTGTTACTACACAAACTCAATCTAAGTTAAATGGCGGTCAACGTTTTACGAGTATTAATCCTGATATGGTTTTAACTTATGTGTTTACTCCGAAAATTAACTTCTATGGCGAGGTTTATGGTCAAAGCAAAACAGCGCCAGGTGAAGGCAGTGGATTTAATTTTGATGGTGGTGTTTTATATCTACCACTGCCGAATCTTGAAGTCGATCTGGAAGTGGGTCAACGTATCAGTGGCACTCTCAGTGGGTTTAACCATTATGTTGGTACAGGCATGTCTATAGCATTTAACTAATTTGACTATTATTCAAATAACAAGGAAGAATACACATGTTAAGAATGACACTCCGGTCGTTGCGTGGGTCGTTGCGCGCACATCGTATTCTTTCTGATCAATCGGGCTTTCGCAATCATTTCAATGCGGCGGGCATTAAACTGCCAAACGGTGAAGTGTTTGTGCCTTATCAAATGAATAATAGTATGTGGTCGCACATTCAAGAAATGCGTCAACAAATGGAAAAGAGAAACCCATTAGCTGGCGAAGTACTCAATCGCATGACAATTGAAGGTATGTCGCTTGGATCACTTAGCCCGCTCACGCATGGACATATTGCGAAAGTAGCGATGGCGTTGAATGGTGCAAGAACCTATGCGGAATTAATCGAAAAATATTATCAGTCTGAACATATTCTCATGAGTAACGCGGGTGAGGGCGGTGATATCAATCAACATCTGATTAAACAAATCGCTTCTGCGCGTTTTGGCGTCGATCTGGATTACATCTTGGAAGCGGTGATGTTGCAATTTAAAGCGGCGCAGGGGGTTAAACCTGGCGTGGGCGGCTCGCTTGCTGGTTTAAAAGTTAGCGATTTGATTGCGTCTATCAGAAATTGCATGCCGTGGACATCATTGCATTCACCGGGCCCACACGCTGATCAATATTCCATTGAAGATCTTGCTATCTTGGTTAGAGCGTATCTCGCTGCCAATCCTAAATTAACCTGGTCAGTTAAATTAGCAGCAGAGCCTGGTGTGGATACCATCGCTTTAGGTTCGCTCAAAGCGCTGGGGATGTCTCCCTCTGGCAGACGAAATGAAATTGTGATTACGGGCCAAGGTTCAACCGGCAATACGCCTCTCTTTACTAAATATCATGCTGCCTATCCCTGGCTGGTAGGATTATCTAGAACGCACGCTAAATTAGTCGAAGCAGGTCTACGTGATAGTGCAAACCTCATGGCGAGCGGTGGTTTTGTAGGCAGCTTTTTCGCGCCGTTTTTATGGGGCGCTGATCGCGTAGGCATTGGCACCTTAGCCTTAATTGGCGATGGGTGCATTATGGTAAGAAAATGCCATGACAATACGTGTCCCACTGGTGTTGCGACTTTAGATCCTGCATTAATGGCCAAAAACAAAGGCAGCCCTTTAACCATTGCTCGGGTACTGCTGGGCGCGGCTGAATTAACTGCGATAGAAATGCAACCCTATTTTGATCATGTTAGTCAGGCTATCGGGCGTGCTGCCATATTAGAACCCATTCTGGATGGCCCTTTAATAGGTCACGAAGAACTCTTAAATCGTATGCGAAAAAAACCGCGCTATATTTCCTTAGGAAATTTACCACTACAACAAGGCCCCAGTTACAAAGAACGCGAAATCATTGAAAAAATCCACAGCAACTTGCAAAACGTTTTTGATGTACAAGCAGAGAATAGTGAACTGGGTTTTGGTGCAAGCATCAGCGCGTATAGTAGAAAAGATGAAACCGTAAGAAAAATGGTGGAAACTAACGGTATTACGATAAACATAACTGGTTCGCCCGGACAAAAGCTTGCGGTTTTAGGTGCAGCTGGCATCACGTTTAACGCAAGTGGTACTCATACCAATGATGGCACAGGGCAATCATTGTCTGGGGCGACTGTCATCGCAGAAACATGCGGAGCACATGCAGGATTTGGGATGACTAAGGGACGTGTTATCACGCGCGGTGTCGGTTCCCGAGGTGCGATACGCAAAAGTGGTGGGTCGTTTATTACCGAAGTCGCTGGTGCATTTTTTGCAAATTTTCATACGCGTGGTGAAACCATTATTTTGGGTTTTCCCAACCATTATCCTAATCTACAGATAGAGTTGGATCATTACAAATCACCATTCGCGTTTAAGAAACACGCATTGGGATTTGGATTTTTATCAGGGTTTAGCGGTGGCACCATTATCATGCCACAGGCTTTATGGACAGAAGCGTTACAATTAAAACATGTCAGTCCTGGTATACGTGATCATGTGACGACAGCGTCTTTAGCGGAAAACGATAAAATAGAATTAATGTTAGCATTAGAAGAAGCTATACACCTGCATGGTAATATACTGCAACGTGCAATTTTAACCGCAATAAAAAAAATCCCTGCATTAATCGATAAATGGTTTATTAAAATTTTACCGCCCAAGCAAAATACACCCGCTTTTGCGATTGGACAAATTGCGTTAGCTGAAGAAAAATTACCGCCCCCCATCCGAGATCCGCAACTGGTTTCAGTGCAAAAAAGGCATGATAAACCTAACTCAGACATTTTGCGGCCTGATCGTGAGCGCGCGGCTTGCGGCACGGGCTTAGTACGTCATTTAGATGGCAAAGCAACACATGACATTGTCAAACTTGGAGTAGACGGTTTAATACACTCAGAACATCGGGGTGCGGGGAGTAATGACCCGTTATCTAGTGATGGCAATGGCGTATTAATTGTATTTGGCGATGGTTTTTTTAAAGCGCAACCTGAATTTGCCAATTTGCAATTGGAGCAGGGTAAGTTTGCAGTGGTGACTGTCTTCATGCCTATCGATAACAGTGATTTTATCAAGGTAGAGGAACAACTGAAAGAATCGCTAGCTATATACGGATTGCAATTCGCCGCCAAACGAAAAATTCCCACAAATGAAAGGATGCTAGGCGTACAAGCGAAAAAAGATCAGTTGCAACTGCTGCACTATATTGTGTTAACGCCAGCGCAAAAAAGCGCTGAGCAATTTGATGCTGATTTATCGAAATGTTACTTGCATTTTGAGTTCACGATACAACAAATGATGATGCCGCATCGCGCACATTGTTGTAGTGCGTCACGTCGCTTTATCATTTATAAGTCGAAGGGAAAAGAAAAATATATACGCGATATTTATCCCGATCTGAATCATCCTTTACTGACGGCTTCCATGGTGTTGACGCATTCTCGTTTTGCCACCAATACCGATACGCTGATTGAAAATGTTCAACCCTTATCGGATTCCATGTACAACGGTGAAATCAATAATCTTCGCCGATTCATTGATGCGATTAAATATAATGCGAAATTAAGTCATTTACTGCAGGTTGATATTAGCAAAATTGATTTTTCCCGTTACAGTGATTCAGCCATCATGGCGTTTTATATCAGAATGCTGCAATTGTTTGGTTATGATTCAGAGCAAATAAACCAAGCTATTTTTCATCCTTATGATCCGCGCGGAGAAAATTCTGTTTCTGAATTCCATAATTTGATCGGTATGCCGGGTTTAGAAGGTCCTAATGGCAGTATTAGACTGTATGAAAGCGGTGAGACATTTAAAGTCACTATCGAAATGGATAGTATGGGATGGCGGCCGCATCGCGGAATGATTGATTCAAAGCGACGGTTATTAGTCACCGGGTCAGAATTTGGCATCGTGCCTGGACTTGAGGGGGACCTGATTGAACTAGGGCCAGGGGATGCATTTGAAATTGATCACTCGACAGGCCACTTCAAATTGCTTACTCGAAGTGCAGATCTAGAACGCAGTCATAACGAAAAGCTTGCTCATATCTCTTTAGTAAAATCCAGCGAAAGCTATGAAGCAGTGCCATTAAGTATGTCCTATGAAGAACTGCAAGAGAGAAAATTAAGGGCGGGTATCACCCCGGAAATGGAAAAAACTTTTTTAATCCCTATGTTTAATGATGGCAATGGATTTACCAAGTCAATGGGTGATGATGGCGGACCAGAAGTGACAATCTCTGGGCCTACGCGCGTTATTAATACGATTAAAACAAGTTTTGCGCAGATTACACGTCCTCCATTGGATTATCTTCGTGAAGGTGAAACGATGATAGGTCATTGCTTTATCGGCAGTAGGCCTGCGCTCGATAAGATGCATGCTAGCCACATTGTTGGCTTACGTGTGGATAGTCCTATTATTGATAATGAAGAAATGCACACACTAATCACGTCCAGCAAACTTAGTGTCCTGACGATTGATATCACGTACCCAGTTCGGGGACGAGAACAAGCTATGTTGCAAGCATTGGATGCAGTATGCAGTAAAAGCGTTACTGCCGCTGATAATGATATCAATTTAATTGTTTTATCCGACATTAAATCTGATGATATTCATGCATCTTTGTTACCCATATTAGTGGCGGGGGCAGTGGATTCAGCTTTAAAGAAAGCAGGCATCAGGCATAAAGTGAGCTTGTGTTTGCAATCGGGTATTTGCGCGACGCCACTAGAACAAATTGCAGCGCTCGCTTGTGGCATTAATTTAATTAACCCTTATTTAATTTTCATGCCAGACAAATTATTTGCCGAAAATAAAGCTGAATTTAAGCGTCAGCGCAAGAGTTATAAAACAATTGCACTCAAAGAAAACTATGCAGCTTCTGCACGCGCAGGCGTGCGCACGTTGCCTGGTTATACGGGTGCAGGTTTAATAACGGCCTTAGGGTTGGATGCAGACGTGGCAAATACTATTGGCATTTATTCTGAATTAGGTGGTTTCGATTGGGCTAATATTGCCGCCTCAACGGTTGATATGCACATGCGACCTGGCAATATTGGTAAATATATCTATGAGGGACAAGCAGCGCGCGCAGGTAGATTGAACGTGGCCTTAGTTTCAATGTGGCGATCAATTGCAACAGGCGAAAAAATCCTTACCGAATTACGACCAGAGATGCTAAGAAATATCCGCGGTGCTGAAAAAGATACGTTGGAAGGACAATTTAAATTAAAGCCGCCTGGGATTTGGACCACTGAAAATCCTATGCCCATTCGCATTATCGGTGGTGGTGCCGCTGGTTTTATGATGGCTCGTGCTTTACTGGATTCACCGATGGGCAATAAAATTAAAATAGAAATAATAGAGGAAAATCCAGCTAATCTATTTGGGATGATTAAAGATGGCATTGCGCCGGATAAGCTTGCAATTAGACAAATGCAATTTACTTTACTTAGCCAATGTGTAAAAGATCCGCGTGTTCTTTATTCAGGTGGAGTAAAAGTCGGTAAGAAAAAAGAGAGCGATGTCAGCGTTACCTATGATGAATTGCTGAATGATTCTCCTTGTGTCATTGATGCCCGCGGCGCACCTAGAGACAGAGAATTATCTGAAGTGATAGGGCATGAATTTTTTACCTCTGCTAGTAGTGTATGGAAGGCCTACAATGGTTACTTCGATCCCTATAATCCAGACCGCTACTGGCCATTTCACGATACGCGCAGTCAGGTAAAAATAGTGGTTGGGAATGGGAATGTAGCGGCGGACATTATTCGTTTATTATTAAGTAATACGGAAGGACATCCCGCTTTTCAAGACCGCTCACGCAAGCAAGGCCCTAAATTTATTCGCAATATTGCTAGAGGGCCTGTGACACAATGTAAAATCACTTTAAAAGAATTAGAATCTTTCGCAAAGAATGGCATTCGTGTTTGCGCTAATTTCGATGAAAATAATATAGAAGAATCCTCACTCAATGAAGAACAGCGCAATATACTCGCCTTTTTCCGACGAGTGAAACACAATACGTCTAACTTATTAATCGATGATAAGTGTGTTCATTTTCATTTTGGCTGTGTCCCTAAACGTGTTTACCCTGTTGGTCGAAATATATTTGAATTGGAAGTAGAGCGCGAAAACGGCCAAATTGAAACCTTTAGAGGCGGAGACATTATTTCAGCTGTTGGTCGCGAAAAGTCGGAAGAAGCATTTGTTACTCCTTATGTCATTGGTTGGGCGACTGGCAATGGCGGTAACCTCGGCATTATTCAATCTTCCGTCAATCCAATTAAGGATCGCATTGTCACTGAATTCGAACAGCGTCAATTCGATCACACCGTAGCGCCTCCGCCTGAACGTAAATACCAAGCACGAGCACCAGTGACCAATCAAGGTCTACTCAATATTCTTGCCTATTTCAATGATGGCAACCCATTGGATACCGCACAACAATGGCGAAAAGCTCGGGATTATCAAGCTCCTTCGTTAAATACTGTGGATGAGCAAATCGATGTACCTGTTGTTGCCGCACCAATGAAAAATGACAGTGTGGCTAAAGATGCTATACAAATCATAGATGGCAAGAGCCAGCAATTTGTAGTCATCAAAACAGGCGTTGCTAGTGGCGTCACTATTTATAAAGCATTAAAAAAAGCCGCCGAACGTGATGCTTCAGTGCCCATTCCTCAGAATGACTGTGGAGAATTAGGGACATGTGTGCGGTGTGTTGCTGAGGTAAAACCACCGATTAAACCGACCCACACGCCCTTAGAAAAATCGCTATTACCGACTCTATTTGGCAATAAAGACGCTAGCCGCAAAATCTTAACTTGTCAGCACCCCGCCAATGACTTAAACGGCGCAACGGTTGTGATTACGTATACGGAGCGATCGCTTAAAACATAAACCAAGAATGATCAATGTGGCTGTTTAATTTTTTCTGCCGACAACGACTAAAACAATTCCTGCCACAAAACACACGCCACCTAATATAGGAGGAAAATAAACTGTCTTTTGGGTGTTAGCGGTAACCTGAATATCACCTATCTGAGCTATTTGTTCATGCTTCGTATAAGTAAAACCTTGGTAAACAAGAGTTGCAATACCTGTAAGAATTAAAATAATTCCAAGCATGGTTGTGATCGATTTCATATTATTTCCCTATTAGCAGACTAGACTTTCATTATACCAGCAATCTTAGAAAAGATGGAAATTTGCTTGTTAGGTCGATAATGAAAGCCTGAAAAATGCACCAGGCTTTGATAAAAATACTTGGCTTCCCCTCCTGAATCTCATTTTGGTGCGCCCATCCTTTTACATAAAATTGCCGGAACTGTCAGTAACAGATTGTGACGAATTTTGGTGCAAGTATCGCGAAAGAATATCAGCTAATGAAAAGCTAAAAGCTTTGTCGATCACTGGTGGGGTGCCAAGATACCTTTTTTATATCTAGGGATTTTACTTGGCATTTAAAGAATGGCAAATCTTCAAAATTGAGCCGTTATCGCCTTAAAGATAATTACGTGCGGTTTTATTTAAAATATATTCAGCCGAATAAAAACAAGATAGAAAAGGGTGTTTTTAAAAAAACGTCAGTGACAACCTTGCCGGCTTGGGAAAGCACTAAAACACATCCGGGTTGTCAAATTGATCTACTGATACAGACAAAGATATGTTCTGAGACTTGGAAATATACCAACAAAAATACCAACAGTTTCATGGGCTTGTGAGAAAACATTTATTTCATAGTTAAATCGATGCGTTGCAGCTATAACGACAAACTTCGAAGTTAATTGGTGAAAATTACGTTTTTACTATCGCTTTTAACATAAAATCTGCATATACTAGATGTATGCTATATAAAATCATCATCGAAAACTTTTTTTCTATCACGGATCGGCAGGAGCTTACTTTCGAGGTTCCTGCTAATGCGCCCGATTTGGCTTGTTTCAAGCTTTCACGATCAGATCACAAAACGCGTCTGCCTGCTGTGGTAGGCTTTTTCGGCCCAAATGCTTCAGGTAAGTCTACTATTTTGAGAGCAGTTGTCTCCGCGGCTATATTTGCCTGCCATAGCTTTGATTGGGTAAGCCACATTAATAACCTATTCCAACCCTATAGGCAAAAAAAATGGTGGGGAAGGCCAACGAAAATTACTATTGAGTTTGATAGCCAGCTCAATGACGGCGCACCCTCTGCTATCTTCCGCTATGAGCTCCATATTGGTCACCAGGCTAATGATCTGCGTAACAAGGTGGTTTTATATGAGGCATTATCTTACGCCCCAACAGAGAAGTTCCGTCGTCTTTTTGAGCGCGAAGGCCAAAAATTTAATTTTGGACGCGAGTTCGATATTTCTGGCGCTAATGACCCGAGAACGCAAAGTATTCGCCCTGATGCCAGTGTGATTAGCACGCTGGCAAAATTAAATCATCCATTATCTAGTTACCTAAGTGCGGTAATAGGGTCATTACAAACCAATATTATTGGTGTTTACAAAATTCAACAAAATGTTAATCAGTTTCTTTCTATCTACGTAAATGATAAAAATTGCCTGGAGCGTTTGAATAAGGAATTGAGGCGTTTAGACATTGGCCTTGAATCAATGACAATTGAGCAGAGTGGCCAAGGTCCATTTGCGAAATTCCAGCATGCTGGTCTTGATGAGTTCATTTATTTTGATGAAGAGTCAGCCGGTACAAAACGTTTTGTCGAGATTTTTCCACGAATACATTATGCGTTGGAAACTGGCGGAATCGTTATGATTGACGAGATCGATACTGATTTACATCCTCTATTGTTGCCGGAGTTATTTCGCTGGTTTGGCGATCCTCAGCGGAACTCTAAGGGAGCGCAGTTATTTTTTACTGCGCATAATCCCGCATTGCTTGAAGATTTGGAGAAAGAACAAGTATTTCTTACTGAAAAAACTAGCGGACAACCTACGCATGTTTATGGCGCGCGCGATATTAAAGGGCTGCGTCGAGAGCCTAGTTTGATGAAAAAATATTTAGCTGGTGAGCTCGGCGCTGTTCCTCATGTTGGGTAGAAAATGACAAAAAGAATTATCCAGCAACGGAAACGTATTTTTATCGCAGGTGAAGGCGAAAGCGAGCAATCATTCGTGAAGTGGCTTCAGCAACTTTCGGATCAACAAGGACTGCATGTTCATTTGGATTGCCAAACGCTTGAAGGCGGCGGGTATAAAACGATGCTTGAAAGAACCGTGCGTGAACGCAAACGTAAAGAACGATATAGGGCTAAGTTTTCTATACTGTTAGTAGATAGCGATCGCGCAGAGCGTGGAGAAGATGGTTGGACACTTCAGCAACTAAAACAGCAAGCGTTAAGTCAGAACATTAATCTGTGCGTGCAGCAACCAAATCTTGAAGGATTATTGTTACGTATGTTGCCAAATAATGAACATTTACAGCCAGTAGGAACTAAAGCTCATAGTCAATTACGTCGAGAATGGCCTGAGTATCAAAAGCCTGCGGATACGCGGACGCTGGCAGCAAAGTTTTCTTTGGATGATTTGGTGCGTGTTGCGCGTTTCGATATAGATTTGCGTAGTCTTTTAAAGTCGATAGGTCTGTATCTATAAAGTATGTATTAAAATATTTATAGAATATTTTTGCGGATATTAGGCGAGGATTAAAAAAAATGAGAGATGTTTATTACTCAAGAAGAAATACTTGTAAGGCGAATGTCAAATGGCTATGGGTGGACTCGAACCACCGACCTCAGCATTATGAGTGCCGCGCTCTAACCAACTGAGCTACATAGCCATAAAGGCGCCTATTCTCAAAGGTTTAGGAGGGAGTGTCAAGGCAATCCCTGCAGGTAATCCAATATTATTTGACAAGTCAGCTGGAATCTATACAATTCACCCCCTTACAATTTGGTTATCTCCTTGCTTTCCCAATGGTGGTGAAAGCTGATTAAACCGAGAGGAGCTTTTATGAGCCGCAACAATACTGAAGCGACGCGACACTATGAAGTCGTATTTCTAGTTCACCCAGATCAAAGCGAGCAAGTGCCCGCAATGATTGAACGTTATAGCAACCTGATTACCCAGCACAAAGGCAAAATTCACCGTCTTGAAGATTGGGGCCGCCGGCCGCTTGCTTATCCCATCAATAAAATCATGAAAGCACATTATGTGTTGATGAACATTGAATGCGACCAAGCAACTGTGAACGAATTAAGCGAAAATTTCCGTTACAACGATGCAGTCATCCGTAACAACGTTTTGCGCACCCCGCATGCGATCACCGAATCTTCACCGGTGGCGAAAGAAAAAGACGGACGCGGCAGCAGTCATGATATGGAAATGATCGGTTCCGATAGACCGGATAGGTCGGACAGACCAGATAGATCCGAAAGAAAAGACGATCGTGCGGATAACGAAGCACGTGGCAGAACTAATTAATTAAGCGGGGATCATCATCATGGCTACTGCTACTCATTTTCGCCGTAAAAAAATGTGTTATTTCACGGCAAATAAAATTAAAGATGTTGACTACAAAGATGTCAGCATGTTGAGAAAATTTATTATGGAAAATGGCAAAATCGTACCAAGCCGTATTACCGGTACGAAAGCATGTTTTCAACGTAAATTAACAAGAGCGATTAAGTTGGCGCGTTTTCTTGCTTTGCTGCCTTATTGCGATAGACATTAATTATAAAAGATATTAGTCAACGCCAATGCAACCAAGTCAAACGCGTCTGTTAAGCTGGACAAACTACTTGTTGAGCCATCGTGTCATCGCGGTGGTCTTTACATTTATTATTTCCTTTGTTCCTTTTATTGGTGTGCTAGGGATTTTACTAGCAGCACTGGTGACTTTAAAAAAAGGGATAGTGGAAGGCGCTATTTTTACGCTGGCTGCAACGTTGCCATACTGCTTTGTGCGTATTGCGATGCCAAATAGTGATGCAATGACACCGTTGTTTATCTGGCTGGCGATTGGAATTGGCTCTGTTAGCAATCTGTTAACGTGGGTGTTTGCTGCGATGATGCGCCGCAAGGCGGATTGGAGCACCATTCTGCAGACAGCTGCTCTGACGGGTGTATTGGTGGTGAGCATTGTGCATTTGGCTTATCCAGATATCGCAGAATGGTGGTTTAGTCAGCTGCAAAGTTTTAATGCTCAAGCGCATACGGTGACAGAAGCGATAAAAAATACCGCAAACGTGGATATGGAGATCGATAGCGTTAAAGAAATGCAATTGCAGGCAATGAATACCGCAAAGCTTATTGCAACAGGCACAGTGGTCGGTGTGACCTTACTGTTGGGTATCTGGCAGTTGGTGCTCGCTTGTTGGTGGAATGCGGCGGTGTATGCGCCTGGCAGCTTGCAGGTAGGGCTGCATACTATACGCTTAAGTACCTTGGCGGGAGCTCTTTTTTTGACCAGCCTGGTGTTTTCGTATTTGGGAAATAGCGTAGTTTTAGATATAATGCCGGTCCTTTACTTATTGTTTTGTGCAGCGGGTTTGAGTGTGCTGCATTATTTCTTTGGAATGATAAAGACACCGGTGGTGTGGTTTTGGTTGTTGTTGATGTATGCGACGCTCTTAATAGCAATGCCTATTAGTCTTGTCGTTATCTCGACCATTGCTTTATTAGATACATGGGTAAATTTACGTAAAAAGTTTAAACGCGTTTAATTATTTTTTTATGAAAGAGGGGTAAGAAGGTGGACGTTATCTTACTAGAAAAGATGCGCAACTTAGGTGCGCTAGGCGACAGAGTGAAAGTGAAACCTGGTTTTGCCAGAAATTTCTTAATTCCACAAAGCAAAGCTGTTTATGCGAACAAAGCAAATCTTGCTAAGTTCGAAGAGCACCGTGCGGAACTTGAAAAGAAAGCAGCAGAGAATCATCAAAAAGCGCTTGCAAGGCAACAAGCCTTGAATGCTTTGCCGGTAGTGACGATTGCTGTGAAAGCAGGCGAAGAAGGTAAGCTATTTGGTTCCATCGGTACACGCGATATTACAGATGCGCTCGTCAAAGCAGGCGCGGTGGTCGAAAAGCGTGAAGTCCGTTTGCCAGCTGGCGCGCTGCGCATGGTGGGTGAATATGAAATCACCATTGATCTCGATAGCGATGTGGCGGCGGTGGTGAAGGTTAATATTACGCCGGAAAGTTAAACAATTTCACCTCTCCCGCAAGCGGGAGAGGTCGAGGCGCAAAGCGCGTTGGGTGAGGGTGCCTATCTTTTCCCTATTGCTGCAATAAACATCCACAAAGCTAAAATCGCGGTGATGATTAATCCTACCACGCTAAGTGACATGGGTATGTTTTGACCGTCGATGACTACTTGCCATTGATGCATTAGGCGAAAGAAATGGAGGATGGCGACCAAACTGAAAATAATTCCTCCCACTACCAAGGCTAGATTTTTATTCATCTTCATTTCCTTTTGATTGATGTACTACGTTATTATACTGTAACGCTTAAAGCACCCACAGGAAATAACTATGACAGATACTGCACTTATTAAACGAAAAAACACCAATAAAGTGTCGTCTGTAGGATCACCGAAGGTGCCTCCTCATTCAGTGGATGCCGAGCAGTCCGTGCTGGGCGGCTTAATGCTGGATAGTCGTGCCTATGATCAAGTGGCAGATCGGTTAAGAGATGTGGATTTTTACCGCCACGAAAACCGTATTATTTTTAGGACAATAGGACGCTTAATTGATCAAAATAAACCCGTCGATGTACTGACTGTTTCAGAGACATTGCGCGAGATGCATGAGTTGGAGCAGGTCGGGGGGGAAGTTTATCTTTTTGAGCTTTCCAATAATACGCCTAGTGCCGCCAATATTACGGCTTATGCGGATATTGTTCGTGAGCGCTCTGTGTTGCGGCAACTTATTTTAGCAGCTAGCGATATTGCTGAGAATGCGTTTAATGCCCAAGGCCGAAGTATCGTTGAATTGTTGGATGCCGCTGAACGTAGTGTGTTTTCCATTTCAGAACAGGGGACGCGCGGTGCTGGGCCTGTCAATATTAAAGAATATCTTTCTAAAACGATGGATCGTATCGATACGTTATTCCATTCAGCCAATCCGATTACGGGTGTACCTACGGGTTACCATGATTTTGACAACCTGACATCTGGTTTGCAGTCATCTGATTTAGTCATTATTGCTGGGCGTCCTTCGATGGGTAAAACGACGCTGGCAATGAATATTGCGGAAAACGTGGCAATTAAAAGCCGCTTGCCCGTGTTGATTTTCAGTATGGAAATGCCGGGTGAGGCGATTGTGATGCGTTTATTATCCTCATTGTGCCGCATTGATCAGTTGCGTATTCGTACGGGCAAATTGGCGGATGAAGATTGGCCGCGCATTAGTTCAACTGTAAGCATGTTATCGGAAGCGCCTTTATATATTGATGACACGCCTAGTTTAAGTCCTGCGGAAATGCGCGCGCGCGCGCGGCGTTTAGCAAAAGAACACGGGCAATTGGGCTTAATCATGGTGGATTATTTACAGTTGATGCAAGTGCCTGGCAACAATGAAAATCGCACCGCCGAAATTTCAGAAATTTCTCGTTCGCTAAAAGGGCTCGCTAAAGAATTAAATGTGCCTGTGCTTGCACTTTCACAGTTGAACCGCGGCTTGGAGCAGCGGGCCGATAAAAGACCAGTAATGTCAGATTTACGCGAATCTGGAGCAATCGAACAGGACGCAGATTTGATTGTCTTTATTTATCGTGATGAAGTGTATAACGAGAATAGTCCAGACAAAGGTTCTGCGGAAATTATTATTGCGAAACAGCGTAACGGCCCAATTGGCAAAGTGCGGTTGACGTTTATGGGGCAATATACCTGTTTTGAAAATTTCATTCGGCAGCCTAATTACTAAGAGTGTGACAGCATGAGCCGTCCTACCTTTTTGACTATTGATCTACAGGCGCTACGTCATAATCTAGAATGCGTGCATGAACTGGCACTGGGTTCTGCTGTTATTGCGATGGTGAAAGCGAATGCCTATGGTCATGGCATTGTGCGCGCGGCGCAAGCATTGTCTGCTGCTGATGCTTTCGGTGTGGCATCGCTCGATGAGGGCTTGATGCTGCGTGAAGCGGGTATTACACAGCCGGTTTTTTTAATGGAAGGATTATTTAACAGTGATGAATTAGCTATTGCTGATAAAAATAATTTTACGTTAATCGTGCATCATTTGCCGCATGTGGAAATTTTGGAAAAAGGGCGTGTGGAAAAACCCTTGAGTGTGTGGCTGAAAATTAATACCGGTATGCATCGATTAGGCATTTTGCCCAAACAGCTGGATGATGTGTATCAGCGGCTCCTTGCTGCGCCATCGGTAAAAAAACCGATTGGTTTAATGACGCATTTTGCTGAAGCCGATATGCTTGAAAGTTCTGCGACTGACAAACAAATACAACTTTTTAAGCAACTGACCATGAATTTACAGGGGCCGCGCAGCATGGCTAATTCTGCGGGTATTCTTGCTTGGCCTGCTTCAAAAGCGGATTGGGTGCGTCCGGGATTAATGCTGTATGGCGCATCTCCTTTACCCAATAAAACAGGATTAGATTTTAATTTACAGCCGGTGATGACACTGTCTTCCCAAATTATCGCTATCAATTCCGTGAATAAAGGCGGGAAAGTGGGTTATGGCGGTACGTGGACTGCGCCCGAAGATATGCGAGTGGGTGTAGTGGGCGTGGGATATGGTGATGGTTATCCTCAGCGTACGCAAAGTGGTGCGCCGGTGTTGGTGGATGGCGTGGAATGCGAGTTGGTGGGGCGCGTTTCGATGGATATGTTAACGGTGGATTTGCGTAAACTGCCTAGTGCGCATATTGGATCCTCCGTTGTTCTTTGGGGGAAAGGTCTACCGGTGGAACGAGTTGCAAACTATAGTCAAAGCTCTGCTTATGAAATTCTTACGCGCATGACGCCCCGGCCGACGTTGCTTTTGTCGCCTTGAAAAAATTTAAGCCGAGATTACTTCAAAGTCATTTTCAAAGCATTCCACCGCTTCTTTCAGTGAGCGCACGGATAGAATGTTCATGCCATCCATCACTTTTTTTGTGGCATTGGCGTGTGGCACGACGGCGGTTTTAAATCCGTGTTTCGCGGCTTCTTTTAAGCGTTCTTGTCCGCCTGGCACCGGACGGATTTCGCCCGCTAAACCCAGTTCACCAAACACAATCAAATCATGCGGCAACGGGCGATTTCGCAGGCTAGAAAGAATAGCGAAAATCACCGGCAAATCTGCTGCCGTTTCAAAAATTTGTAAACCGCCAACTACATTCATGAATACATCCATGCTATGCGTTGAAATACCTGTGTGACGATGCAAAATAGCCAGCAACATGGAAAGACGCTGTGTGTCTAAGCCGACTGAAAGGCGTCGTGGGTTACCCATATTGCTTTGATCGACGAGTGCTTGCACTTCCACTAATAAGGGCCGTGATCCTTCTTTGGTAGCGGTGACAATGCTACCTGCAATGGGCTGTGCTGCGCGCGATAAAAAAATGGCTGATGGATGCGACACTTCACGCAAGCCTTTTTCTGTCATGGCAAAAATGCCCAATTCATTGACTGCGCCAAAACGATTTTTGACTGCGCGAATCATGCGATGGCGGCTGTCTTGCTCACCTTCAAAATACAAAACAGTATCCACCATGTGTTCTAACACACGAGGACCTGCAAGGCTGCCTTCTTTGGTGACGTGTCCTACTAAAAACAAAGCAGTACCCGTTTGTTTGGCATAATTGACTAATTGCATAGCGCACTCACGTACTTGACTGACAGAGCCGGGGGCTGAGGATAACAGGGTCGAATGCATGGTTTGAATGGAATCGATGACGAGTACACGCGGTTTTTCTTTTTGCAGATGGGATAAAATAATATCCATTTGTGTTTCTGCTAATAACCATACTTTATCTTCTGATAATCCTAAGCGGCGTGCGCGTAATGTGATTTGTTGGGGTGATTCTTCCCCAGTGACATAAAGCGTTTTTAATGTTTGGCTTAATTGCGCGACGGTTTGCAATAAAATAGTAGATTTACCTATACCCGGATCGCCGCCAATTAAAATAGCAGAACCTAAAACGATGCCACCACCTAACACGCGGTCTAATTCTTGAGAGCCGGAAGCTAAACGCATATCTGCTTCTAGTTCAACATCCGCCATACGCACCATCGCCGCTTCTTTACCCGCGAAACCTTGATAACGTGAAGCGGGCGCTGCTTGATGGCTTTCTTCTACAATGGAATTCCATTCCCCACAATCGGTGCATTGCCCCGTCCATTTTGGGTAAAGAGAACCGCAGTGTTGGCAGCAGAAAGTTAGTTTGTTTTTTGACATTTATGCAACGTCCCTTATAATGATCAAATTGAAAATAATATTGTTAAATCTTTTTTGTAAAACTCGTTGAGCTGTTATAACTTTTATTTTCTTATCCTTCATGGGTTCGCTCCTATTTTGACGAAATTCTCTCGGTTAATGCTGACCGCACGGCTTCAGGATTGCGATCAATAACGATCAAGTATGCACGCGCTGCGCCTGCGGGTTGCCGCACACCCTGTTCCCATTTTTCAACGGTTCTTATGCTAAAACCAAAGCAAGCAGCAAACACATTTTGTGACATATGCAGCTTGTCTCTGATGGCGCTAACATTAATCTTTTTTGGGATTTTAACATGATGAACCTTGGAGGCTTTCTTGTTGCCTTTAGCGTACCCCAGGGCTTCTTCAGCTCCTCTTAATAAGCTTTCGCCAATTTTACTCATGATGTTTTTCTCCGTATGTATGTACGATAGATTTAATAATCTTCTTATATCCTTATCTAAGTATACCCCATTGGGGTCC
>Ga0206988_1128_pt2 | contig 18312 bp, 7 predicted proteins | sample Alteio_BWMinCont_12_FD_153263 | JGI IMG/M metagenome (GOLD analysis project Ga0206988, IMG submission 153263) | Enriched cells from forest soil in Barre Woods Harvard Forest LTER site, Petersham, Massachusetts, United States -... | ecosystem: Environmental > Terrestrial > Soil > Temperate forest >... | reverse complement strand
TTAAATTTTGTAGTTAATTGTGACAGGTATCCGGTCATTAATTCTCCCCGGTCGCTATTGGTAAAAAGCACAAAACCCCTCTTATTCTTAACTGAATAAAATATTTCTGACTTAAACCCATTGTTTATTCCATTGAAAAAGGCAAGCGTATCATCAGGCGTTTTTAACAGGAAGAAACCTTCGCTCAGCCAAATGGCATCGCTGCCTTCATTCATCCTGATAACTGGCTTCGTCATGCGTTTTAAACCGGCCGCCGAAAGGTTCTTTTCATTAAACATCCCTATAATCAGGCGGGCATAATCGGCTGCGGTGGTATGCATACCCGATGCCGGTACCGGATCCGCGTTTTTCCATTTTTTTACAGGCACTTCCATGTCCGAATAACCCACAGCATAATCTGTTGGTGATGCCGCGATATGCAGGCTGTCATTTTTTTCAACATATTTCAGATAAGTTGAATTTAAATGAAGCGGCCCCAGTACCATTTTGCTTACATAAACATCATAAGGCTGATTAAGTATTTTTGCCACCACCTTCGCCATGTATTGGAAACCTTCGCCTGAATAAACAAACTTACTGCCCGGCTCAGCTACAATTTCCAGTACTTTCGGATCGTTTTCCCATTGCCAATTTTCTATACCTGAAGAATGGCTCAATATCATATGTGCCGTAATCAGTTTATAACGCGGGTCATGTTTAAGGGGCTCATATTCGAGGTACTGATATAGCGGTTTGTTTAAATCGATCTTTTGCTCATCAGCAAGTTTTTGTACCACATAAACCAATAGCATTTTAGATAACGAGCATGCTTCAAATACACTGTTATCAGTTACCGGGTCTTTATCTTCAAGTTGTTTATAACCGTAATTTTTAGCGTATGCTACCTGATTGTTTTCAATAATTGCTATTGAGCTACCCGGTACACCTACCTCAAGCATCATTTTTTTTACTTCACTGTCAAAAGTATTTGCATAAACCCGTTGATGATCGGATACAAACGAAACAGGTTGCTGCGCCTTTATGCCAATGGGAAACATGATACCCGCCAGTACAAGTACCAGCTTTGCCACATAGTTAAACACATAATTTTTTTGGACATGATTGCGGAACCAGGGAGTCGTTACCGGATTGCTTAAGCCTTCGGGCTTAAAGTCCGATTCATAAATTGTGTTAGTTAGGATTTTCATAGCTTTAAAATATTTGATCCCGTTTTTAAGCACAGCATATACTGCCCAACCTTTTAAAGGGGCATATGGCTATAAAGCCCATTACCGCGAAGACTTAAAAAAACGAGTAGTTAATTTGTTATACAGCCGAAGAAACCGGCACTTTTTTGGTTAGATTATAATGGCAATGCTTCAAGTAAGCCTTCTGTCATACAATACCTGGCACCCTCCAGTACGTATTCCCTGATCATTAGCTTCAAATGCTCTTCGTCTTCAACCTTAAAGTTTACTTTCAATATTTCGATAAGCTCCTGGTCCTGCTTGTTGAAAAATGTCATTACGTTATCACACACTTGCTTAATATCCGCGGGCGTATTAAATCTATCGTAAATAAATTTTAACATGCTTAACGGAGCTACGTGCAAGCTGTCTACACTTGACACTGCGTAAAAACAACTGTTCACACCATAGAACTGCATAAAATTGATGAACGACTCTTTATCGAAATTTACAAGGTCAATATCAATATACTCATCACTAAACACCTTAACTTTTTTGGACTGTACCAGTTTTAGATCCTGGAATTCCTCGGGACTAAGATTCATTACCCGATCAATATTTAAGATATCTGCCTCACTATAAATGTTACTTTCATTTAACTGCGCGATGGTTGGGATGAGAAAATTTTCTTTATTTAGCTCGCATAATACAGCAGGGGATGCCAAAGCGTCGGACTCGCCGATAACTTTTGCAGCGAAGGATGCGAAACTACTCATTTCTATATCGCCAACTGTGTTAATAAAATTCTGGCAAGCATCCGGGAATAATGTTTTAACAGCGGGGAATGTCTTTTTGTAATTACTGCTGATATAGGTCTCTAATAACTCATTATTGCCTTGCCTGAAAATTGACGATTCAGGAAGCTGCGATAGATCCGGCTCTATATTGCACTCAGGCATTATACAAAGCTCTGTATCCGAATTAGTAAATTTGAGCAGAAAGTATCCTATTCCAAGAGCGCTATCTAATGTAAAATTGAGACGGTCTTTTACTTTATCAAAAACCTCAATCAATCTGTCGGCAATAAGGCTGGCTGATTGTATGATAGTATCATCCTTGGTAAGGCTACCGGCCTGCATAAGCACAAGTCCGATACCTGCCAATCCTGTAAAAAGGCCGTATGAATCGCATTCACCTGATTGGTCACATAACTGCTTTACTGCTAAAGCAGCATTTTTAACCATTTCCGGCAAATGGCGTTCAATACCATCTTCGGCATATAACTGCACTAATCCGAATCCTAACGAACCGTAGCCAAGAGATAATAAGTGCGCCTCAGAAATAGATGCAGAGGGTGCATTTATTCTTTTCTCTAACTGATTTTTGTCATAAGCAAGTGCCTTATGTACAAGGGTTTTTAAAAGATTATTTTTAAAACTGATGCCAATCCTGTTTAAAACAAAAGCCACGCCGGTATTGCCTATAGCATATCCGTTATTTTTATAATCGCGGTTGGTGATCCCTCCCCAAAAAATACCATTTTCGCTTTGGTAGCAATTATATAATAGCTTTAACGTATATTTTTCAACGTGATCAAGTAACCATAACTGGCCTGTTTTAAGATATAGTTCATGCGTAAACAGCAGTACGCCGGCAATACCATCAGCAACACCATACCTGCTGATGATCCCATTAAAATAGGCGTTACTGGTATAATATTCCTTTGCTAAGGCAATGGCTTTGTTCAAATATTGCTCCTCGCCAGTAAGCTCCCCCATTCTTAAATAAAACATCCCCAATCCCAATTTTCCTTTAAGCAGGCTGTAGTTATTGGTCGGATTCTCAGTTGAATAATTTTCTATCCATTTAATCTCATCTATTATACCGTTCCAAATTGATTTTTCATTGGTTGTTTTATACAATTCAAGCATAAAAAACAATGCTCCTACCCTGCCTCCGTAAATACTATCGGCCCTGGTACCCTTATCATTTTCACCAGTGATCCAATTATCATGGTGTTCCTGCATTTTGTAAAAAATTTCAAAAGCCAGGTCTTTTACTCTATTTTCAAATGTGTTCATAATTATCAAATTTCTATAGCGTTTATATGGTAGTTAATAAGTTCATAGTATTCAGGATAATGCTCTTTTAACTTTAGTTCCAGTAATTCATAAATCAGCCTGTTCTTTTTAAAAGTACCGCAGCAATGCATGTAACCTCCGTATTTTCTGTTGGCCTCGTGGAAGAACCCGATATCGCGGGGTATATCAACTTCATTTGGAAACAGGTGGGTAATACTCTTATTAGAGCCATCAGCTAATTGATTAAAAACCATCTGTTCATAAATCACATTAATATATGCCGAGTTAAGGTTTTTAATATTATCATTAATGTATTGCTCGTTAGCATGCAGAAAGTTGAATATTTCGCGTGTATAGTTTTTAAAGAAACTAACATCGGTCCCACCCAATATCCCGGCATTACTGTACGAAATACTATCTACCCCTTTTAATTTCTGTAAATAATCGGGTATGAAATTTAAACCGGTATATATCTCATTAAAAGTTGCCGTAGCATCCTTTACTGTGGTTTCAAAGTTTTGAGCTACAAGGGCAGCGTTCTCGATCTCTTCAGAAAAAGCATCCCATATAAATATGTCATTATCAACATGTAAAAATGGGGCATCCTGAATACGATAGGCTTCTATTTTGCCCAATGCCCATAAACCCGGGTGATATTCATTTAAGCTATTGAGCTCTAAAGACACCTTGGTGTAAGGAAGCTTCATTTTATCAATAAGCAAATATTTGCCGAGGTCATCTGTAACCAGTTCAACCTCGTCGTAAAATTTCCTTAACTGCAGGCAGCTTAACGCCAGGCTAAAGTAATTGTACCTCCTTGCCTGCCATCCGCCGTTCATACGCGAGTCTTTCAATGAGTCGCCCGATTGCAAAAAGGGCTTGGTCCAAAAGCTTTGAATTATTTTCATTTTTTTTGATATGGGTTTTAAGTTTGTTTAGAAAGAATTGACGGGACACAGCGATGCTGCGAAATAGATATTATCTATATTGTTTAATAGAAGTATAGGCGACTAAAAGTTTAATCTTCTTGCCATACCGGATTTAACATGTTATTAAATGATCTGGCTCTATTATTTCATTTGTATTATCGATCATTTTAACCAGGATACTGTCGAATATCGAAGTATATAGCTCGATGGTTGCATCATCAATATATGGGGTAGCGTATTCATGCATATTCAGCAGCCGCTCACTATTCAAGTTATAATTAACATTAAATGAGGTGCTTGTTCTTACGAAGTTGTCAAATTCAACACGGTTAACTTCAGATTCGCTCATAGGCTGCAGCTCCATTGCCTCCATTAAATGCCATCTTATAAAGTTAAATACGGTATCAAAATACTCATTCGTAAAATCCTCTTTGCCATTAATAATTTTATTAATTACTGCCAGGGAAATGGTATCGTGTTTCTTAAACTCCGATAGTTTTTGATCAACCAAACCGATAAGTTGCTTCCAGGTGGCGGTCTCGGGTATTTTTATTCTTACCGGCAGTTCATTTACAAAACAACCCAGTAAACGTTCGCCGTTCTGCTTTAATGGCCGGTTAAAACTTAGCAAGCCTACTAAAACATCCGTCTCCCCGGATAACAGGCTCATCGTATACACATAAGCCGCGAATAATATATTTTTGATCGTGGTACCTTCTCTGACGGCAGTTTTCTCCAGGTTTATCACCAGTTCCTTAGAGGATTTTTGCCTTATTGATTTGAATTGCTTTGGCCCTGTGTTATTATTTAATTTTAGTTTCTTACAGTCCATAAGTTCTTTCTTCCAGTAATTATGAACTTCTTTATTATTCTTGTTGATCAACTCCTGTATAATAAAATCTTTATATACGGGAGTTTGTATCTGGTGCGAAACATTGCCCTGCTTTACTAATATGCTATAAAGCTCATTAAGTTCTGCGATTACGGCGCTCATGCTCCAGCCATCAAGCATTGCACCATAAAATTCAAATAATAATTCGTGATGATGCTCCGATAGTTTGTATACGATCAACCTCCATAAAGATGCATTATTGGGGTTAATGTGGTTTTTCCGGCTTTGTTCTAAATACGCTGTTATCAGTGAATGTTGAACCGCGTTATCCAAATTACTCAAGTCCCTGTAATCTATCCCTACTTTTATGTTTTTATATATGATGTGCGCACCTTCTTCAACATTAAACCCTGTCCTCAAAATTGGGTGCCTGTTAACCATTATGTCAACAGCCGTTTGTAATACATCAACATTAAAATTAATATACATTACCGGTTGCATGTTTTGTTTAAAATACAGCAAATCTTCGGGCCGCGACTTATCACTATAGCACATGTATTTCTCTGTATCGCTCATCGGGTAAACAGCCTCAATATTCGGATCGCTGTATTTTTGCAGATACTGTTGCTCAAAAATCTCAAGCTCCTGCTCTACACGGCTGTAATCATCCAAACCATTCATTAAACCGGCTTCATCTATAAATGCTGCAAGTTGTTTTATGGTGTTATGTTCATATAAATTAGCCAGCGCTAAATTAATGTTGAAGTGATTGTTAAGGGTGCCAATAAGTTTTACAGACAGGATCGAATCACCACCTATCCTGAAAAAATTATCGTTTATACTTATTTCTTTTTTATTTAATATTTCAGACCAGTATTTAAACAGTAATATTTCTAAATCAGTTTGCGGTTTAACATCATTCACATGTTCAACATTTTTTAACTGCATCAGTGTGGTTCTGTCAACCTTTCCGTTTGACGTTACCGGTATTTGATCAACATATATGAAGCTTGAAGGGATCATATAATCGGGTAATTTTGCATTCATATAGGCTATCAGGTCATTTTCATTAAATCCAGCTTCTGTTACCAGGTAAGCCACTAATTGGAATGCGCCATTCGCTTCTTTTGCTAAAACAACCCCATTTTTTATTTTATCGAATGAGGTAACCACATACTCTACCTCGCCTATCTCGATACGATTTCCGCGTATTTTTATCTGATTGTCTATCCGGCCAAGGTATTCTATCTCGCCGTTAGGCAACCATTTACCAAGGTCTCCTGTCCTGTACAACCGCGATTGGCTATCAAGAGGGTTAACCACAAACTTTTCGCTGGTAAGTTCTTCCCGGTTTAAATACCCTACCGCTACGTTAATCCCGCCTATATAAATTTCGCCAGGTATCCCGATTGGCTGAAGCTGCTGCTCTTTACTAAAAATATATAAAGACGTATTGTCAATCGGTTTGCCTATTGGTATGCTATGATATTGGGTTGATGCCAGTACCTCGTGATAAGATACGTCGACCGTGGCCTCAGTTGGCCCATAAAGATTGTGCACCCTAGCTTGGGGATAGTAATCCAAAAATTGCTGAGCGTCAATAACCTTAAGTTCTTCTCCGCTGGCAAATAAATGCCTGATGCTGTGTAATGAATAGCCCTTATTAAACTCTTTAAGATAAACAAGCAACATGTTTAACATAGTAGGCACAAAATGTAATACAGTTATCTTTTCTTGCTGGATAAGATTACATAATTGCTCAGGACTTTTCTCAGCACCAGGCTCTGCCAGCACCAGTTTTGCGCCATACATCGACCACCAAAATAACTCCCATATAGAAACATCAAATACCAGCGGTGTTTTTTGTAGAATAACATCCCCGGGCTGCAATTCATATTTGTTTTGCATCCAGCAAAGGCGGTTTAACATGGAAACATGTTTAATTAATACACCTTTAGGCCTCCCGGTTGAACCGGAGGTATAAATAATGTAGGCTATCCCATCTGGTTTAGCATAATTACACGGCGCTTCGGCAGCGTTGCTTGCTATGTTAACCGTTACAGCCTTAATATTACCCGGTATTTCTACATTCTCCTCGTCCACAAATACCAATTGTGCTGCACTATCGTGTAACATATAGGCAATTCTATCAGGCGGATAAGATTTTGATATAGGTAAGTAAATGGCCCCGGCTTTTAATATACCAAATATGGCTACTATTAATTCAACAGATCTGTCGAGCAGTACGCCAATCACTTTTTGCTGGCAATCAAAATCGGCACGTAAATAATTAGCCACCTGGTTCGACTTTAAGTCTAATTCGCGGTATGTTAATGTCTTATAATTAAATTGTACGGCAACTCTATCTGGCTGAATTTTAACTTGTTGTTTAAACAGATCAAGAATGGTTGCATCTCCCGGAATTGGCATTGAGGTATTATTGAAATCCTCCATAATGATTTTTTTCTCATCCGGCGATATGATCTCAATGTCCTTTATAACATCCTGTTTATTGTTTAACAGCCTTTGCAATAGGCTTATGTAGAGTTTTGCTATCCGCTGAATATAGTTATCGCTAAACTTACTCTGATGGTATTTTAGCTTTAATTGCAGGCCTGAGCTAAAACTAAAGCTGAAAAGCAATTCCATATTTAAAGCATCCTCACCCGAAAACTGCTGTTCTTCCTCAATTTGTAATCCAACCTTTGAGATTCCTTGCAAGTCCTGGTTATTGAGATTTAGTATAGCACGTAGAGAATAAGTGCTGTTTTCGTAATCCTTACTAAGGTTTTGACTGAGACAGGCAACTAACCGGGGAAAGTTGAATTCAGAAAAATCATTCATCCTAACCGGGATAATATCATTATAGGTTGTTAACCTACCCGCATTGCTTACCGGTACAAAAGCGCATACATCATTAACAGACGAACATTTTTTTGCCAACACGCCAAGCGCTGCCAACAGTATAACACGTTTGGCCGATAAAGAATTGGCAATCTGATCTAGTTTTTCTGAAACGATGGCAGGAATAGTTGTTGTAACTACAGTATACTCCTCAATTACCCCTGTTCTAATATTGTCTTGGAAATAATTATTGAATTCGAACCCCTTTAAACGGTTAATCCAATAGTTACGCATCCTGACATTTTTGTTCGCATTCAATGCCTTCAGGTCAAGCTTTGATTCCATGGTTAAAATTGTGTTTATTGTGATAATTTTATTTCAGCTCTTAATTGCAAAGCTGCGTCAAAACGGCATGTGCGTTTTACTTTTGATGACTATTGCCAAAAGGCAATCAGAAGTTAAATTGAAATGTTTCGGCGGCATTGATTTCTTTATTGTCCTGTACTAAATCCGTATCCCCATATTCAATAATAAGTGCATTAGGGTTAGCTGCTATATTAGCAGTAAGCGTTTCAAACTGTTCCGCAATTAATTCAGCATCGGCTTTTGTAAAGTATTTTGATGCATATTCCAATCTGAAATGAAAGACATCTGCCCCTTCGTTACAGAACAGCGTAACCGGGTATTTAAAGGTTTTATTTTCAAACTCATATTGAATAAATTGCAGGTTGTTTGTTTCTACCAATTCTCTTTCATAATTCTGGAAAACAAACATGACCTCAAATAAACTTTTAACGGTGGCATCCTTACCTTTATTCAGTTCACTTATAATATCTGCAAGATCATATAGTTGCTTACTACTAGCTTTTACAAAGTGATTATGTACTTGTTGAACAAAGCTTTTAAAGGTTGCCTCTGTGTTTATTTTATTCCGTACCGGTAAGGTTTTCACAAACATTCCAATCACCTTATCTACTTCTTCATGTATACGGCCAGCTGTGTTAACGCCTATCACAAGGTCATCTTGCCCGGTTAATTGCGCCAGGAACACATAGAATATGGCAAACAGGCCTGAGAATGTAGTAATACCTTCTTCTTTTAAGAAGTTAAACAGTGGTTGGTAAGTCTGCTTGTCAATAGCAAATAGTACGTTACCTCCTTGCTGGCTGTTATCCTCATGCGGCACGCTGCAAGGCAAATCAAGCACAGGCGCAGGTGTTTCAAATTCTTTTAACCAGAATTCCCGAAGGGCAATATAATTATGTGTCTTTTTAAAGCCAAACTCCCACTCAGCATAATCTTTATATTGAATAGACAACGGCTGCAAATGCTCACCCTTATATATTTTTAAGAAATCTGTGTATAACAACGTTTGCGAAATACCGTCACATACAATGTGATGTACGTCCATTACTAATATTTTTTTCGCAGATGGTAATATGATTATACCGCAACGGATCAGCGGCCCACGCGCCAAATCAAAAGGCCTGATAAATGCATTGATAGCTTCAACAGCATTATCATCATCGCTGATTACTTTCTCAACGGGCGCGCTCAATTCTTCAACTATTACTTGCAACAACTCCCCTTGTTCAACTTTAAAAGTTGTTCGTAAACTTTCGTGGCGTTCTATTAAACAGCTTAATGCCTTTCCAATTTTTTCGGAATCAATTTTGCCACTCAACTCCCAGGCCATAGGCAAATTATAAGCAGTACTGTTTGGGTTTAAAGCATAATTGAAATATATCCGTTCCTGCGTTGCTGATAAATGATACGCCGGGGCAAAAGGGGCTACTGGGATTGTGTAGCTGTCATCCTTTTTAGCCGCAGCAACAAGCACAGCCTGTTTTTGAATGGTCATGTTTTTAAACAAATCAGTCAGGGCTATCCTCACATCAAATTCCTTATAAATTTTCGCGATCAAGCGCATAATAGTTAGTGAACTTCCTCCCTGGGTATTAAATGCAGCATCTGTTGAGATCACCTTATCGCCCAGTAATTCTTTCCATATAATTAACAGCCTGTTTTCAATATCATTTTGCGGCAATACAAGCACTTCTTCGGCCTTATAATCAGCCAGTTGTTTGTAATTAATCTTTCCGTTACTAAGCAGCGGGAAAGCATCAAGTACCACTACTCTTGACGGAGCCATATAAAATGGAACGTGCTTTTGATTATATTCCTCAAGTGCGCTTAATAATTGGTCACCCTGCAAGCCGGCCTCATTTTTTATTACAAATGCAACTAACGACTGATCCTGGTTTTCTTCTGTAGCTGCTATAACAATTACATCTTTTAACAGGTTTGATTGCCTAAGTAAAGCCTCTACCTCGTCAAGTTCTATCCTGATACCGCGCAGCTTTATTTGTCTGTCTTCCCTGCCAATTAAATCAATAACGCCACTGGCCAGCATCCTTGCCTTATCGCCTGTTTTAAAGGCTATTACTTCACCTCTTGGCAAAGTGAGTTTTACAAACTTTTTGTTGTTTAATTCAGGATCGTTTAGGTATCCTTTGGTCAAATAATCTGAGACTATATAAATTTCTCCTGTAATTAAAGCGCCGCAAGGTTTAAGGTCATCCCTTAATATCAGTAGTTCTGAATCGGCTATCGGGCGACCCACAGGGATCCGTTTTTGCTTAATATCTTCAGCCTGTATCCTGTGAAAAGAACGAATCATCGTAGTTTCCGATGCCCCATATAAATTCACCAGCTGTATTCTGTTATTCAAAATATTAAACCAGTGCGTCAATTCTTCGGGAATAATACGCTCTCCCGACAATAGCACATATCTTAAATTTGAGAAGCTATTAGTGTTAACATCTGTGGTATTAATACTGCGGAAAACACTTGGCACACAGTGGATCATTGTAATATTTGAATCTTCAATCCATTTACCTACATTTTCCGGTGAGAAAAACGACTCCGATGCCGGTGGGATACAAATTGTTCCACCCGCTAATAATGGGACAAAAATATCCCGTAAAAAAGCATCAAAATATGGACTGATAAACTGACTGAATCTGTCCTGATTCGTAATATCAAATTCATTAATTTCCCAGTTTATAAAATGTTGTAAGCTGCTATTTTTGCCAATGATGCCTTTTGGTTTACCGGTTGTGCCAGAAGTAAAGTAAACGTAAATACTATCATCGCCATCAAAATCTATTTCAATGTTGCTTTGTGCTGCATTAGCTGCAATGTCATCGAATAAATAAACGTTTGCAACTGCACCAAATTTGTTAGCCGGTTGTACCGCGATAGTGGAGATCAAATATTCAAGGCAGATATCATTTACAATAGCATCTAAACGTGTTTGGGGTTGGGTTCCATCAATCGGCACAAAAACATGGCCTGCATTCATTACCCCTATTATCGCAGCAATAATATCCGTACGATTGACCAGGGATATACCGATGAAAGTGCCTTTTGGTAACTGCTGTTTTACCAAGAGCGCGGTAATGGAATTTGCTTTTTGCAGCAATTCAGCATATAAAACTTTTTGATCACCTTGTTCTATTGCAACCTTGCCCGCGTTTGTGGCAAAGCTATTACGTAATTGGTTTTGAATGATTTTAGAATTCATAATAATGTGATAAATAGGGTTGATATTTATTAGCTATCGTTAGACAGGATCGTTTGAGAGATTCTAACGGTTACTGATCTTAATTAAAAAATTTATCTAAAAAGATCCCGAAGGTGATAACCGTTATAAGCATATCATTTTCGTAAGGCGCATTAATCGTAAAGCCGTCCTGCATGTATATATTTTTAAGTCTTTCAACTTCATCGGGGTTAAAAAAGCCTTCTCTTTTTATCCTGTCGTATGAAAGTATATCCATCACATACTCCGTTTTTTTCTGGAGCAGATAAGGACTGCCGGGAGCAATAAAATGGAATTTCTCACGGTCGAATACCTCTTTAGGCATAAACCGGCTTGCCATTTTCTTTAATATATATTTTTCAGTAAACTCATTTAATTTAAGGTCAGATGGTATACGTGTTGAAAAATCAATCAGGTCTTTATCTAAAAATGGATACCTTACCTCTACCGAATTTGCCATAGCCATCCTGTCGCCATGGTCTGAAACCAGGTGGTCTACCAGTCTTATTTTATAGTCGATGTAGGCCCGTTTATTAACTATATCCAGGTCCTCGATCTTTCTTTTGTCAATAACCGGATGATTAAGACAGTTAATTTCGTCGAAGGAAGCATTCAGTTTGTCAGAATAAAGGCTCCTTTTAACCTGATCATATTCCAGAAAATTTCGTTCGTAAAAAAATGAGCTATCGCCCCACAACTTTTCGCGTAATGCTAATTCATCGTTTTGGGCGAGGTTTTGGATAATATCCATTTGCCGCATTTTATCAAAACGGTAACCAACATATCCGGCAAAAAACTCGTCAGCACCTTCGCCCGACAGGATCACTTTTAATCCTTTGGCCCTTACAGCCTCGGATAAACATAGGGATGCTGTATTATAGGTTTCTTTGATCGGGCATTCGCTGTAATAAATTGATTCCTCCAGCCTGTTTATGATATCATCATAGATAAAGGTTTTTTGATTGAGGTTTGAGTTACTTGCCTTAGCAATAAGCTTTTGGTATACTGATTCTGAGTGCTGCGATTCGATGAAATCAATTGAAAAAGCTTCTTTCGAAATGCCGGGCTGCAACTGGTTTGTTTTCATGGTGATCATCGATGAATCGAGCCCACCGCTTAAATAAAGCCCGGTGGGTACATCGGCACGCAACCGCAGGTTTATCGCTTTTTCAAACAGATCCTCTAACTCATCAATGTAGTCAGTTTCTGTTTTATTACCCATTTCAATGATTCCTTTAGGATAGTTTAAGTCCCAATACTCGGTATTTGTATACTCGCCATTTTGTAAAATGGTGAGGTAATGGCCATTTTCCAAGCTATTAATGTTTTTAAACATGGTCCTGGGGCTTATTAAGCCAGCAAAAGTCATAACCTGGTCTAAACCGGTTAAATCCACTTCCTTGTCAACCAGCGGGTGCGCAAGGATAGCCTTGATCTCGGAACCGAAAATGAATGTATTTTTTGTAAAAGTGTAAAATAGTGGGATGATACCCATCTGGTCTCTCACACAAAACATTGTATCCCTTTTCTTATCAAAAAGAGCAAAGGCAAACTGCCCGTTCATTCTATTGATGAAATTAATGCCGTACTCTTCATAAAGGTGTACGATAACTTCTACATCAGATTCTGTTTTAAAGCAATGTCCTTTCTGGCGCAATTCCTCTTTCAGCTCTATGTAATTAAATATCTCCCCGTTACAAAGTACAACAACACTGTTATCTTCGTTACTGATAGGCTGCATGCCATTGCTTAAGCCAATAATACTAAGCCTGGTAAAGCCTAATGCCACGTTATCAAAAAGCATAATATTCTGTTCATCCGGGCCGCGATGAATCAGTTTATCATTCATTTTTTGAACAATATGCCTGTCTTCACCGGATACATTGCCGGCGAATTTTATAAATCCGCAAATACCGCACATAATTTGTGTGTTTTAATTATTGTTAACTAATGGGTTGATAAAGAATAAGCCTGCAACAGATGCTGCTTTTTTGGATTGTTTAGGTGTTCGTAGCCCGCTCAGGAGGCGGCCTTACTTGTTAAACTATCTTTTTAATTATATAGTTTGAATGTATACCGATTCGGAGTCAAGTTCAATTTCATCAATACTTACCGAACTGTTTTTAAGTGCATTCACCATGATATTTCTGTAATAAATACTTAACATGGTTATTATTTCGGCGCTGTATAATGCTTTACTGTAAATAAATTGTACAAGCATCCTGTTATCGCTTTCAAACACTTCAATTTTAAACCCATACTGGGTAGTTTTTACGTCGCTTAATTTTATGGGTGAAATTTTAAGTCCCTCAATTTCTTCGGTAACCTGAATGTAATTTGCAAAAGCGAAATGTACATCTATGATAGAATCGTAAGTGTTTTCACCGTTCTTATTAAGCATTGTAACCATCTCATCATATTGAAAGTCCTGGTTATCGAACGCCTGTAATACACCTGATTTTACGCGCTGTAAAAAGTCATCAAAACTGCTGAAAGGGTCAACCTGGATCCTTAATGGAAGAATATTTATAAACGTCCCAACAATATTATTTAATTCAGAATGAGTCCTTCCTACAACATCAGTACCAATTATAACATCGGTGTTGCCTGAAATTTTGGATAGTAAAATATAATAAAAGGATAGCAGCAACATAAAGTCCGAAACACCCGCTACTGCACTGTATGCTTTAAGTGCGGTATACAAATCACCGTCTATCGCCAGCTCTGTTACCGAAGCCTCGGATATATCCTCATATTCTGTATTCTGTTCCTGGGGCAAGTCAAGCTTTTGTAGCTTTCCTGCTAATTTTTGTTCCCAAAAACTTAGCTGCTCAGGTATATTTTTCAAAGCATCTTTTTGCCACGCCGCATAATCAACATATCTTAAGTTGAGTGGCGGCAGGGTTTCTCCCTCATAGATTTTTACAAAATCATTAATCAGTATGCTCAACGAAAGCCCGTCACACACAATATGATGAACGTCTATAAATAATACTGCACCAAACTTTTCTCCTTTTAACAAGCTATATCGCATTAAAGGCGCTTCAGACAAATTAAACGGCTGTACAAAATTGCTGAATGCCTGACTAACGTTTGCAAATTCTTCTTGCTTAAGCAAAACGGGCTTTAATTTAACATCCGGGTTAATTATTTCTACAATACCCGTTTCCGAAAATGTAAAAGAAGTCCGCAGGCTTTCGTGCCGGTCAATCAATGCTTGAAATGCATTTTGCAGCCGGGTTTCATCTACTTGCCCCTCAAGGGTAAAAGCACCTGAAATATTGTATGCCAAGCTATCAGGCTTTTGCAGATACTCATAAAACAAGCGTTCTTGTGCGGATGATATCAGATAATAATCCTTGTTCTCCAACCTTTTAAGTGTAGTATTTTTATACCCGACACTTTTGTTTAATAATTCCGATTGTTGCGCTAAGGTAGGATTACTGAAGATGTCACTTAACTTTATACGTACTGCAAGTTTTTTGTATATCTCGTTTATCAGCTGGATGGCCTTTATGGAATGCCCTCCCAATATAAAAAAGTTGTCATCAACACTAATAGTATTTTCTTCTACTCCAAGCACCTGGCTCCAGATGCCCGCCAGCAAGAGCTCCTGTTCTCCCTGAGGTGCCGTTATCCCCACTTTCCTCGTCTTTTGAACAGGTAACGGCAGCGCCTTCCGGTCCAGCTTCCCCGTCGCTGTCAGCGGCATCGATCCTAACCTCACATAAACTCCCGGTACCATATAACCCGGTAACAGATTCCCTAAATATACCCCTAATCCCTCCTCGCTGACCTCTGTTGTGGCGGTGTAGTACGCGGCTAAATATGGGTGGGGATCTTTTATCAGCATCACCACGCAGGCACTAATGCCCGGGTAACTCCCCACATGACTCTCGATATCCCCTAGTTCTATCCTCAAGCCTCTTATCTTCACCTGGTGGTCCATCCTCCCCAGGTATTCTATATTCCCGTCTGCAAGCCAACGTACCAAATCCCCTGTATGGTAGATCCGTTCCCGGGTGTTTACCGGGTTAGCTGTGAATTTCTGTTCTGTTAATTCCGCGTTGTTCAGATAGCCCCTGGCTAGTCCTACCCCGGCGATACATAGCTCGCCGGCCATCCCTATCGGGCAAAGCTGACCCGACACGTCCAGTACATATAACCTGGTATTGTCTATCGGTTTACCGATCGGTACCGTAGTTGTCTTTCCGCTCAGCTCGCATTCGTAATAGGATACGTCCACCGTTGCTTCTGTCGGCCCGTACAGGTTAATCAGCCTGGTGCCTTGTTCCCGCAGTAAACGTCCGAACGTGTTTACCTGACTTGCTGGCAAGGCTTCCCCGCTGGCAAAAACCTGCTTTAAACTCTTTAATGTCTTTGAGATCTCTTCCTGCTCTATATATTCCAGGAACGGGTTAAGCATCGAGGGCACAAAGTGCATCGTGGTTATTCCTGCTTCTCTAATCGCCTTGCTGATCACCGCGGGGTCTTTTTCTCCTCCCGGTTCCAACAGGTAGACCGATGCTCCCGCGAATGACCACCAGAACAGTTCCCATACCGATACGTCAAAAATAACCGGTGTTTTCTGCAGGATCACATCACTGGTATCCAGCGGGTAGTTCTTCTGCATCCATTCCAATCTGTTGATCACCGAATGGTGTTCTATCATTACTCCTTTTGGCCGGCCCGTCGTGCCTGAGGTGTAAATCACATAAGCCAGGCTGTGGCTGTCTACCGGTGGCAGTTCTCCTGCTATTGGCTTGGTTGTAATCGCTTGTATTAATGCTTCTATTTCGAGTAGATGGCTCTCTGCTGTCAGTTCCGGGCTTTGTGCGCCTCTTCCGATCACTACCTTCAGCTCTGCATCGGTAATGATCGCCTGTTGACGCGCTGCCGGGGCATGTACATCAATCGGTACATAGGCCGCTCCGCTCCGCAGGATCCCGTAGATCACCGGCAGCAAGTATTCCTCTCTCCCCAATAGCACCCCTACCAGATCGCCTTCCTTAATCCCGTAAGTGTTTTTCAGGTACAGCCCTATCTGATGTGATAGCTGATCCAGTTCGCCGTAGCTTAATGTCATTTCCCCGCATTTTACCGCTGACTGATCAGGGTTTAACTGCGCCTGACGCTCTAATACTGATATCAGGGTATCTGTCTCTGAATATACCGCCGCTGTCGCGTTGAAGCCCGCTGCTAACGCGCTCGACTCTTCTTCACTTAATAAACAAATAGCCGATAGCTTTAAATCTACGTCTTATGAGACTTGGTCAAGTATGTAACCTAATTGTGATAACAATTGATTTACCGATACAGGATCGCAAGTATTTTCATCATATTCTGCCTTTATTTTAACGGTTTCCCCGGGGAATACCATTAAGGTAAAGTTGTAGTTAGTACGTTCAAATAATTCTATTTCTTTAACTATGTAATCATGTCTTTCTGCTGTCGATACTTCATTTTGATCTATTTGCAGGGGAAAGTTTTCAAATACCATCAGGTGATCGAATAACTGGCTGCCGGCCTTGCTCACCGACTGGATATGCGCCAGCGGGCAGTGATGCCAGGCCTCTGATACCAGCGCCCTCTCCTGCAACTCCTGTAACAGTTCTCCGATGGTCTTTGTTCCTTCTGTTCCATGCCCTGCCTGTACCCGTACCGGGATCGTGTTGATCAGTAATCCTACCATCGTTTCGATCCCCGATACCGGGGCTCCCCTGCCGGATACCACCGATCCGAACACTACGTCCTGATCCCCATGGTACCGCCCCAGTAGTAATCCCCAGGCTCCCTGCAACAGCGTGCTCAGCGTAATGCCCAGCCTGCTGCACATTCCCTGTAACTGATTAGTCTGCTCGCGGCTTAGCTCCAGCTCACGGCTCCCCTGCAGGTAGCTTTGTTGCTGTCCTGCTTGTGGTGCTTTTTGTGCTTTTGGTTCCTTTTGCTCTTTCTGTTCTGCCGTGCGGCGTACCGGCAATTGCCTCCCGCCTTCATAACCCTCAAGATACTCCTTCCAGTAATCCAGCGCCGCTTTGCTGTCCTGCTCCTGCAGCCAGCCGATATACTTCGAATACGGCTCCGTGTCCGAAAGTTTTATCGGCTTGCCTTTCACATAGCTGCTATACAGCTGTCTGAACTCGTTCAATATAATCCCCATGCACCAGCCGTCCATCAATATGTGGTGGTGACTCCAGATCAGCTCATAGCTGTCTTCTGCCAGTTGCAGCACTCCTACACGCATCAAACCACCCGCCCTGGATAGCTCAAAGCCCCGGGCCTTGTCTGCTGCCTGCCATGCCGATACATGATCTTTTTGTGCTTCTTCGTTTATCTCTCTCAGGTCTTCCTGCTCTACTGCTATCGTGCCTGTTTTTAGTACTACCTGTAACGGACGGTCATAGCCTTCATGCACAAACAGCGTACGCAATACCGCGTAACGCTTTGCCAGGCTGTTCAGACTTTCCTGTAAGGCTGTGATGTTCAGCTCCCCACTGATCTTTAAACGCATCTGCTCAAAGTAGTTGTCCGACCCGCTGTCCAGCAGCGCGTGGAACAGCATACCTTCCTGCATCGGCGACAGCCCGTAGATGTCTTCCAGTTCATATTGCTCCTGCAAGGCTTCCAGCTGTGTAAGGCCCAGGCCCGGGTAGCTCAGCTCCGCAGGGCTCAGCAAATGAGGGCCTTCATATTCTCCTGCCGCCGCGATCAGTTCCTGCAGCGACCCGCGGTAAGCCGCCATCAGCCTGCTGAGTTCCTTTGCGTCATAACGGCTGCTCCCATAGCGCAGGCTCAGCTCCAGCTCTCCGCCGCTTACCAGTCCTGAGAACTCCCAGTCGTATAAGCGTACTTCCTC
>Ga0206988_1130_pt1 | contig 18595 bp, 16 predicted proteins | sample Alteio_BWMinCont_12_FD_153263 | JGI IMG/M metagenome (GOLD analysis project Ga0206988, IMG submission 153263) | Enriched cells from forest soil in Barre Woods Harvard Forest LTER site, Petersham, Massachusetts, United States -... | ecosystem: Environmental > Terrestrial > Soil > Temperate forest >... | reverse complement strand
AAGAGATATGAAATTCCTCAATTCCGATCTTTCGTTTTTTAATTTCAGGCAGAATGGTCTTGTCGAAAAGCTTCTTATATCTTGAATTGATAATAAATTTCTTTATTTCAATGGTGGGGTGTATTTTAATAACCTCAAAATCAATTAATAACTGTTTAAAGCAGGCATATTTTAAACCAAAAGCGCTATTTGTAATTTGGATCGAGTGATAGATAATGTCGTAAGATATATTCTTTGAAGAAAAAATGTTTTGAAAATCATCATCATCTTTTAAGATCAAGAAAAGATACTCCACGAACTTATCACACATTTGCTTTTCGCTAAATAAGAAATCGCTAAATGTCCTATCTATCGTCACTATACCGGTGTCTTCAAGGATTAGAACCTTGATATGAAATGCTAAATCTAAGCAGCCATCGAATATTGATCTTCCATTAATGTTTCGATTATAAAATAATTGTTCGAGATCCCTCCTGCTCCATATTATATCACTATCTCCTTTCAATGAATTGAACAATTCGAAGAAATATTGAGGGCTACCCAAATTTTCAAACGGTCTAAGATCTTTTAGCATAATTTGCGATAAGATCTTTTATAATATCCGTTTCGTCACTATCATTTATTCGATTAAATAAAGGAATATCATCATTGATGATCATTTCCATTCTTTCGATCTTAACCTTTAATCTGTCATTAATGATCTCATCAATTGAGTTTCTTGAGATAACATAGTAGTAATTGGTGATTTGATCATTTGCTAAACCCACACGATGAATGCGGTCTTTTGATTGAAGAAAGTTAGAGCAATTATAATCACGCTCCAGGTAAATAGCATTGTGACATCCTTTGTGTAAGGATATTGATTCTGCTACCGAAAATGGATTTGCAATAATTACCTGAAATTCAGCGTTATGGGGATCATTGAATTTACTTATAGTTATTTCTCTGTCACTTTGCTCAATTTCACCTATCAATAGTTTAGATCCTATATTATAGCTTTGTAGATAGCTTTGAAGTTCTTTGGCATTTTGGATAAAAATGGTCCAAATGATAACTTTTCCGTTCTTAGTTAATATATCGGCGTCAATTATCTTCTTTATTTCAAGGAATTTTTGCGGCGTTTCAAATTTGGTATAATTGCATATCTTATTAAAGAATTCGGAATCATCCACGTACTCATCATTAAATGTTGTAAACCTTGAATTCGGGTCATATTCACCAGTAAATTCATTATTAGCTAAAGAGTCCTTTAGCGTTCTTGCAAGTAGCGAAGGGTTTGTTGAAGCTTGCCGCAAGCGTATTAACTTTGCTCTGTTTAAAATATCCTTAACAGTTGCAGAAGAATTTTGAGTGAAAGAATTGACATAAGTTGTTTCAATAAAATCATAGATCTCCCGCTGATATGGTTCCATATCAATAAGGATTGTTTGTTCAGCTATTGGGGGAAGTTTAAGATCAGCTTTTTTAATACGTATAAAAAAGGGTGATATATTCTCTTTTAATTGTTGTACACGGTCACTGTCTGGAAGGCTATTGTACGTCATGTCCTCCAAATTTTGATAGTGTACTTTTAGAATATCCTTATACTTAAAGGGATAAATAAATTTATATAAGTTAAAAATATCCTGGTACCCATTTGGAACAGGTGTCCCAGTAAGTATTACTCGTGATGTGGCCTCTTTAGATATTTCCACTACGCTTTTCCCCCAAACGCCTTCAGGGTTCTTTATTCTATGCGCCTCATCGACTACAATCATTGTCTTGTTCCTTTTAAGGAACGCTATTATGTCACGTTGAAGATTATCGACGCCCCCATGAAATATTAATGTAATTTCCGCAGGAGAGCCTGAATATAGGTGTTCTAACTTTTTATCTTTAGAAATAGAGCTATCTCCTGATAGCCTTTTAAAACTTGTGTTGCGCCCGAAACAAGCTACATATTCATTTTCCCATGGGGCGAACGAAGACAATGGGCCGATCACGAGCAACTTGTCAACGTGTTTAGGGTCATCTGCTGGCAAAGATTTCAAATAAGAATATGCCCCATAAACGATCCTTGTTTTTCCGGCACCTGGAACAGCAAAATTACAAGCATTCTGTGCAAATGCCATGTGAAAGGAGGATAGTTCTTGTAATGGGTACAAGTCCTCGACTAAGGTTCTATTAAGATTAGTTTTAAACGACCTATAATTCTCAATTAACTCTGGGTATATATCAAATTCATCATTCCTAATAGATTTTGCCTTTAACTCGAATTCCTCAAATAATTTATTTTCCCTATCAAAACCTTGAACATCTTCAATTACCGCCGATGAAAGTGCGCTTTTAAAGTCATGTTTAGTTAACAAGCCTTGTATTTCCTGAAGGACTTTGACCTGGGTTTCTTCACGAAAGGGGATGAAAATCGTGCTTTCTTTGATGGTATAATTTAAACGTTTTAAAGTGAGAATTAAGCGCTTGTTAGAAATGATATCATCATAGCTGCCCCTTATTATAAAGCCCGGATTTACTTTATCGGTGCTTACATCAATCTCAACGTTTTCCATTAAAAACGTTTTGTAATTTGATATCCTAATTGCTGGATTTTCTTGGCTTTATCATGAATCTCTTCTTGTTCAGCTTCAGCAATGTTTTTTAGATCCAAAGACTCTAACAATCCAATTATATGGGAGAGTGTTCTTGCAGCTGATTTTTGCAATAACATGCCGAATACTTTATTGCCTAATGCTTCAACTTGTTTCTGTACATCTTTATTTGTAAAGGATTTGTGGCCTGTTTTGATCGCATTTAAGGCATCTAAAGCTTTGGAGACTAACTTTTGAGGCTCGTCAGAAGCCCGATTATAACCAAGCTTTTCTTCATGTATCCTAATGTTTTCCTCTAAAAAGCTAACCTTTCCGTCGAGTTTGGTGCTGTCGACAAATGTATTATCTCGGGCGTCAAGGTGTTTATTTAGATTTTCTGAAGTGAGATCGATTTCTACTTCCTGGATATTTTTTAATCTATCATTATGGTATTTTGCAAAGCTTGCCCATATTTCTTTATCCCCAAAAAAGTGATTCGGCCTTTGGCCTTCAGCTAATATTCGAAATTCCTTACCCTCATATTTTGCCCTAATATAATCAAAGGCGATAGCTTTTAATTCGTCTACATCATCGTCCCCATATCCGTCAAACCCTTTTTTACTTTCCTCTCCGTAATAAGTATTTAGCCATTTAGTCAAGTTTAAGAACTGATCCTCTCTTTTATCAAGTTGAGTGTAAAACCCATCATACTCGAAGAACTCCAAATACTCATCCATCACCTCCATGGTGTTAAGATATCTAAAGATTTCGGTCGAATCTTCACCCATCCATTTGGCTATTTTTGCTACGGCGTCTTTATTGGGTTGATGTTTGTCAGTGTTGGATGAATAAGTTTGTTGAGTTAGCTTTTTATATAATAGTTTCGATTTTATATATTTCTCAGTTGCATTATAACCTACTTTTTCATCCTCTCCCATCTGATAGGTCGTTTCCAACTTCTCAATTTCTAAAGGATTTTCGTCTAATGTTACATCAAGAACTACAGCCTTAAAATATTCATATTTTTTACCACGGTTAAGAAGCATCGCTCTTCTATTTCCGTCAATAATAATTCCGTCCTTAGTTATAATTCCTACTTTTTGTTGACCATAGTCATTAAGGCTGGTTTGCGTGGTTTTATTCCTCGTCTCGTTTGATTCAAAAAGTAAATCTTCTATCTTTTTTTTACCTTCAGCACTCTCAACGTCTATGATATAATTTTGCCTTTCAAGAGATTGGGTTCGACTTAAAATTCTACCATTATATTTATTATAAACCAGAAACTCCAAAGGAATTAAATAGACATCTTTAGGGACTAACCTATCGTTCCAAGGAATTTCCATATTCCCATGAGGTTTATCCCTTTCCATTACTTCATGGATTTTCTGTATTCTGGTTTCTTTATTCATACCTAATTGTGATTGGCGATTGTAATTACCTTATTCAAGGCGTAGAGGGCAAAAAGTTGCTTTTTCGGAACAGCATCCTTATTGAATATCTTTATATCTTTTTGTTTAAAGACAGGTTCCTTAAATTCTAATTTATTTATTAATTCGCCCACAAATTCAACCAATGCAGTAGGTTCTAGATAATCTCCTATACTATGTTGCTCCTCATACATTTTCTGTAAATGTTCTCTTGTTCCAATTTTTTCTGAGAACCCATTATTGATGACCTGAATAAATTCCTTTCCATTTTCTAAATTTTCGATAATCGGTTCTAAGCTTTTATAGAATCCTTCATCATAATTGAATGAAGGAAACCCTTCCCCGTTACCATATTGGATTGAAGTCACCCATTTGCTTGCTTCTTTATCGTTATTTATTATGTCGTAGTTAGATAAGGTTACAGTAATATTTCCCTCTTTAAAAGGATGGCGCCTAAATCTCGAACCCGTTTTTCTTTTGCGGGGAGCATCAAAGGTTTTTTCTTCAAAAGAATTAAGATTTGGAACATTTTCAAGCTTAGGCACGGTTTGTAAAAAAGGAACAATTAGTTTATCCATGCCTAACTCATTTCTCACTATAGAGGCAAATGCCCGGCTAACGGACGGGCAAACGGCATTTCCTACCAATCTCCATTTTGTACCTTCCGTACCTATAAATTGATAAGTTATTGGGAAGCCCATTATACACGCAGCTTCGCGAACGGTTGGGGTTCTATACTCACCGTCACCAACTCTGTTGTATTCCGAGCGATATATTAGAGCTTCTCTTGATGTGCCGATCTTAGTCGCAGTTATCGTCCTGCTCGGCCTCTCTTCATTTTCAGGGAATGACATAGTTCCCATGTAGGGATGATTAACCTTTAAAAACTTTGAATTTTTCCATTCACTTGAATACAAACCGGTATCATAAAAGTGATCTGTAAGTTCAGATTCCTTGATTTGCAGTTTTGAATATATTGGGTCAGAAATCAATTCTTCTGATTTTTTACTGTTAGGTTTAGGAAGTGTATTTTTTATAAACCCTAACTTTTTAAAAGGCTGTAAATCTTTATCAAATATTTCCTTTATTTCTCCATTTGTTTTTTGGGGTATGACCAATGAACATTTTGATATGATTTCTCCCGTAACAACGCGTTTTCTGACTTGAGCAGAACCATATTCAGCAGAGTTAATGACAACACTATTACCCTCGATCCTAATAGCAACTTTTGTTGGGCTAAGCCTATGTTTTTTTGCCCATTCATGTAAACCAAGGTCATTAAAATTATATTCTCTTGCCAAATACGTTGTAGAGTTTGTTACATTTTCCATGAACCAAGCCTTCAGTTTTGAATTTGGTTGGAATTTTTTTACAGCAACGATCTTAAGGAATGTTTCAGTAAGTTTTACCCCCAATGACTTATCAGCTTTGCCAGAATTATTTGAACTTGAAAAACTGACACATGGTGGGCTGCCTAAAATAATATCTGTATCAGGAAGAGATTCGATAAGTTCAATAGAATCTTCAAAATCTAAAACGTTTTGAAGAACGCCTTTACCTTCTCCATAATTATGATTATATGTGTCAACCGCAGGTTTCCAGTAATCATAACCTTTTATTATTTCAAAATCCTGTTGTCTAAAGCCTTCTGAAAATCCACCAGCGCCACAAAAGAAGTCAATAAGGCTTAATTTAGTCATGCACGGAATATAGGCATGAAAACACTATTACTGAAATTTATTTTTCACCTTTTCCACAATCGTTAATAGCTCACTTTTAATTTCGCATTCCCATACGACCAAAACTGTCCATCCCATTGATATTAGCTGTTGGCTTTTGCGGGCATCCCGCTCTTTATTTTTTATAAACTTCTGTGTCCAAAAATCGACATTTGTTTTAGGAAAGTTCGGGTAACATTTTTCACAGCGATGCCAAAAGCAGCCATTTATGAAAATAGCCAATTTCTTGCTCGGAAAAGCAATATCAGGCCGCCCTGGCGCCTTTTTCCAATTTATGCGGTATCCCTTAATGCCTACGGACCATAAAGCTTTTCTTAAGATGAGTTCAGGCTTTGTATTTTTCGCTTTATTGGCTCTCATCACTATTGATGTAGATTCCTTATTTGGAATAGGTGCCCTACCATCACGTAAATAAATTTCATGCTTTTTTGACATTTTTAATTATTTATAACCAGCTTTAGTAAATATTAATTCATTTACATCTTACTATGCATTAACATTAAAGTATAGCCACCTCCCATTATTGCTGAAAATTCCTTAAACACGTTGTAGTTTTGACAATTATATCTAATTGTTGTTTTAAGTACAATAAAACATTGTAGTATAATCAAATAGGTCTGACAAAATATTGAATTCAAAATATCTATTATTAAATGACAAAAGAAGAAAGAGTTGCTAAGCTGGTTGAGATCGAAGCCAGCGAGCCACTAATGAATAAATTCATATGGTATAAAGACGTTAACAAAGAATTCGGTGTTCACCAAATACCGTTAGAATTACTAACATACAATCCATATAATGGGCGAATTATGAGCATGACCAAATCGTTTGAGAAGCAACGAGGCGCGATTGATCTAACGGACGAGACACATCGAGAATTGATTGAAAAATTCTTGTGGGATTCTGCTCCCGATTATAATCAAAACACATTAAAAAGTTTAAAGCGCTATGGCCAAAACGAAATCGGAATAGTTACAAAAGATGGGGTCATCATTGATGGTAACAGAAGAGCCTTTTTATTAGGCGAACTTAACAAAGAAGATGATTTAAATAGAAAGTTCCTTGGCATAATATTACCCGATGAACTCCATCAGAATAGGGAAGAGATTAGCACTCTCGAAACAATTTATCAAATCGGTGTTGATGATAAAGTTGATTATAATCCAATTGAAAAATATTTAAAATGTGACGAGCTTAGGGAGTTTTATTCGATTGAACAAATAGCATCGCTAATGTCGGAATCCGTTCCAAAGATAAATACCTATTTAACTATCCTTTCTTTAATGAAAGAGTACTTGAATTATCTGGGGTACCCGGAAGTTTATACGAAACTATATAAAAAGGAAGGACATTTTGTGGATCTAAATAATTATTTAAATAGTTATTCAAAAAGTGCCACCAAATATCAGTTGGTAGATTGGCCTTACTCAGATCAAGATATTTTAGATTTAAAAAAAATATACTTTGATTATATCAGATTAGGTCTTCCTGTATCCAATACCCGCGCAATCGGAAGGCCTAATAAGATGAATAGTTTTTTCTGTCACAACGAAGTATGGTCAGGTTTTAAAGCTAAACATCAAGAAACTCTCAGTTCTTACAAAGAATTGACTTTAGACGAATTTAAAGTTATCAATAAAGGGTCTGATTTGGAGAAGCTAACCATTGAGCGAGATGATCTTTGGGGTGAGAAAGTTGGACATAAGATATTAAATAATCTAAACTATTATAATAGAATTCTTGAAGATAAAAAAAACTCCGATTCGCCTACTGAATTACTAACAAGGGCAAAAGGCACAATTTCTCTTATTGAAACTAAAAACCTAAATGAAAGTAATAAAGCTGAATTAAGTGTTCTTATCTCAGATATCAAGCTACAACTTTCTGAAATAGAATCTCACATATTGCTTTTTCTTAAAGATTAGTTCGTTATAATGATTGAGCAAGTATTCCCTTTAAGTAATATTAATTACGTACTCCCGCCTGAAGAAAAAGTTTTGGTGTTGTTTGTGCATGGATTAAATGGGGGGAAAGGCAGTTGGAGCAAATTTGTAACAGCATTAAACAATGTTAAAGAAATAGAAGGAATGTTTGACGTTGATTATTATAGTTATCCGACTTCATTTTTTGAAACACTATATAAGCCTCTGCCAACGATTCAATCGATTGCGGATGGTCTTCGTAGCCATATAAATTTAGTTTGTAAAAGATATGATAGTATAATACTTGCTTGCCATAGTATGGGCGGATTAATTTGCAGGAGATATTTATTGAACCATGCAAAACAGTATAAAAAAGAGCGTTTTAAAATCAAATCACTTTTGCTTTATGCAGTACCCAACCTTGGGTCTGATCTGAATAAAGTCAACTTTTTCAATCCTTGGCATTCACAGATTAAGCAGCTTGGTAGAAATTCAGATTTTATCCAAGATATGAATAGTGATTGGAATACATTTGGTATAAATGCTATAACTGATGTTAAATATATAATCGCAGGAAGGGATGCTGTTGTATCAAAAGATAGTGCCATACTATATTGGGGGAATACTGCAACTGAAACGGATATATATAAAACTCATTTTAGCATAATTGACCCCTCCGAAGAAAATGACATTTCCCTTCTTGCATTAGTCAATCAGATTTCCAAAATTTTCAACGCATCTTTAGGGGTTGAGGATGATGGTTACTCCGAAAAAGAAGAATTAATCGACTATAACGACGAAGAAACAGAAGAGGATTTTGTTTAAATTATAATTGATCTACTAAATATTTCAATCTATCAAGTATGATTAAAAAACCATTAACGGACGATAAATATGTATAGCTGAAAAACTAAAGTTCCTCTTTTGAACAGATGAAGCTGAAATGATTTCAGAATGGCAAACATCATAAGCTCCCGCTTATGCCCTTCTCAACATTTATCGAAAATCCCTATTTTTGAGTAAATCACCTACCTATGAGCGTCACTTATTTCAGCCCCCGCGACCGTTTTGATTTTTCAAATGATACACTGGATATCGGTAATCCTATAAGTTGGGACCGGTCACAATTTTTAAAGCACTTTTTCAAACGGGTGTTTGCTATACCTGGAGAGCTCGTAGAAGAGTTTTATCAGCGTCATCTAACTTATTATTTATCGCATCACCCCGATGGTACAGATGAGATATTCTTTAAATATTTCTGGTCACTCATCGAAAGGCAGCTAAATGTTTTAATGCGCAAGGATGTTTATGATAAAAACCACTTACGTAATGAACGTGAAATAGCACGGCTGCAAAAATTTACAGAATTGCTGATTTCGCTTGACCGTTGGAATTTCCATAAATCTAACGATGCGGTAATCGCGCAGCAGGATTCTGAAATCTATGTCCTTAGACAAGAGATTATCCAGTTAAAAGCCGAGCTCAAGAAAGCGACCGCACTGGAAACCGAAGGTTATATCAATATTGCAGACGGTTACCGCAATACCGTTTTAAACTTGTATCTGCAAATGCAGGAACTCAAAACACCTGAAGGGAAAGAACTGATGTTTTCACAAACGCAAAGCGTTTGGACGAAGATGATCAGTAAGTATTTCCGCGAAGGAGATAAGGAGATCAACCACGAAACTATACGCCGTTATTTTCCCAGCGATAAGCGGGAACCGGGTGATAAACATGCCGATATTCCAGCCAAATCAAAGCTGTTTACCATCAATCCTGCGAAAAAGCGGAGCTGATTTTCTTCTTTTGCCAGTAAGGTAGCAGGTTGCCTTGTCATCATAGCATTAAATTGGTAATCAATACTTTATAAACTCTTTTAACTTTCCTTAAACCACTCCATTTTAACCACGCAGATTTGCGTGGTCAAGAAATCTACAGAGTATAGCACACATTTGTACCAAAACAAATGCTATGCAGATAATCAATCAAGAAGCCCTTAGCCAATGCATCAGGGATGCAGTCAGGGCAGAACTACAACAACACTTTAAAACAGGCGGTAGTCAGCCGCCGGATTCAGAAAAACTTTTATCCAAGCAGGAGCTTGCCGCCGAACTCGGCGTGTCACTGGTAACGCTTACCGACTGGATGAAAAAAGGCTTACCCTATTTGCGTCTGCATAAACGGGTGTACTTCAAAAAAAGCGAGGTACTCAATGCCATGCAACAAACTATCAAAGATTAAAAGGAGGATGAAAGATGAATGTGGAACTAATCACCCGTGAGGATCTACGGGAATTTAAAAATGAATTACTCAATGAACTTAAACAGATTATGCAGCCGGGACAAGGGCAATCCAAGAAATGGTTGAAAAGCAGCGAGGTTAGGAAGATGCTCAATATATCACCCGGCACCTTACAGAACCTGCGCATCAACGGTACGCTTCGCTTTACCAAAATAGGCAGCATCATGTATTACAAGTTGGAAGACATTAATAAGGTTTTGGAGGGTAACGGAAAATGATTATCTCAAAAAAATTAGCAAGCTATAACGACCTGATCAAACGCATGGGAACCGATAAACGGATATTGGCAACTCATGTAAGTTTACTCACGGCCTTATTTATTTTTTGGCAGCGCGGAGGCTTTGTTAGCCCTTTTTCCATCACCCGTAAAACGGTGATGGCTTATGCCAAAATCGCATCCATTGCCACTTACCATAAGTGTATCAGGGAACTGGATGATTATGGCTATATCCGTTACCAACCCTCTTTTCACCCGGCAAAAGGCAGTCTTGTTTATTGGCCGGATTGGAACAAAAGTTAGCAAAATGAGTGTTGCAATTGGCAATGGCACAGGCCCGATGCGAGGCATTTGGAAGCGCAACAAGCAAAGCCCGTAAGGAAAAATTGGGAACCAGTTACAAAGTAACTGGCGGTAGAGGAAATTATCCGACAGTAAGGAGCAAGTTTGTGTTTTTGTTGCCACAAAAACATCCCGGCTGCCTGACGGCACCGGGCAAACTTGCCTTTTGCGCCCGATGGTTGCAAAAGGAAAAGATGGAAGAAAGAGTAAGGAGTTAACCGATGGAAGCAACAAAGAAGATAACGGATAAGCAACAGATAGCCCAGCCAAAAAACAAAGGTGGTGCGCCGAAAAAAAGGGTTAAAAGGGAGTTAATTATCCGCATTAGGATGACAGCGACCGAGCGCTTTTACGTCGACAATAAAGCTAAGACTGCCGGGATGCGTTCAAGCAGTTGGATAAGAGCAGCAGCTAAAAGCGCAAAGGTAGTTCCGAGATTAACGGACGATGAGCGGCGCATCCTTTGGATGCTTGCCGAACTTGCTAATAATCTTAACCAGTTAACTAAGTTGGCTCACCAGCGAGGGCTTTTAACAGTGGTTCGGGATTGCAGTAAAATTTTGAACGGGATAGATATTATTTTAAAACACCTCAATAACAATGATAGGGAAACTGATCACGGGTAGAAGCTTTGGCGGGTGTATCCGCTATGTAGTACAAAAGCACGATGCGGTTATATTGGATGCAGCAGGTGTAAGAATGCAGCAGGTTAACCAGATCATCAATGATTTCAACCTACAAAGAAAGTACAATCCCAATTTAGGAAAGGCGGTTGGTCATATTGCTTTAAGTTGGAGTGTAAACGATACAGCTAAGCTAAACGATGAAGTGATGGTGGATTTGGCAAAGGAGTATCTGCAAAAAATGAAAATTCAAGATACGCAGTATCTAATTGTTAAGCACCGGGACAAAGATCATCCGCATATCCACATCGTTTACAACCGGGTAAGTAATACTGGTAAAACCATTTCAGATAACTTCCAAAAGCAGCGGAATGTACTGGTAGCAAAAGAATTGACCTTAAAACACGGACTTTACTTGTCACCGGGTAAAGAACAGGTTAATCGCCAACAGCTCAAAGGTCAGGATAAAGTTAAGTATGAACTATTCGATGCCATAAGGTCAGCCAGCAAAAAAGTAAAGAACATCAATGAGCTAAAGGAAGTATTGGCTAAACAGGGTATTGTTACGCATTTGAAGTATAAGAGTGGCAGTACAGAGGTGCAGGGCGTCAGTTTCAGCAAGGGTGAATACAAATTTAAAGGGTCAGAGATTGACCGTAGTTTAAGTTATGCAAGGCTTAGTCAGGCGATAGGCGATCAACAGCTTAAACCGGAAAAAAGCTTAGCAGACCAGTTAAGAGAAGCGATAAGAAACGCCGAGCAGGAAAGAAGCAGTCAGAATAGGCCCGAGCAAACCACCTATTTGAAGCCAGAACCGGAAACCCATTATTTAAAGCAGGCGCTATCAGCAGGAAGTGATTTATTAGGCGGCTTGCTCGGAAACATTGCCGAAGAAGATGATGGGCCGGAAAGGAAACGAAGAAAGAAAAATGAACAAGACCAAAGCAGAGGAATATCAAGATGAAAGAGATAGACGACATTAATAAAAGAATGGATAGTAATGAGGAAATCGTTGATAGTCTTATTAAAAAAATAAGTGAATTGGAAAAGCGAGAGGAAAAAAACACTGATTACACACTTCATTTCGAAGTGTTGCAAAAGATTTTTGAAACCTTTTTATTAAGGTATAATGAAGAAAGTGGCGAATTAAAGACTGTTATTAGCAGGTTAAACGTTAGCTATCCGGCAGAGCAAATTCAAAATACGTTAAGGGAGTTAAAGGCAATATTAGAAGCAATACAAAAATCACTACCTGTAAAAGTTAAGCATCAGCTTGATCCTAAAACCAAGGGCTGGGTTATTTCTGGGGTAATACTATTAATAGTAACCGCTATCAGTGTGGGTTTATGCGGTCATTTTTGGGCAGAGAACAACCGTTTACAGTCCATCGATATTAAGTACCGGCTTGTACGGCAAGTAGATTCAATCGGCACTAAATGGGCGGATAGTATTTATGCCAGTAACCCTGGTAAAGCAGAGAAAACAATTGATAAATTGGAAAGCGGCCAAATTAAGTTAACCGAAACAAGTAAAACGCAAAAAAAATCTACAATGAAGAGATTGAATAAACGGCGAATTAAAGATTTATGATTTTAAAAAGAATTAGGGGAGTTTTATACTTTTTCTGCGGTATTAAGTTTTACGTCATTAAAAAGATTGATAAAAAGTTCTCCTGGTTCCTTATTGGAAGCTATTTCAATAAGGTAAAGCTCATGTGATTGAATTTTCGTAGAATCTAACTTTGTAAGGCGGTTTAAACGATCTCTTTTGATTCCTGTTCTATGCGATAGATTATTCAAATTGTAATCCTCAAGAGAGAAAATTACTTTTCCAAGATCAGTTGTATCCGGTTTTATATTATTTGAAATAAACTTGTCTGTGCTAACTAATTTTAAACCTGGATAGATTTCTTTCAGCACAATCCCGATCGGATCTTTAGTGACTAATGAAATTTTATAAAGTTCTATAGCGGGAATTGCTTTTGTTTCACCACTTCGCATTTTTCTAATACTTCCAACTGGGATTCCGGTTTTTCCATGTATATCAACACTGTCTTTTTCCTTTTTAGTCAAATAAGGGCCTAATAAATTATCTGGTGCTTCTACTTTCAAAATTACATTTTTATTAAAAGTATCGAAGCAAGGTTCAAAAGACGATTGCTTAATAAAAACAGTCATTTATTTAAATATAATTTTAAATAAATGATTTATTTTATATATTTGATTTTTGAAATGGCGGTAGTATGAATTGAAATAGGATTCAAACATCGTCTTTTAAAAGGGTATTAATTAAAGAGTCTCGGCTACCAAATTCTGACAATTGCAGCCAACGAGGCAATAGGTTAATGCCCATGACAGTATTTGTGTATTTTTGTACGCATTATAGTGTTGTGGGCTCTATTGTAAATCCGTTGGCAAGGCCGTCAGAAGCCTGGTAGTGCGGTATTTAGAGCCCACAATGCTTTTAATATATCATAGAGGCTCGTTATCAAGATAACGAGTAATGGAAAATCACAACTGCCCCACATTCGAAAACTCTTGCTTCCTTCTAAAAATGGGCAAGGTGGGTTTTGTTGTAAATCATCCCCTCAGCCTTAAAAATCTATTCAAAAACATCATCTGCTGCCCAGAATGAATTGCTCTCACGAACGGCAACCCAGGATCAGTTGTAGTTAATAGTTTCCCGGTTGCCGTCGCTTTTAGTTCCTATTTGACTAACTCTTTTAACGAACTCAACAAACTAAGCTTTCATGAAAAAAACTTTACTATTCATAGTACTGGCCGCGCATTGCCTTTTTTTTTTAAAGCAACGGCCCAAAATACAAACATTCCACCGGGTCAAACCATAAGCGGAAAAGTCACTGACGACCAGGGCAATCCGTTGCCGGGAGCTACCGTAAAGATAAAAGCCACGAATGAGGTGGCGATAACAGATCATAATGGTTTATACAAATTGGGTAAGATTTCTGGCCAATCCATTTTAATAGCCTCCTTTATTGGATATGAAACGCAGGAAGTAAAAGCTACTGACGGTTTCAATGAGATTCATCTTTTGGTGTCGCACGGCAAATTAGATGAAGTACTTATCCAGGCATACGGTACAACCACAAAAAGATTGAATACCGGCGACATTACAAAAGTATCAGCAGCCGATATTTCCAGTCAGCCAGTAAGCAATGTTTTAGCCGCATTGGCGGGCCGGGTTCCGGGTATGAGCATTACGCAGACAAGCGGCGTTCCAGGGTCTTCGTTCAATGTACAGATACGGGGACAAAGCGTATTGGACAATAGCCTTTCCAATAACGACCCTTTGATTATCATTGATAATGTGCCTTTTGAACAGGGAATTGCTCCGACAAACCAGCTAACCTCGGCCGCAAATAATCCCACTTCAATCAGTTCAGGCGGATTAAGTCCTTTAAATAACATTAATCCGGCAGATATAGAGAGTGTAGAAGTTTTAAAAGACGCAGACGCTACCGCTATATATGGCAGCCGTGGTGCCAACGGGGTTATTTTAATTACCACAAAAAAGGGCAAGGCCGGTGCAACGAAAGTTAACCTGACTGCTAATTCCGGGTTAAGCAATACAGGTAGGATGATGCCTATGTTAAATACACAGCAGTATGTAGCAATGCGTAAAGAGGCTTTTGCCAATGACGGATTAACCATAAGCAGCAACCCATCAGATCCCGGTTATGCGCCCGACCTTACTTTGTGGAGTACAAGCCGTTATACCGATTTTGAAAAATTACTGATCGGCAATACGGCACACACCAATGATTTCCAAGGATCAATTTCCGGCGGAAATATAAATACGCAGTTTATCATTGCCGGCGGGTATCAAAGACAAACTACAGTCTATCCAGGTGATTTTGCTGACGGCGTAGCCTCTATGCACTTTAGCATCAATCATACCTCTACCGACAAGAGGTTTACCCTACAGCTTACCGGAATGTATTCCAGTGACAAAAACACAATGCCGTCCACGGATTTGACCAGGTATATCAATTTACCGCCGAACCTGAAATTACGTGACAGTACCGGGAATTTAGCGTGGCAGGATAATGGCGTTGTTTATAACACCCTGGGGAATGGTGATATTATTAATCCGCTTTCCTTATTACAGCAACAATATACTTCTGTTAATGAAAATCTATTAGGAAACCTTCAATTAAGCTATAAAATATTAAAAAACCTCGTTTTCAGAACCAGCCTGGGGTACAATGTTTTTCATTCAGATGAAACGTCCCTCATGCCTTCTACTTCTATAGACCCCAATTCAGGCCTATTACCCTCCTCATTGTTTGCCAATTCAGTTAATAAGAGCTGGATCATTGAACCGCAATTAGAATATACCCGGACTACGGCGAATGATAAGCTAAGTATTTTATTGGGCAATACCTTGCAAGATAAATCCGGGCAAACCAATTCGCTGTATGGCAGTAATTATGATTCGGATTTATTGCTAAACTCTATTGCCGCAGCAGGAAACATCACCGCCAGCAACGGTTTTGTACAGTACCGTTATACCGCCTTTTTTGCCCGTATCAATTATAATCTTAAAGATAAATACATTTTTAACCTGACAGGCCGCAGGGACGGTTCAAGCCGCTTTGCCCCGGATAAGCAATGGGCAAATTTCGGCGCTGCCGGGGCCGCATGGATTTTCTCCAGTGAATCTTTCATCAAAGACAATCTTTCTTTTTTAAGCTTTGGCAAATTAAGAAGCAGCTATGGGATCACCGGGAACGACCAGATCGGTGACTATAAGTTTTTGAACCTATGGACAAATACCGCAAATACTTATAACGGCTTATCAGGCTTGTACCCGCAAAGTTTATACAATCCAAATTACAGCTGGGAGATCAATAAAAAACTGGAAATCGCAGTTGATCTTGGTTTCCTGAAAGATGACATACTGTTTTCAGCGTCCTGGTATAATAACCGCAGCGATAACCAGTTAATCAGCTATTCATTGCCGAGTCAGACAGGCTTCTTTAACGTGGTAAAGAACTTTCCGGGACTGGTAAGTAATACAGGTCTGGAATTGGTACTAACTACTAAAAATATTCATAAAAAGGATTTCACTTGGACGACTTCTTTCAATATCACTGTTCCTAAAAATGAGCTGCTGGCATTTCCGGGCTTAAGTAGTTCAAGCTATGCCAGCCAATATGTTATAGGGCAATCCCTGCACCTTATCAATGCCCTGAAATATACAGGGGTTGATCCGCAAACTGGGCTTTACACTTTTGAAGATAAAAATAAAGACGGTCAGCTTACCACGGCGGACTACCAGCTATCGGGTAATACAGACCCTAAGTTTTACGGAGGCCTGCAAAACAACATCAGCTATAAGCAATTTGACCTGAGTTTTTTCTTTGAGTTCAGGAAGCAAATGGGATTCAGCTATCTGAATCAACTGGCAACTACACCGCCGGGATGGATATACAATCAGCCTGTAATAGTAGAAAGCAGGTGGCAGCAACCGGGGGATCATTCTTCCATTCAGCAGTTTACTTCAGGTTATACCAATGCTTATACCTCTATTTCTTATTTATCCCTTTCCAATGGCATTTACACGGATGCTTCCTATATCCGGCTTAAAAATATTTCGCTATCCTATCGTTTGCCTGCTGCATGGATAAACAAATACCATATCAGCAATTGCCGGTTGTTTTTGCAGGCACAAAACCTGCTGACCATCACCAAATATGTGGGATCAGACCCGGAAACACAGAATCTATATGTATTGCCACCATTAAGGACGATTGTAGGCGGCCTTCAACTTAATTTCTAAATCAAGTGCTATGAGAAAAGTAAAAATAGTGTACCTGCCAGTGTTAGCGTTAATTACGTTCATGGCATTTTTAAGTGCCTGTAAAAAGTTTGTAGATATCGCTCCGCCGCTGACACAAGCGGAATCAAGTACGGTGTTCTCCAGTGACCAAACGGCAACTTCGGCGGCAGCCGGCCTTTATTATCAGATCACTGCCAGTAATTTAACCTATCTGAACGGAGCAATTACAGTTTATACAGGCTTGTCTTCAGACGAATTAATCGATGCCGGTTCCAATTCGACCTATGATGCTTTTGAAAATAATGCGATCCCTTCCAATCTATCGGCGATCAATTCTGCTTTTTGGAGTAACGCCTATAAATACATTTACCAGGCTAATGCGGTTATCGAAGGATTAAACAGTTCTGTCACTTTATCAAAACCTGTAAAAGATCAGCTGATGGGTGAAATGCTGTTTACCCGTGCGCTGAATTATTTTTACCTGGTTAACCTATTTGGCGATGTGCCGCTGGAAACTTCTACCGATTATTTAGTTAATGGTTCGATGCCCCGCACCGCTACATCAAAAGTGTACAGCCAGGTAATTAATGACCTGTTAACAGCCGAAACATTGTTGACCGCCAGCTATGCCTCATCTGTGAATACAAGACCAACTGAAATGGCGGCTGCTGCTTTATTGGCAAGGGTATATCTCTATCAAAAAGATTGGATAAATGCCGAAACACAGGCATCTATCGTGATTAATTCGGGATCATATAATCTTGAAACTAATCTGAATAATGTTTTTCTGGCAACATCTGGCGAAACCATATTCCAGCTGGCGAGGCCTGCAAATAATACGGCTGAAGGTTTGGCGTTTATTCCCTCTTCATCTTCGGCAAAACCAACATTTGCGATAAGAAGCTCGCTGTTAAATGCTTTTACATCCGGGGATAACCGCAAAACGAGTTGGCTGAACGGCAATACCATCAACGGAACCGCTTATTACTATCCCTACAAGTATAAACAAAGGGTTAATAACCCGGTGACCGAATATAATGTAGTGCTCAGGCTTGCAGAAGTTTATCTGATCAGGGCTGAAGCAAGGGCGGAACAAAATAACATCAGCGGTGGACAGGCAGATATTAACCTAATCAGAAACAGGGCCGGTTTAACCAATACTACCGCAAGCACATCAGCCGCTTTGCTTAATGCCATAGCAGCTGAAAGGCAACTGGAGCTATTTGCAGAGTGGGGACATCGGTGGCTTGACTTAAAGAGAACGGGAACTATTGATACGGTTATAGGTACCGCCAAATCTATAGTCTGGAAACCCAATAATGCCTTATACCCAATTCCTTTAGCGCAGATCCAGCTTAACCCATTTCTCACGCAAAATAGTGGTTACTAATTGACCATAAATAAAACTTACTGCCATGTCAAAATCTATTGCTTCAATTATCGCATTGTTTTCCTTTAGTTATGCATTTTCACAAGTTCCGTCTACTTATCCTGAAATTGGTAAGCCATGTCCTGACTTTCATTTTAACGAGGTTCGTTATTATCCCAAAAAGAGTATTTCACTTAAAGATTTCAGAGGTCAATGGCTGATGCTGGACTTTTGGAACCGCTATTGCAGTGTTTGTTTAGGCAGGATGCCCGGTAGTGATAACTTACAG
>Ga0206988_1040_pt1 | contig 18658 bp, 13 predicted proteins | sample Alteio_BWMinCont_12_FD_153263 | JGI IMG/M metagenome (GOLD analysis project Ga0206988, IMG submission 153263) | Enriched cells from forest soil in Barre Woods Harvard Forest LTER site, Petersham, Massachusetts, United States -... | ecosystem: Environmental > Terrestrial > Soil > Temperate forest >... | reverse complement strand
GCCAATGGCTGCCAAAAGTAATTATGATTACCAAAAAATTACGTTAGCGATAGAAACGGATACCGGCCGCTTCAGGAGTCTCGGCGCAGGCCGGGTCTAAGGGGCCTTGCAGGTGTATTTAAGGCTTTTCATTTGAATCTTACCAAGCAGCCACCAACATTAAGCAACAATTTTACAGTTATGCCAGCACCAATCCTTCTCTTAAAGCATTCTCATAGGTCTCTTCATCAAATTTGTAATAGGCAGGTGAACGGTGGGCGCCTATTTTTCTTTTTTCATCCAGTTTAACTATAAGCCCGAGCGAAATTAATTTATTGGGAAAATTAGAAGCATTTAATTGCTTGCCCGACATCACCTCATAAAAGTGCTTGATCTCCTTCAATGTGAATTTTTGCTGTAAAAAATTCTTGCCGATTGGGAAATGATACAAATGCACCCTCATGGTCAACAGTGCTTCCTGAACCATTTCATCATGGTCAAATCCTAATTTGGGCAATTTGTTCACCGGGAACCACTGGCATTCGCTGGATACATAATCCGGTTTGGGTATTGCGTTAACGATGTCAGTTATCGTGTAAAACCCTACCGATACGGTATCGCCGTTAAGCCAGCTGTTTTCGTCTATCCTTACCCCTACTATTTCAAAAAGCTTTTCCGGGTCGACAGCTCCGCGTGAATCATTTCTCCCCGGATCGCCAAACGTTTTGAATTGTTTTAAAAACAAGTTCCCTATTCCGGTCCTTTCTGCCGTTACCCTGGTAGCAGCCTGGTCTAAGCTTTCGTCCTTCCTGACATACCCGCCGGGCAGGCACCACATGGTAACTGCTTTGTTCTTCACCAGCAGTAACTGGAGTTCCCCGTCATGATAACCAAAAATGGCGCAATCCACAGTAAGGTACGGCCTGTAGTCCAAATAGCCTTCATTAAAAAAATGCTGTATTTCCTGTAAGGTTTCCATTTTTCTACTATGGTAGAATTATTTATTAAATTTTAATAAATGTAAGAAAAACTTACATATCTTTATTTATTAAATTTTAATAAATGGGTTAAATCAAAACTGCTCAACAGCTTAAAGCAGTGCTTAATGATTATAAACCAGGCAGTAAGAAATTATTAAAAAACCAACTAACCAAATTATACACATGAGAATAAACAGACCACTTACGTACGCAGCAGGTGCAGGAGCATTGCTGGCTGTACTCGCCTTCACAAAAGTCCGGGTTGAAAACAAATTGCCACAGATGGTTATTGCTGAATCCGGCCTGATCCGGACAGCCGGGGATCTCCCCTATCGGGATCTGAATAAAAACGGGAAGATGGACGTATATGAAGATCCCGGGCAGCCGGTAGAAAAACGGGTGCAGGATCTTTTAAAGCAGATGACCCTTGATGAAAAAGCCGGAATGATGTTTTACTCACCAGTGCGGGTAAATAAAGATGGCACAATTGAAGAACAGCCGGCCAAAGATTTCCTGTCGAGTATCTCACCAGTCGGGGTTAAGGAAATTGATCAGCATCATATCACACATTTTAACCTGTTTGCTGTTCCTGCTCCAGATACCTTAGCCATATGGTACAACAGAATGCAGAAATATGCTGAAAAAACACGATTGGGAATCCCGCTTACCATTGCGTCCGATCCCCGGAATCAGGGTGGGCAGGGCATTTTTGCGATGTCGGCCAAAACTTTCTCCCTATGGCCCGATCCCTTGGGTTTAGCTGCAATTGGCGATGAAAAGTTAACTGAGCAGTTTGCTGATATTTCGCGGCAGGAATATCTTGCCGTTGGCATCCGGCAGGGCCTGCATCCGCAGGTTGACTTAGCAACCGAACCCCGCTGGCCGCGCATTTCAGGCACATTTGGAGAAGATGCGGCGCTGTCATCCCGGATGACTGCCGCATATATAAAAGGCTATCAGGGCGAAAAGCTCGGCCCAAACAGCGTTGCCATGATGACGAAACATTTCCCTGGCGGTGGTCCTCAAAAGGAAGGCCTTGATCCGCATTTTGCATTTCAAAAGGGGCAGGTTTATCCCGGCAACAATTTCAAGTATCATCTTATCCCGTTCGAAGCTGCTTTTAAAGCAGGTACCGCTGCTATAATGCCTTATTACGGTGTACCAATGGGTCAGCAAAATATTGAAGAAGTAGGCTTTTCATACAACAAAGCAATTATTACCGAGCTCCTGCGTAAAAAATACCACTATGATGGCATAGTTTGTACCGACTGGGGGTTGGTATCTGATACCAAACTCGGCCCTGTTAACTTTGTTGCAAGAGCCTGGGGTGTTGAAAAGTTAAACACAGAAGAAAGGGTGCAAAAGCTGATTGATGCGGGTGTAGATCAGCTTGGCGGTGAAAACCTGCAGGAAGTTATTGTAAAACTGGTGAAAGATGGAAAAGTAACCGAACGCCGTATTGATGCGTCTGTTGTGAGATTGCTGCGTTTAAAATTTCAATTGGGTCTGTTTGATAATCCTTTTGTTGATGAAAAAAAGGCGGGAGATCTTGTTGGAAGTCCCCAATTTATGAAGGCCGGAGAAGATGCCCAGCGCAGGTCGCTCACCTTGTTGAAAAATGATGACCACGTTTTACCACTAGCGCCAAATAAGCTGAAAATTTATATCAAAAATATTAATCCCAAAATTGCCGCCGCTTACGGTACAATTGTTGACGACCCGAAGCAAGCAGATATTGCGATTATAAGGTTACAAACACCTGCTTATCCTATCCCCGAAGCTAAAGGCAACTTCATTGCGGGAATGTTCCATTTTGGTGACCTGGATTTTAAAGGCCAGCAACTGGATGACATTCTTAACCTGGAAAAAACTGTGCCTACAGTGGTAGACATTTATTTGGACCGCCCGGCTGTGATACCACAGATCAGTAAGAGCGCCAAAGCGCTTATCGCTAACTTTGGATCAAGTGATACTGCACTGCTGGATGTAGTTTTTGGAAAATATAAACCCGGCGGCCACCTGCCTATCGAAATGCCATCCTCTATGGAGGCTGTTCGTAACCAAAAAGAGGATTTGCCTCATGATTCCAAAGATCCGCTTTACAAATTTGGATTTGGTTTAAGCTATTGAGTTTGGTTGTGCCTGAAAGTTAAAAGCCTTAAATCGAAAGATTCAGGCTTTTAACTTTTCCCAATTCCCCCCCCATTGCATTTTCAATAAAATTAAAGCATCTTGTGGGTTCAAACCACGTTCGCCATAGCGGACAAATTATAAACTAATAAAACCATCCCTGTATCCAATTTAAACTATTTATGACCAAAACTCCTGCGTATCTCGAATCAAAAAGCCATTATCAAATCCTTGACGGGTTACGTGGCGTGGCCGCTCTTTTGGTAGTTGCCTTTCATGTTTTAGAAACCTATTCCGGCGATCGTTTTCACCAGATCATCAATCACGGCTATTTAGCGGTTGATTTCTTTTTCCTGTTGTCGGGTTTTGTTGTGGCTTATGCTTATGATGACCGTTGGGGGAAAATGACCCAATGGGATTTTTATAAAAGGCGGCTCATCCGTTTGCAGCCCATGGTTATTATGGGTACCATCATTGGGGCGGCGCTTTTTTACTTCCAGGCCTCCCCGGCATTTCCATCCATCAGTACAACACCTGTTTGGCAGATGTTACTTGTTATGCTCGTTGGTTTTACAATGCTCCCGCTGCCGCTATCAATGGATATTCGCGGCTGGCAGGAAATGAACCCGCTTGATGGCCCCGCATGGTCGTTATTTTTTGAATATATTGCCAATATTCTTTACGCCCTTTTTATCCGTAAATTCTCTAAAAAACTACTTGCCGTATTTGTAATATTATCTGCATTGCTCCTTATCCAGTATTTGCTAATGGGGCCACAGGGAGATGTTATTGGCGGGTGGAGCCTTAACACACTCCATCTTCATATTGGCTTTGCCCGTTTGCTTTATCCTTTTTTTGCAGGGGTATTGCTTTGCCGCATGGGCAAGCTGATCCATATTAAAAGCGCTTTTGCGGTATGCAGCCTGATGATCGCTATTATCATGTTTATTCCGAGGATTGGCGGCAGTGAACACCTTTGGATGAATGGTTTGTATGAATCGTTCAGTATTATTGTTGTTTTTCCGCTGATTGTTGCCATTGGCGCCGGGGGCAGTATAACCGGAAAGCTTTCAATGAAAGTGTGCAAATTTTTTGGCAATATTTCATACCCGCTTTATATCACCCACTATCCGCTGATCTATCTATATACCGGCTGGGTGGCGAAAAATAAAGTACCGATGAGCTATGGCATTTGGTTTGGCGTGTTGCTCTTTATTGTTAGTATCATTATAGCCTATGCCTCACTTAAACTTTACGATGAACCCGTTCGCGAGTGGCTAAAGAAACGTTTCCTGATGAAACGGGCATAAGGCATAGTGAAACTTAGCTTGAAAACTGCATTTAAACTTTCAGAAAACAAATCACCCAACTAATTGATATTAGTTGGGTGATTTGTTTTATTTTAATTACGCAAGCTCTTGCGTATATAATTGCTCCATGAATCTCTGCAGATCCCTAAAATATTCCTATTCGTGAACCAGACCATGATGAGTATACAGGGATTGAATTTTATTGTTTAACAGGCAGGGCTTTTTTAATAATAAAATTAAATTTCTTACTATCCAGGCTTTTGGTTTGCGCTGAATCAACTGCTACAGTTTTAAACTTTCCGGTTTCAATATTTTTTTTCAACTGCAAGCTTTCCTGCGATTGCGGATTGGCCTCCAATACCTTATTTACTACCTGCATTGATTGCTCGTTTTTATTTACTAAAGCAAGCGCTTTGGCAATCACCAAACTTGATTTTTCATCTGTATAAACGGGCTGTTTCACTGTTTTTAAAATCCCTACAATTTTTTGTGTGGCCTCAGGGGTTAAAGCAGCTTTGCCGCTATCTGCAGCCGCTACACTATTATTCAATTGCCTGATACTTTGTTCAAAATTGTTTTTTACGGCAACTTGCTTTTCTATCCCGGCCTTTAAATTAATTGCCTGTGGTAAACCAGGGTTTATCGACAACGCCTTTTGATTATAAATACTTGCCTCGTTGTATTTTCCTAAAGCGTAATAAGCGCTGGAAATATTGTTTAGTGCAACAGGATCATTTGCTGCCCTTGTGGTGTCAAATGCAGCAATAGATTTTTCCAATTTATCCCGCAAAGTGGTATCAGCGGGGTTTTTAGCAACTTCATTCGCCGTCTTCTCAATATCTATTTTTCCATTGTCATAACTAACGGATTTTATGGCCGTCCACCCGATCATCACAATTGGCAGAAAAAAGAAAGGAAGCAAAGCAACAATGCTTTTACTTTTAATAACATTCCAGATCAATGCAAAAACCAACGCAAGAAATAAGATCCCGCCGGTAATCATCAGAATGATTTCGTATAAATAAAGACCCTGCAACATGGTAATGATGTGTGATGTTAACTATTTGCGATAAAAGGTTTTATAAGTTAGAGGGCTATAAGCAAATAATATTGCTTTATAGATTATATTTAACTCTAAGTAACTAAAAAAAATTGAAAATCAAGTATTTATTTTAGCGGAGGGGATAAAAGGTGCGTTTGATTTTTAACTTTTCCCAACATAGATTAGTGACCTCAATTAGCATGCACCAAGGGGCTTATATTAGCAAAGAACAGGCCAGTAAGCCTGTTCTTTATTACAATTAGATTTAACATACTAAACAACGTGCATTGTTGTTTGTAAGTGGCTCACGCTTTTATTGTTTATGGCGCATAAGTTGTGCTCTTCCCATAAAGCGCATTTGACACGCTTGTTAAATAAGTATGCGTATCAGCATCAGATAAATTATAACATAAATAAATGCCATACGCATTATTTACGGTTTGTGTAGCTAAAGAAGCAGCTGTAGACGCGCTGGTACTTTGAATGTCAATAGCTGCAGGCCCTAAGCTGCTTTTAGCTAAACCCGGCACGTTTGGCACAGAATAGGTTCCATATATGGCATTCCAGCTATAGTTTACTTTTGAACCTACCGTTACGCCGTTAAAGGATAAACGTGAAGCTGCCGGTCCGTAATCATAAAAGGAAATGATTTTTGTTGGCATTAATGAGCGAAGTGCGGTTACTAAATAAACAAAGGAACTTGAATTAGGCTGACCGGTTCCATTAGTTCCATAATCAGCATATTCATCGTCAAAATCAATCCCGTCAAGTCCATAAGTGGTAACAGCATTGCTCAATAATTGGGCAAATGCAGTTGCCGCCGCTTGGCTTGGGAAATTACAAATCCCCGCCCCCTGGTGGTTTCCTAAAATAGACAATAATACTTTTACCCCCTTAGCCTGCAGCGTTTGGATATAAGTAGTATGACCGGTAAGCACCGCCTGTGTTTGAGTATTGTAAGATAGAACAGCTGTTTGGGTGGTTGTATTATAATTGATATTGGCTGCAAAAATTATAGCTATATCAAATAGTTGCTGACCGGTTGATAATTTGTATTTACCTACATCCCTGATATCATAATTGTTTACTTCAACATAGCAAACTGCTTTGGGCCCGCTAACGCCAATTGCGTCAGTCTTCAGCTTATCAGCTGTTGACAGAGCTGCTGAAGTATCAGGAGCTTTCATAGCGTCTTTTTTACAAGCTGAAATAAATATCAGCATAAAACAAACCGCAACTACTGCAGCCTTTTTTAGAAACAAAGTTTTTTTTCTCATTTTTTATTGTTTTTGGTTAATTAAAAAATTGGTTATTGATTTGGTTACGCTGTTTTTTATTTATCCATAGGCTTGTTGTTTTAACTTGGTATCTGTAAAATTTATTTGAGCAAATCCTTAGGTACTGGTTATATAACCAGTACCTAAGGGGGTAAAATAATGTCTATTGAATTTTAACTGAGTTTACTTTATCATTAGCACTGGGGCTAAGCAGTGTAAAATTTGAATTGCTGGCAGTAAGTGTCCATGAAGTACCTGTAAAGCTACTTGATGTATACATAATTACTTTCCAACCTATAGGGATGGTAACTGAAGATGCCCAGTTTTTCACAAAACCATAGCTTTGTAGCTGCGTTAAGGTATAACTACCTTTTGGAATAGCTGTTGTTGCCGTACCTGCATCGCTCACGTTTTGATAAAAAACCACACCGCCGCCGGTTCCACCACCAACAGGATTCATAATTTTGATCAGGTCATTGGTTACCTTGTAATTTGCAGGCCGGTTTGTATTATCATGCATTGAAGTAAGTGGGGCGTCGCGGTCAATAGCATAACCAAATACTCCCCCCTTTTTACCGCTGCTAGGTTCCCATCTAGCCATGTTATACGCATTACCAGTGCCATTTTCAGGATACGTAACATCATCCCAATAATTACTTGGATAGCCATTTTCTTCATAAAAGGAAAAACCTGGTACAAATTGGGTCGAACTGATATATGGAGTAAAAGTATTTATGGTAGATTGAAGATTGGATGTTCCCTGGCCATAAGCCTGGAACCATACATAACTAACCATAGTATAAACATTCCGGAAAAGGCTATTACTCCCGCCCTGGTTGGTATCAAAGGTAAGCAGCTTTGTAGTTCCTGATTTTGGTCCCAGGTAAGCTGAAAGGGCCGTATAAACCCCCGTCATATCTGTTAACGTAGTTCCTGTAGGGTTACTTTCAACATCAATATCAAACCCGTCAAAACCATATTTATTAACAATGCTATCCATTATCGTTTTCGCCGTTGTTTGGTATCCTGCCGTATTATGCGGAACACCAGAAGCGATATCCAGGTTGCCGGTAACAATTACTTTAGTCCCTTTAGCATGCAAGGCGGGGATCACAAGGTTCTTCATTTGCGTTTGTTCGTTAGCAGAAGAACCGCTCCCAAACCCAAAAGCAATGGCAACATCAAGGCTATCCGGCAAAGCTGCCATTCCTGATATATCAGCACCGCCGCCGGTAGGAGATCCATATGACCTGTAAAAGCCGGCAGAAATTTCGTGATTTGTTTTTTTATAGGCGATCAAAATACTGTCGGTATTTGCTGCAGCGAGGTTACTTTTAAAGTTCCCTATACTTTGCGGTTTACCGTTATTAACAGCATCCTTTTTACAGGATTGGGCTGTTAAAAGTAGCACCCCGCCAAGCAATAGCATATTGCTTAGCGGCAAAAAATAAGCTTTTCTCATTGTTTTTTTGATTTTACGGTTTATAATTGGTGTTATAATTGTATGCTGTTTTCTCAGTTGGTTTTACAATAGGCGTTAGTTTTTATATAAGTGATGTTTTAATGATAAGGTTGGTATTTGATTGAGCGCGGTTAAAGCTTCTATCTCATTGTTTTTTCATATTATTATCTAAGGTTTTAAAAGAACCCTTTAAAAAAAGGGCTCTTTAAGGTTAATCAACTAAACCAATCAACTCAACCCAGTTCTCATTCTGAGTTATAGTTAATGCGTGCTATACAGACTTCTTAAGATCTATTCTTATGTTGCCTATGCACTTTAGCATAGTGCCGGGTTAACATATAATAGTACAATAGTATGCTGTTTAAGTTTTGCTTTAGCTGTTGTTATATCTGTGCCTGCCTGTCTAACAAATGGATTAATACATCCAAAATTCTTATCCATCCTATAAATTGGTTTAACAATAAGCGGAGCTATAAAAAAGACACCGCTTATTGTAGTGATTTGTTTAGGTTGTTAAAAATTAGCTTTATTAACATCCCACCATAAGCGGGTGCCGCCATTATCCGCACCGCCCAATAAAGTGAGTGCGTTTTTAACTGCCGCACCGTTATTATTGTATTCGCTGGTAGGGAAAGGGAGTCTGCGGATCTGGATATCCGTATTAATAGTGTTATTGCTGTTATTATTTACCACGGTAAATAATTTAGGATACCCTGTTCTGCGGTAATCTGCCCAGGCCTCTTGCCCATCAGGAAATATAGCCAGCCATTTTTGGGTGATGATGCGTTCCAGCTTTTGCTCATTACCTGCAAGCGGATCCCATTTTATGGTGATTGAACTAAGCGCCGGTGAATTATTCACGTTGTTTTTAGGATCGGTATAAGCAACAGGTTTGCTTACTGCATTACTGATATAGCTACCTGCCGATACACCCCATTGCTGCATAGAGGTATTAATCCCGGTTTCATAATTAGTTTGCGCATCACCGGCACCAGCCCAGCCGCGCAAAGCAGCTTCTGCCTTTAAAAACCACATTTCGGCAGCTGTCATTATCAATTGAGGCGCTGTTTGCGTAAACGTGGTTGCGGTGTTTAAGCTTGCATAGGTATCATAATCGGGCCTTGACAGGATATTGCTACCAATGCGGATGCCGATGTACTGGCCTGCAAAAAGCGCATCAGTAGCCGGTTTACAGTATACAGGTAACCGGGGATCGTTGTAACCTGTTAAATAGGATTGAAAAGACGCTCCCATCCGGTTATCATCATAAGGATCAGTTACTACCCAAAGATCGTTTGATCTGCCGCCTGATTGTGCTATGGCTGCATCATCTGCCGGCGTTGTTAACAACCCGCCTACTGCGCTCATTGCTTTTTCAGCTTGTTGCTGGGCTGTTGCTGCATCTGCTTTTACAATTCGCATAGCTAAACGCAAACGAAGAGAATTGGCAAACTTAAGCCACTTTGTATAATCGCCGTTAAATATCAGGTCGCTGCCAGCCAATGGCGTTTTGCCCGGGTTTGCAGCTATATAAGCCTGTAAATTACTGGCCGCAGTATCTATCTGGTTAAAAAATTGCTGATAAACCGTTTTTTGATCATCATACGGAATGCTTGTAATTGCGGTTCCGGCTTTGCTATAGGGGATCGGTCCAAACCTGTCTGTAACCCTGTCCATCGCTTCAACCCGTATTAAAAGGGCAACAGCCCAAAGATCGGGCGCTTTAGTCCTTGCTCCGGTAGCCGCTATTTTACTTACCGGCCCCATTACCAGGTTATACTGATCATTAAAGCCTGCCTGGTTCCAGCCATCAACCAAAGCATAATTTAAGTTATTAATGCCTCCCCTGAAAGGATCAGGAGACATCATATAGCCTGAGTAAGCATCGGCGCTTAAGTTTTGGGCCACCTGATAGTTACTGTATATCGCCTGTTCAAGTGGACCGAATGCTGTTGGAAGTATGGCTATGGTTTGATTAACAGAAAGTGCATTGGGGTTGGTATTATATTTCTCGAAGTTTTTGGTGCAACTGCTTACACCAAGTATAATTAAAGCCAACGCCATAATTTTATAATTACGTTGTCCGCCTGCTATTATATATTTTAAGTTTATTTTCATGACTTGTAAATTGAGATCAGTGATTAAAACGAAACATTTAAGTTTAAACCTACGTTGCGGGTTGCCGGCTGATTAAACACATCAACACCCGAAAGCCCGTTTCCTGTTGACATGGTTAGCTCAGGATCAAAAGGTGCTTTCTTATGGAAATAAACCAGGTTTCTGCCTGTTATGGAAACTTTAACACTTTTAAAAGCGCTATTTGATATCGGCATGGTATAGCCAATAGCTGCTTCACGTAACCGTATAACCGTTGCGCTATAGATATATTGATCGGTTATCCCATCACGACCGCCAATAGTTTGGTACCAGGCCTGGGCATTTACTGTGCTCACAGCGTTTCCGCTTTTATCCACACCATTAACTTTTACACCGCCCGCGTTGCGTGCATCGCCGGTTACTTTTGATACGCCATTCTGATCCAGAATAGCCTGGGTCATTGACAATACCTGCCCACCAAATTTTCCGTCAATCAGGAAGCTCAAGCTGAAGTTTTTATAATCAAAACTGTTACTCCAACCTAATTGAAACTTGGGATTCGGATTTCCTAAAAGCGAAAATGTTTTATTTGCCTGTGGTGTGTATGGATTTGCAGCAGTTCCGCTTCCGTTTAACACAATCCGTCCCTGGGAATCACGGGTTAGGCTATAACCATAGATATCGCCATACGATCCGCCAACGGCCAGGTGCGACTCATAATTATTGTTGCCATTCCCTGTTAAAACAAATGAGTTTATCCCGTCCTTACTATCAACATCTATAATTTTATTGGTGTTTTTAGCACCGTTAATAGCGGTGTTCCAGGTAAAATCTTTACCACGCACAACCTCATAGCCCAATATAAATTCTATACCGCTATTTTGCACATTCCCCGCGTTAACATAGCCGGTTGAAAACAACGAAGCTGTAATTGGCTGTACCGGGAAATATTGATCGCGGGTATTGGTTTTATAATACGTAAAGCTAAAGTTAAGCCTGTTATCCAAAAACCGAAGGTCAGTTCCTAATTCTATAGATTTTGTTCTTTCAGGTTTCAGTGTTCTGAAAGCTGCTGCTGTATTAAAAACCAATTGCCCTGCAGCATTCTGCGTGTTTTGCACCGAAGTAAGGTAAGGAGGAATAGTATTACCAACCTCCGCATAAGTACCTCTTACTTTTGCATAGTTTATAACCTTAGGTAAATTTAAGGCTTGGTTAAGTATGGCAGACAAGCCCACCGAAGGGTAGAAATAAGAAACATTGGGCGTAAATGCCAGGTTTGACGACCAATCATTTCTGCCGGTAACTGTCAGATACAGCCAATCCTTGTAGGAAAAGTTGGCATTACCAAATAACGCCTGCAGTTGGCTGTGGTTTGGCGCTATCCCTACCGTATTGCTGGTTGTGTTGGAAGTAGTTCCGCCTAATGAAGCAATAACATTACCTGGCGTAAAAAAGTCAGGGGTCGAAAGGTTACCATTCAATGAAAGCCCTCGGGTAATATTATCTGTAATACTACCGCCTATTAAACCATTTATTTTAAAAGGCGAGTGCATTGGAACGGTAAAGTTTGCAATCAGGTCTCCGTACTTTTGTTCAACAGTTTGGTCGCTTAAATTTAAGAAGCCATTCCCGTTCGAGTTAAATAATGAGTTGGTGCCTGAGTACCTGTCTTGTTCATAATTGTCATTTGTGCGGTCAACATTCCCCCTTACCTGGATGCTCAACCAGCTGGCCACATCATATCTAACGCTTCCGTTTAATAAAACGCGGTTACGGGTTCCGAAGTTTGGATCCCTGTTTATGATCCACCAGGGGTTTTGCTGTAAATTATCATTGGTGAACCAGTTTTGGCGCGCAAATCCGGTTTGGGTATCAAAAAGGTAGTTGTTTTTATAAGTATTGATATCTAATCCTCTTGGAAACAGGTATAAACCGGTTAGCGGATTTAGGTATAAGCCAAAACTCGGCGAGTTATTTATTTTTTGATTGATGTAGTTAACATTTGCATCAACCGTTAATTTATTATCAAAAAACTTGGCCGTTTCTCTTAAATTAAAGTTATTACGGTCAAGCACGTTACCCGGCTCCACGCCTTTGGCATGTGTATTGGCATATGAAAAATAAGTTTGTGCTACTTCCGATCCGGCCGAAAGGTTTACTGCGTTAGTCCAGTTGGTGCCGTTTTGAAAAAAGTTTTTCAAATTATCCTGGCTGCCCGAAATACCGGCGCCCCAGCTATCAATTGCACCGCTTTTTGTTTGTCCGTAGCTATTTTGAAATTGCGGTTCATATGCAACATGATCCACAGCAAAGGTCGAAGAATAGCTGATCTGTGCTTTTCCTGCTCTTCCTTTTTTTGTAGTGATCAATATTACCCCGTTTTGCGCCTGGCTGCCATATAAAGCTGCGGCAGCAGCGCCTTTAAGTACTGATATATTGGCTATATCTTCAGGGTTAAGGTTTGAGATGCCATCACCTCCGTCAGGGCTACCACCAAATGTTCCGGTGGGCTGCATATTGGCATTTGAGCCATTGGTAATAGGCACCCCATCAATAACATACAATGGCTGGTTGTTGCCATTGGCTGATCTGTTACCTCTTAAAATAACTTTTACAGAACCGCCTACACCCGAAGCACTTGGCGAAATGGATAAACCTGCTACTTTTCCGTTCAGCGCATTCATCAGGTTATCGCTTTTTACTCTTGTTAGTTCATCCCCGTCAACCTGTTGGGTTGAATAGGTAAGCGACTTTTCAGAACGCCTTACACCCAGGGCGGTAACCACAATTTCTGTAAGAGCGGCCGACTGCTGTTTTAAAGTAACGTTAATGTGCGTGTTATTATTTATAGCTACTTCTTTGGTCTCAAAGCCAATAAAGCTAAATACCAGTGTTCCATCACCGCTGGGAGCGTTCAATTTATAGTTGCCTTGCAAATCGGTAGCTGTGCCTTGTTGGGTGCCCTTTAGTTTTACATTAACACCGGGGATAGGATCGCCCTTTACATCATTTACGGTACCGGAAATAGTAATTTGTTGTGCGGCTGATGCTGATACGGTTGTTTTTCTTTTAACTATAACCGTATTATCAACAATCAGGTATGTTACGGGCTGGTTATTGAAACACTTATCAAGCACTTCATTAATAGGCATGTTTTTAACTGATAAGCTAACCGGGACGGTTTCGTTCAGCATTTTTGAGTTATACAAAAAGTTATAACCGCTTTGCTGCCTTAGTTCTTTAAAAACCTTTTTTAAAGACACCTCCTTTACGGATAAATTAATATTTTGAGCGTAGGTGCTGGCGCTCACATGTAACATGCCCGATATCAATAAAACCAAGGTGAGTTTCATAATGAGCAGAAATTTATTTTGTATGCGAAGGATGTACCTGCATATAAATACAGTGTAAAGTTTATACATTTGTTTATAGGGTTAAATTACAATTGGTTGTTGAAGCAATTAATGTATTTTACCTGGTACTGCCTGGCAGTACCTAAGTCAGGGGCGCTCTAACGCTCCTGGCTTTTTAGGTTTTAGCTATGGTTTTAAGGCATAACTGTGATAGCCCTCCCTTCTATCTTAAAGTGAATAGTTCCGGTTAACTCCAATACTTTTAATAACTCGGTTACATTTGAAAAACGGGAAACCGTTCCTCCAAAATCCTGATCTTTTACTGCACCGCTATATTTTACATCCACATCATACCAGCGTGCAACTCTTTTCATAATACTCTGGATGTTTTCGTTATCAAATATAAAATAGCCATTTTTCCAGGCCACTGCCTCATCGGTATTTACCTCCGATACCCGATAGTTAGCTTGTCCATCAGCAAGTACGGCCTGCTGTCCGGGTTTTAATAATGTTTCTGCGCCTTCTTTTCTCAGCTTTACTGAACCTTCAAGTAAGGTTGTTATCATGTTGCTATCGTCATCATAGGCCATCACATTAAAGTGGGTGCCTAATACCTGGATGCTGGTTCCTTTTACAGCTACCGAAAAAGGCATTTTCTTATTTTTTGCCACTTCAAAATAAGCTTCGCCTGTTAATTCAACATGGCGCTCATTACCTGAAAACACAACCGGGTATTTTAATGAAGATGCTGCATTAAGCCATACTTTTGTACCGTCGGAAAGAATCACTTCATATTGGCCGCCCTTAGGTGTAGTTGCGGTATTATATAACAGGGCGCTTTGATCTGATTTGTTATTGATACTATAAACCAGCTGGCCGTTATTTAATTTATTAATGGTTGCCTGCCCCTGATTTGTTAATGTGCCCCGCCCTGAATTGCTCAGGATAATTTTACTGCCGTTTGCCAATGTAAGTATGGCTTTGTTACTGCCTGGCAAAATATCGCGTTTAACATGCGCTGTTGGGGTTTTTAACTGTATTTCACCTGCTTTTTTATCTTTAAATAATAACAAGCTTACTGATAGTGCCAAAATCACACTGGCTGCTGCCACCCAATACCTGGAAGGGATCAATTTTCTTACCGGAGCACCAACTATGCTTTTCTGCAGCTTATTATAAATGGCTGATCTTACCTCCTCTTTTGTACCCATGCCGGCATTCCATTCGCCTTCAGTAAGCTCAAAATTATCCTGGTATTCCTCCAATAGTTTTTTTTCGTCAGCAGTACAATTGCCGGCATTACATTTTTCATATAATGAAATATATTCCTTTGGAGTCATGAAATTTATAATTGGTTGTTATAGTGATAGAGCATATTCTTCCTCCAAACACACATAAAAAATATTTTTTTATTCAGATTGTTGATTTTCAACTACAAACGATATTCAATACCCTGATTATACGCTATGTGATATGGTTACGCCACTTATTATTTACCTCGGTTTTATGTTCAAAAAATTCATGAAACAATATGTTTTTAACTGAATTAATTAAAAAAATAATACATTCGAAAAATATGTCTTTGTGGTAATTAATTACGCGTGATTAAACAGGAGTTTACAGATCATCAGCTCTGGCAGGCAATAAAGTGCGACGACAGAAAAGCTTTCGATATGCTTTTTGAGCGTTATTGGTCTGCTATGTACACCAGTGCATATAATTATTTACGGGATGCGGCCTTAAGCGCAGATATTGTACACGATATTTTCCTGAACATCTGGCAAAAACGAAAAGAATATGAGATTATTTCCCTCAAAGGTTATTTAACCAGCTCAACCCGGTACCATGTTTATAAATGTTTTAAAGCGCGGAAAGCATCACCATTAATATATGTTGAAAATTATGACGATGAAACAAGCATACAACAAGCTAATGCCGGCGAAGAAAAGTTAGCCTCCCTTGATCTTGAAAGTTCAGTTAATGATCATTTACTCCAGCTCCCAAAACGTTGCCGCGAGATTTTTCTGCTAAGCAGAATCCAACAGATGACCAATGATGAAATAGCGGCACACTTTGGCATCTCAAAGCGAACAGTTGAAAACCAGATAACCCATGCGCTAAAATTTTTGCGTTTACATTTTAAAGATCTGGCTGTTTTGCTATTGCTGAGCACCCTGAATAAATAAGCTGTTTTGTGTTAACGCATTATCGAATTCAAACCGGGCAAGGCAATTTTCTTAAGTGTTTAATGCTAAAAAGTTTCATTTAAATTCAAAAAGAAACCGTGGGAGTTATAATTCCCAAAAGCATAATCAAGGCATAAATTGGTACGTGTAGCCTTATTAAAGAGCAAACGCAGGCCTGCACCATATCCATATTGAAAATGTTCAAATATTTTTGTACCTGCTTCATCATTTGCGGTTTGTGCGTTGGCAAAAGTAACACCACTAACAAACTTGTTAGCCAATATCGGGAAACGGTATTCAACTTCCGAATAGTTATACTTAGTGCCTTTAAAATAACCTGAGGTGTATCCTCTTCCGCTCCTGAAGGTTCCATCTTTACTTGTTCCCGGTAACTCCAGGTATGGTACATTACCACTGATCAGGTATGATCCCCAATTCCAAAATGCAAGAACATGTTCCGGATTTTCGGCAGAGAGACTAAAATATTTTCTGAAATCGGTGGTAAATTGTACTGAACTTTTTGAGCTTGCCAGTAATGTTGAATTAACCCGGAAGCCTGCATCCACATAAATCCCTTTATAAGCGCGGTTTTGATTATCGCGCGTGGTATATTGTAGATTGAAGAGCAGGCCGTCTGCTCTATAGTCACCCCGTTTAAATCCGTGCTCATCACTATAGATATTGTAAGGCGTTAAATTTGCTGTATCCTTTTGTTTAATTTGCGTCCTGATGTCAAAAGATGCCCCTACCCCAACGTAAAGATTCTTTTGAATTTCTTTATATACCTTTTCCCTTAGATTTAAATATATAGAGTTGAGCGCACGGGCTTTACGCGCCGGATTCGCCAATATCTGGTCGGTTTCACTCCCTCCGGGGTTACGGCCTATACCTAATCCCTCATCAGGAGTAACTGTTTTCGCAATAACAAAATTACCCTGAAAATTCCATGTATTACCAGGGGTATAGATATTGTGATTAACATAAAAATAAATGATCCCTTTGGTAGTAATAGAGGCCGATGTTGCAGCCACAGACAAGAGCGTATTTGGATCATTACCAAGTTTTCTGCCTGCTACCGCCTTGATTCCTAATTGTGAGCCGATGGTTGGATTTGAGGCTATATTGGGTACAATAGTAATACCCGATGGTTTTTTATGAGTCGAGTCGGGCGCTTTGTTTGGATGCAGGATATCCCTGATCAGATTGCCAAAATCAAATTGTTTTGAAAGCGCAGCCGCCTGCTTAACCCTAATAGAATCAGTCCGTAAAGACGCTGCCTTTAAAGAATCAGCAACCTGGCTGTAAGCACAATAATGTATGCTTGTAAATAGAAACAATAATAAAATCTTTAATAAAAAAGAAAGCCTTTTACGGCCAATGGTGTAATACATTTTAAGGGGTATCAATATTTAAATTCGTATTTATTACTTGCTTTGTAATAAATTAAGGTTAAACTTTAAACCATAAAATTCTCAAAATGTTTTACGCTTAAAGCACTTACTATTCCAGTATTACACATCTTTATCTCTTAATATACTGTAATTCTTTCTTAACCCGGCAATGAGCTGGTGTATGTTCCAGGTTGTGTTGTATCAATACAACCCAGGGGGGAAATTGTTAATTTCAGCACCAATTATACACATAACTATGCCGGTTTTACCGGTTCCAGGCCGTGGGTTTTCATAATGGCAAGTACCTTTTGTATATCAGGCGGACCACCTGCATTAATCACAGCACCAATTTCCCGGAAATAAGCCGGGCCAATAGAAGCCGGGGAAAGAGTACAAAGTACCCTGACCGTTTTACTATGCAGGTTATTAAAGCCATGCACAAGTCCCCTTTTTACAAAGCATTTATCGCCAGGATGCAGTTCCAGTATTTCTTCGCCCAGCGTTTGAGTAAGCGTTCCTTCCAGCACATAAAGTGTTTCATCCACCTCAACATGAAAATGAGGTGCAGGTACTTTTGCGTTGGGCGGCACAATTAGTTCAAACTGTACCAGGGTGCCGTCCGTATCATCGCCATCCAGCAGGAAGTTAAGTTCTATATTACCTATCCGGATGCTTTCTTTAATAATTGGGAACATATATTGCAATTGGTTTTATGTGATTAGAGAACCCAAATTAAAGTTTTATTCACAACAAATGCAAGATCGAGGCTTACATTAGCCTAAAGGTTTGAGGCTTTTGCTTTTGAACGGTATATTCAAAACACTATAAATACTTATCCAACACCTGTTTTAATATAAGTACAGCTTTCTCCATCTCCTCAAATGAAAAACCTGCAAACCCCAAAATCAATCCATTAGGATATTTGAATTTAATACCGGAGCTGCTAAGCGGGTTAATAATTACACCTGCTTTAAAACATTCGTTTGCTATTATTCCGGCATTAATTGATGTTGGCAGCCAGGCTATAAAGTGCATGCCGGCTTCTACCGCAACAGGTGTTAGCTTGTCTTTTAAATGCAGGTTTATCAGGCTTACCAAATCATCCTGGGCTTTTTTGTATAACAACCTCATTCGCCTTACATGGCGGCTAAAATGCCCCTGACTGATAAACTCGCTTACTATAGCCTGGGTAATTATATTGCTTTGCCCGTCAGTTACTGATTTTGCGGTAGCAAATTGCCTGGCCATGGCTTCGGTAGGGAAAACCATATAGCCTAAACGTAAGGCAGGCAATAAAACCTTACTTAATGTACCTGAATAAATGACATTTCCGTTGGTATCCATACCCTGCAGCGCGGGGATTGGGCGGCTATCATACCTGAACTCGCTGTCGTAATCGTCTTCGATGATCCACATCTGGTTATCCTTTGCCCAGTTCAATAACTTTA
>Ga0206988_1126_pt1 | contig 18832 bp, 10 predicted proteins | sample Alteio_BWMinCont_12_FD_153263 | JGI IMG/M metagenome (GOLD analysis project Ga0206988, IMG submission 153263) | Enriched cells from forest soil in Barre Woods Harvard Forest LTER site, Petersham, Massachusetts, United States -... | ecosystem: Environmental > Terrestrial > Soil > Temperate forest >... | reverse complement strand
AGACGTAAAACAACGCCGCCGCGACCTGGCAAATATCAATAAACAAGGCCTGGTTAATCCCGAATCGAACTATTGCTTTGGCGAAGGCGGGGCGGGAACGTACTCTGACGGTAAACTTTATACCCGCTCAACCAAACGCGGGGATGTCAATGCAGTATTAAAAACTTTTGTGGCCCATGGCGCCACGGAAGATATCCTGATCGATGCCCGCCCGCATATAGGCACCAACAAATTGCCGCAGATCATTGAGTCAATAAAGGACAGCATTTTGAATGCCGGGGGAGAGGTGCATTTCGATACTAAGGTAACATCGCTGCTGGTCGAATTTGGAAAGATCAAAGGCGCTGGCCTATCATCAGGTCATCTGATGATAGCAAATGCGGTGATATTAGCGACCGGACATTCGGCGCGGGATATTTTTGAAATGCTTCACCGCCAAAATATTTTAATTGAAGCAAAACCCTTTGCATTGGGCGTAAGGATAGAACACCCGCAGGAGATCATCGACCAGGCACAGTACCATTGCGAGCATCGTGGCCCCGATTTGCCGCCATCTTACTACAACCTGGTAGAGCAAGTGGACAACCGGGGCGTGTTTTCGTTTTGTATGTGCCCCGGTGGTATCATCGCGCCCTGCGCAACTGAAGTTAATGAAATAGTGGTGAACGGCTGGAGCCCATCAAAACGGAACAATCCGTTCGCCAATTCGGGCACGGTGGTGCAGGTTGAATTGGCGGATGTAGCAGGAGACAATAATGATCCTTTAAAAATGCTCCGTTTTCAACAGCAGATAGAAAGAATGGCTTTTAATGCCGGTGGCGGCAATTTAGTTGCACCCGGCCAGCGTATGGTTGATTTTGTGGAGAACCGCGTTTCCGCCAATTTGCCGGTAAACTCCTACCTGCCGGGGACAAAAAGCGTTGCATTAAAAGAGATTTTACCAGGATGGATAAACGAACGCCTGCGCAAAGCGCTGCCTGTCTTTGGTCGGAAAATGCAGGGATATTACACCAATGAAGCTATATTAGTAGGCGTGGAATCGCGCACATCGTCGCCGGTGAAGATACCACGGGACAAAGAGACTTTTCAGCATCCGCAGGTTATTGGTTTATTTCCATGCGGCGAGGGGGCAGGTTATGCAGGTGGCATAATTTCTGCTGCTATTGATGGGATCAACTCTGCGTCGGCGGCTTTAAAATTATTATCATGACCATATCCGAACAATTAAAACAAGACCTTGAAAAAATACTTTACGGCGATCCCTGGTATGGCTCGCCGGTGTATGATATTATTGATCAGGTAAGCTTCGAAGCTGCTTTTGAAAAACCGCCGGGTACGGCACACACTATTGCAGGCATCGTTTTGCATATGATATCTTGGACGGAGGAGGTGATTGACCGGATGAACGGCCTGACCGCCCAGCTACCTTCCAGCGGCGACTGGCCTGATCCGGGAACGCCCGATGAACAAAAATGGCAGAACTATGTCAATGATTTGAAGCTGGTGAACGTAAATTTGCTTGGTATTATTCAAAACTTCCCGGAGGAAGAATGGAATGAACCCATTAAAGACGAACGTAACCGCGAATTAGGAACAGGTGTAAGTTTTGAAGAGTTGGTAAAAGGTTTGATACAGCATCACATTTACCACTCGGCACAAGTTTCTTTATTGAATAGATTGATTTCACCGATTTGAAGAAATGATTTCACCGATTAAGCCGGGTTTCACCGATTACAATGCAATCACTCTTACTAAATCGGCGCAATCGCAAAATAATAATCGGTGAAATCAGCTTCAAAAATCGGTGTAATCCAAAAAAATAAAATGAAAAAAACTTTAGTATTAGGCGCAACACCCAACACGGGGCGCTACGCAAACCTTGCCGCCACCCGGTTGGTACGCAGCGGGCATTCAATAGTAAACGTCGGCCTTAAAGCGGGCGAAGCAGCGGGCGTACCCATTGAAAAGGCCGAAACTATCCATAATGATATAGACACCATTACGCTATATGTTGGCCCGCAGCACCAGGAAGAGTTGTATGATTATATTTTGAATACGCACCCCAAACGCATCATATTTAACCCCGGCACCGAAAATTCGGAATTGCGCCGCATGGCCAATGAAAAGGGAATTGAAACGGAATATGCCTGCACGCTGGTGTTGTTATCGATAGGGCAATATTAAACCAATGAAATCGTAGAGACACAATACTTTGTGTCTCCCGCCATGCAATGTTTGCCGGTCAAATGTTGTCACGTACCGGGAGACACAAAGTATTGTGTCTCTACACCGGATTTAATTTTTCACAAACCTCTTTTATCGAAACGCTGACCGGTTTAAACGCAATCCCAATCGCTTTTTTTATTTTCGAATTATCATAATCCCTGATCATAGAGGCTGCCTTGGCTGATATTTTATCGATGGCAGGGTCTTTTCCCGTTAGTGCCGCTATAAACGCTGCGCCGCGCCAGGCAATACCCATCATCAATGCACTGGCAAAATTGGCGGGTGGTTTTATACCAAAGCCAGCGGAAATTTCGGCAGTGAGTTGTTTATAACCCCGGTTTTCGGCGCTTATGATATAGCGCTCTGCGGTAATATCACTATTCATCAGTGCTATCATACATTTGGCCACATCCTCCACATCAACTATCCCCGAGCTGCCCGCGGTATAAAATTTAAGCCCTTTGCGCACGGTTTCAAATAATTGCCCGCTGCCATTTGTTCCTGCATTTGCGCCTATAATGATGGATGGGTTTACAATAACAGCATCCAACCCTTCGGCAATACCACGCCAAACTTCCATTTCGCTTTCCAGTTTTGATATGGCATAGCCATCGGTTTCCGTGGCCTGGTCAAGATGGTGGTTTTCTGTTACAAGGTCGCCGGGTTTGGCAAGGCCGATAGCGGCTATCGAGCTTACATGCACCAGCCGGATGTTATTTTGCAGGCATAAATTTACCAGGTTAGCAGTGCCTGTAACGTTCGCATTGATCATCTGCTTTTTATCAGCCTGTTTTAGCGATACCCATGCAGCGCAATGGTAAACCTGTTTAACTCCTTGCAATGCATCTTCCAGCGCAAAAACATCCATCATATCGGCGTCAACCCAATCAATTTGTTTTTGAAATGGAATAAGTATTTCAGGAATGACCGAACTGGCCCGTTTGGCGCAACGGATATTGTCCCCATTTTTTACCAGCTGCATTGCCAGTTCTGAACCCAAAAAACCAGTTGCCCCGGTAACTAAAATCATTTAATCAGATGTGCAAGTGTGCGGATGTGCAAATGTGCAGATTTTTTGTGTGATGAAGAAGGGGATGTGCAGATATGCGGATGTGCAAATGCGCAGATGGATTAATCAAATGTGTGCGCCTTAAACACGCCTATATAAATGTTTATTTGTGAAGATTTTCGCCTTGAATGGAATTAAAAAATCCGCACATTTGCACATTAACATATTTGCACATCCACAAAATGTCCCTATCTGATTTTTTTACACCTATTGATGTTGAAAAGATAATTCCGAAGAAAGGATATTATACCAGTCAGTTGGGCAGTAAGATCGAACATTTTTCGGTTGATTTCCCCGACCTGGAGCAAAAAACAGATATCGCTATCATTGGTGTGCAGGAAGACCGCGGCGCCGTTAATAATTCAGGCTGCGCTTTAGGGCCCGATTATATCCGCGAAAAATTATACCAGCTTAACGAAGGCAACTACAACACTAAAATACTCGATCTCGGCAATATCCGCCAGGGCGCAACAGTAACCGACACCTATATTGCTCTTAAAACTGTGGTAAACGAGCTGGTTAAAAAAGATATAATACCGGTTATTTTGGGCGGCGGTCAGGACTTGACCTATGCCCAATACCTTGCTTATGAAACACTGGAGCAAAAAGTTGACCTCGTGATCATCGATTCGCATTTTGATTTGGATGATGACGAGAAAGGGGATGACAATATTGAAACCTCCTCAACATCGTACCTTAATAAAATATTTTTACACGAACCCAACTTCCTTTTTAACTACAGCAACCTGGGCTATCAAACCTATTTTGCCAGCCAGGAAAGTTTAAGGGTAATGGACAAGCTGTATTTCGATGTGCACCGCCTGGGTGAGCTTACCGGGAATATTCCGGTTGCCGAGCCGGTTATTCGTAATGCCAGTATGATCAGCTTTGATATAAGTGCCATACGGTCGGCTGATGCCAGTGGGAACGCCAATGCAAGCCCCAATGGTTTTTATGGTGAGGAGGCTTGCCAGGTTGCCCGGTATGCGGGTTTTAATGATAAACTGAGTTCGATTGGCTTTTACGAGTTTAACCCGGCTTATGATAATAACGGGCAAACCGCCATGCTGATAGCGCAAATGATATGGTATTTTATTGATGGGGTATATAACCGCAAAAGGGATTTTCCGCTTAACCCAAAATCGCAATACCTTATTTATAAAACCAGTTTAAAGCACGATGAACATGAGTTGGTATTTGTAAAAAGCAAAAAATCCGACAGGTGGTGGATGCAGGTGCCTTACCCTACCGGCGGCTCGAAAAATGAGCGTTTTCACTTAGTCCCTTGTCAATATGACGATTATAAGATCGCCGTTTCCGGCGAAATGCCCGACCTTTGGTGGCGCACTTATCAAAAATTAAACTGATGGTGCATAATTCATTTACTATTTAACCGTTATCAAAGCTTAGTGATTTAACAAAACGAATGAAAAAGATATTTTTATACATAATAGCGTTATTGCCTTTAACGGCACTTGCCCAGGCGCCGGCACCATTTGAGATAAATTGTAAAGTTGGCAATTTGAATGCACCAGCCCGCGCATACCTTATTTACCAGGTAGGGGCCAACCGGGTGATTGACTCTGCACTTATTACCAATGGCAACTTTAATTTTAAGGGCGAAATAATAAACCCTTCGGCAGCTTTTTTAGTGATGGACCGCAACGGTATCGGGCTAAATTCCCTGGATACCTCTGCCGATAACCTTAGTTTTTATGTAGACCAGGGGAAATTTGCCATAAACAGCCCCGATTCAGCTGCTAAAGCGCAGATCACCGGCTCGAAAATAAACGACGATAACAAAAAATTACTGACGCAATTAAAGCCCTTAATTGACCAGGCACGTAAACTTAAGAATATAGAAACAGCGGCATCACCAACAGAACAGCAAGCCGCAGAGTTTCAAAATGCGATGCAGGCGAAGCATAAAGAATTGGCCGTATCCGAAAAGGCAACCCTTAAAATATTTATTCTTGCAAATCCGGATAGTTATTTAAGCCTGCTCGCTTTGAGTTCAGTCGGTGGCCCATCACCAGACCCGGTTGAATTGGGCTCGTTATATGATTCGCTGTCTCAAAGGTTAAAAGACACCGAAACCGCAAAAGTGTTAAAAAAGCAGCTTGACCAGCTAAAAAGTACCGCCGTTGGTGTAGTAGCGCCCGATTTTACACAAAATGATGTTAATGGTACGCCCGTTACACTTTCTTCATTTAAAGGGAAATATGTTTTATTGGATTTCTGGGCATCGTGGTGCGGCCCATGCCGGCAGGAAAATCCGAACGTAGTGAAGGCTTATAATAAATATAAAGACAAAAACTTTACCATTTTGAGCGTTTCGCTTGATAAAGCCGATGGGAAAGCTGCCTGGCTTGCCGCCATTCAAAATGACGGCCTAACCTGGACACAGGTATCCGACCTTAAATTCTGGAACAACCAGGCAGCAGCATTATACTTTGTAACGTCTATTCCCTCCAATTTCCTGATCGACCCAAGTGGGAAGATCATTGCCCGGGACTTGCGGGGCGATGACCTTGACGCTAAACTGGCAGAGGTTTTGAGCAAGGAATAATTTGTGGACCGGAATACAGATGATGTAAAAGCCGAAGATGAAATAGCATTTTCGGCTTTTACGTTTTAATCGTGCTGGGTGCAGTTTCGTTAAGCTACATTACCAAGGCAACGTTTGTTCGAAATGCACCAGCGGTGCAAAAGGTCGGTAGCAAATAATAACAAACAACATTTTGCGCCGTAGGTGCAATACTTAACAAACTATTTATTCCAGCGGTTTAAAAAGGTACCGCTCATCGTATTCAACCTCGAATTTATTTAGAAAATCTTTATACTCTTCTAAAAACGTTTTTTTACGATGATGTTCTTCCTGGTTCTCTATATAAACGGCTACAGGTTTTATTTGTGACCGGGAATAAGAAAAAGCGCCATATCCTTCCTGCCACCTGAATATTGAGGGATTGAATTTCTCTTTATTTATGCCGCTACGTTTTTTTTCTACCGACCTTTAACCCCGATGGGGCATATTGCGATGGTTTCCAATTCTTATATCTAACTTACGTTAAATTAATAACATTGCCCGATAGGGTTTTGACTTAGTTATGCCAGATAACCAGGCCACAGATAATTTTTTTAATTGCCAATAAGCCTTTATATTGCATAAAATTTAAAATAATGAAGAAACTGATATTAATAACGCTGGCGTGCTTACCGGCTATTGTTTTTGCACAAAGCGGCAAATATACTGTGGAGGGTACCTTAGGGAGTTATGATGCTCCTGCTAAAGTTTATATGCAATACAGGCTTGATGGAAAAACCAAAACCGATTCTGTTATACTCAAAGGCGGCAAATTTGAATTTAAGGGTCCGGCAAGCGCCGATCCGCAAAATGCATACCTTTTATTTAACCAAAAAGGTTCGGGGGCAAATTATGGCGACTATAAATCGATATACCTTGAAAATGGTGTTATTTCTGTAACGGGAACAGATTCCATTTCTAAAGCTAAAGTTTCAGGCACCAAGACCAATGACGATAATGTGCGCTATGATGCAGCTTTAAAACCAATAAATGATGCTTACGGGGCACTTGAAGTAAAGAAAAAAGCGGCAACGCCGGATCAACAAAAGTCACCTGATTTTGATAAAGAAAATAACAAAGCTGAAAAGGCCATCGAAATACAGGAGGCAGGCATAAATAAACAATTTATACACGATAATCCTGATTCATTCATTAGCCTGATAGCATTAGAAGGTTACGCTTATGGCGCTGATTATGTGGATATAGCGCCTTTGTATAACGGCTTATCGCCAGCGATTAAAGTAACAGATGCAGGTAAGAAATTTGCGGAACGCCTGCCAAAGATAAAGGCAGTGGCCCTGGGCGCCGCAGCGCCTGAGTTTACTGAGGCTGATACGCTTGGCAAAATGGTCAGCCTAACTTCGTTCAGGGGCAAATATGTGTTGATAGATTTTTGGGCATCGTGGTGCGGCCCATGCCGTGCAGAAAACCCGAACGTGGTAAAAGCATTTAATCGCTACAAAGGACAAAAATTTACTATTATCGGTGTATCATTAGACAGGCCGACAGGCAAAGACAAATGGTTAGCAGCGATCCACAAAGACGGTCTCAACTGGACGCAGCTGTCAGACCTTAAATTCTGGGACAGCAAGGTTGCCGGGCAATACGCCGTACGCGGTATCCCCCAAAACTTTTTGCTTGACCCTGATGGAAAAATAATTGCCAAAAACCTGCGTGGCGATGACCTTGAAGATAAATTGGAAGAACTATTCGGGAAGATAGGGAGTTGAGGTCGGGAAAGTCCGAAAATTAGAAAAGTCCGAAAGATAAAAAGATCATTAACCTTTTATCTTTCGGACTTTTCTGTTTAACAATATATGGTGCAGTTGCTTTCGGACTACAAAAGGTCAAACCCAATATCTTTCCTGAAATACATGCCGTCAAAATAAATACGGGCTGCATCGGCTGTGGCTTGCTGCAATGCGGTGAACATATTATCCTGTAATGAGGTAACGGCCAATACGCGCCCGCCGGATGTTTTGATGGCTTCGTTGTCAAGATAAGTGCCTGCATGAAAAACCTGCGAACCGCGTACATTTTCGATGCCGGTTATGGTTTTATGTTTCAAGTATTCGCCTGGATAACCGCCGGCGACCATCATTACGGTGGCGGCAGTTTTATCAGCTATGATTAATTTTCTTTCGTTTAAATTACCTTCTGCTACGCCCAATAAAAGGTCAACAAAATCTGATTGAACACGGGGCATTACGCTTTCGGTTTCAGGGTCACCCATGCGGCAGTTGTATTCAATTACCCAGGGTTCGCCTGCACAGTTCATCAGGCCTATAAAAATAAAGCCTTTGTAGGAGATGTTTTCTTTTTTTAAGCCTTCAACAGTTGGGATAATGATGCGCTCTTCAACCTTCTGCATAAAAGCCTTATCGGCAAAAGGCACCGGCGAAACGGAACCCATGCCGCCGGTATTTAAACCGGTATCGCCTTCGCCAATGCGTTTATAGTCTTTGGCTTCGGGTAAAATCTTATAATGCGTTCCATCGGTCATCACAAAAACCGAAAGCTCTATCCCCTGTAAAAATTGTTCTACTACCACCATCGAGCTGGCTTCGCCAAATTTGGCTTCGGTAAGCATTTCTTTTAACTCCTGCTGCGCTTCTTCTACACTTAAACAGATCAGTACGCCCTTGCCCGCCGCGAGACCATCGGCTTTTAATACAATTGGAAGGCCGATGGTGGCAAGATAGGTAAGACCATCATTTAAAGTATCTTTTGTAAATGTTTTCGATGCGGCGGCCGGGATATTATGCCTCACCATAAACTGTTTCGAGAAATCCTTGCTGCCTTCCAGTTGTGCGCCTTCTCGCTGCGGGCCAACGACCGGAATATTTTTCAACTTTTCATCGGCCAGGAAAAAATCATGTATACCTTTAACCAGTGGCTCTTCGGGGCCTACAAGTACAAGGTTAATTGCATTGTCTATCGCAAACCTGCCAATGCCTTCAAAGTCCGTTACTTTAATATCTACGTTTTTGCCGTATTGGCTGGTACCGGCATTGCCGGGTGCTATGAAAAGCTGTTCGCATTTTGGGCTTTGTGCTATTTTCCAGGCGAAGGCGCTTTCCCTTCCGCCCGAACCGAGGAGCAGGATGTTCATGGGGCAAAGATAGTTTTTTAGTCCGAAAGTCGGGAAAGACCGAAAGTCAGAAAGAGTTTATTACCACGCTTAACTTTGGGAGTTAAAAAATTAACTTTATCTTCATTATAAATAAAACGGCGATGTCGCGCAAATTAGAAAAATGGGAAAAGTTACCGGTATACCAGAAAGCACAGGAGCTTTTCGACCTTGTTGAGGTAATTGCCGATGCGCTCAAAGAAAATGACCGCAAAGAGCACCTTGCCGCTGAGATGTTTGGCAATGCGGCTATTGTACAAGCGAAAATAGCAGGAGCCGAGGGTGGCGGACTGTATTCATTACGGATGCAAAATGCGGTGGTTATAAAAATTGCCGTTCAGGGTATGTTTAATGCTGTGGCATTTGCATCCATGATGAAAATTAATGAAAAGGATTATACCGATCTGATGCGTGTTAAGGTTGACGAATTCAGGCTTGTTTTTAATGACTGGATACGTGGTTTCGATAAAACTTATGATATACCAGATAACTGGGCTATCCGTTTTGATACCAGCACGCCCGAACAGGAAAAGCTGGAAGAATTAATGTTTGATGAAGACCGCTTTTTTGAAGATTTTGATGATGATGAAGAAGGCGAAGGCGGCATTTGGCCGGAAGAGGAATAGGCCGCCAGGTATATGGTGGCAGTAACGGTTCAACAATTAAATAACAAACCAATAAATGATAAAAGCGACAGTAACGGTATTTTTAATAGCATTCTTTGGCGTTCAGCAGCAATACAATATTAAAAGGATATACTTGTTTTCTAAAACGCAATACTCGGGTAATGTACACCGGAATGCCGATGGTTCGACGGCAAAAGGATATAGTAAAACCCTGATGTGTTTTATCGAGGTTGATAAAGATAAATCATCGCCAGCCTGGCATACGGCTTGCTTCGAGGGTTATAAATACACAGTAAATGCCGTGCCCTTAAACCAGGATTCTGTTTTAGTTGGCAGCAAAATAAATACGCATAATACAATTGTTATTAAACCGGTAGTTGGTGGCCAATTGGTTCAATTGGAGCTGACCACCCCCGAAAAACTAAGCCACCCTGAAACCAAAGGCTTTTTGCTGGAAGGTTCCCTAAACAATGAAAAGGTTTATTACAGGACTGAAGAACCTGTAATAAACCTTGCCCCTGCTTTGATGCAGTAGGTAGTATCAACTATAGTTTTCCTATAAAGTTATTTTTTCCAATCCGGCTGCAGCCAGTTGGTCATTTAATGTTTTTAAATTATCAATGGCAACAGTATTATATTTTAAATAGAGTGCCGTGAAAGTCGTATTGGCTTCATCAAGTGCCTGGCTAACTTGTGTCGTAACCGGCATATCACTTTCCTGCATTAAATTCATAAGGCCCAATAGGCTGGCCCTTAAGCCTCTTAAACTCTCCGAGCGGTTTCCTCCGCCGCCATTTTCCAGTTTTGTGACATCAGCAATCGTGTTTTTTAATGCAACAGCTAAGTCGCCGCTTGCCTTGGGCAGTAATTTTTCTGCCTGTGTTTTTAAATTTTCGAGTTTCTCTGATTCAGCCATAGCTGTTTTTAATGCACTATAGCATTTATCCGAAAGGTCATATTGCTTTTGTAGCTCTTCAACCGGTGTTTTTACACGCGGATCCATTTTAACGGTTATTGTTTGCACAAAATTTCTTCCATCAACCGTAAGCTTTAACCGATAGGTGCCCGGCATTACCCAGGGAGACGTTGGATTAGGTGCGGTTTGTCCATAAATGGCAGCAATGGCATAGGCCGGCGGTACGTCCAGCGGTTGCTCGTGCATGTCCCAGATGAACCGGTGCGGGCCTTTAGCTGCCGATAGAAATTGCTGTGGGCGAATCCAGTATAACGGGATATTAACAGGGGGAATCGCATAAGGTTTATCATCACTGCGGTAACTGCGGATAAGTTTGCCAAGGGCGTCATGTATTTCAAGCGTGACAACCGAATGTGCATCATCTTTTAAATAATAGTCAATAATTGCGCCATCCGGCGGGTTTTGGCCGGCGGGTTCTTCCTGGGGTAACGGCGTATCGGTATTCATGTTCCAGCGTACACGGTAAGCACGCCCGGTTTCATATAAAACAGAGTTCCGGCTTTCTTTGAGCCTGGCCAAATGGCGCAGCGCGGCAATGTCATCAAGAATCCAGAAGGACCGCCCGTGAGTACCGACTACAAGGTCGTTATCTTTTATAACCAAATCGCGGATAGAGGTTGCAGGCATGTTTAATTTTAATGGCTGCCAAAATGCGCCATCATTAAAAGAAACATACACAGCAGTTTCAGTACCGGCAAATAAAAGGCCTTTACAAATGGGGTCTTCTCTTACCGCGTTAACCGGTTGGTAAGGCAATCCGTTCACTATTTTTTGCCAGGTTTTACCGCCATCGTGCGTTTTGTAAATATAAGGCGCCATGTCATCCAGCCTTATTTTATTAACAGCTGCATAGGCCGTTTGGTCATCAAAATGCCCCGCATCGATCAATGAAACCTTGTTCCACGATGTTATTTCTGCTGGTGTTATGTCCTTCCAGTTTTTGCCGCCATCGGTTGTAAGCTGAATAAGGCCATCGTCGGTGCCCACCCAAATAGTATTTATGTTTTTATTTGATGGGGCAATGGTGTAAATAACGCCGCGTTGAGGCATTTGCTTTAAATTATCAGTATTAAATATCCCAACGCTTTTCGGAATATCCCAGGTAGTCCTTGTCAGGTCAGGACTGATCACATCCCATGAATTACCGCCATTTGTTGTTTTAAACAATACGTTCCCGGCATAAAAAAGGCTTTTGTTATCAACGGTGGAAAATATAACCGGAGCAGTGCGCAAGAAACGGTATTTGCCGCCACGGCCAATTTGCGGCGATATATTTTGTACCTGCGCGGTGCGTTTATCAAATTTGCTGAGCTTGCCGCCATAAATAATATTGGGGTCAAGCGGGTCGGGCGCTACATAGCCGTATTCTTCGGCGCCTACCGGGTGCCACTCCCTAAAAGTGATCTGCCCATCGTTGCCACGGCTGGCAATACCTACAGAGCCGCTTTCCTGCTGGCCTCCATAAACATTATAGGGGAATGAGTTATCGGTATTTACATGATAAAATTGCGCAGTTGGCTGGTTATACCATGAGCTCCATGTTTGACCGCCGTTTACTGTGATCTCCGCGCCCTGGTCGCTCACCAATAAAATAATTTCGGGATGTTCAGGATTTATCCATAAACGGTGATAGTCGTCGCCGCCCGGTGCGCCGCGGATAGCTTTCCATGTTTTCCCGGCATCCGTTGATTTCCAGGTAACCACATTGGCAATATAAACTACATCAGGATCTTTCGGGTCCACTTTACATTCTGCAAAATCGCTTCCGCGCCCCCATAAACGCTCATCGGTACTTTGTGCCGTCCACGATTCCCCGCCATCGTCCGACCGGTATAAACCACCGCCCTTGGTTGCGTCTACGCAGGCGTATAATCTTTTCGAGTTACTTGCCGATACGCAAAAACCTATCCGACCCAAACCATCTGCAATAGTTGGAAGTCCCGTAGTTAATTTAACCCAGGTCGTTCCGCCATCACTTGATTTAAACAGGCCGCTTTCCGGCCCCTGCCAGGCGCCGTTTTCCCATGGCCCCTGCCGCCCGGCCCACATATCAGCATAAATAACATTTGAATTTGTGGGATCAATAGTTACCTGTATGGCCCCAGTGTTTTCATCTTTATACAATACTTTTTCCCATGTTTTGCCGCCATTGGTTGTCCGGTACACGCCCCGCTCTGCATTTGGGCCATAAGGATGGCCCAATGCCGCCACAAAAACCTTATTCTCATCATTTGGATCGATAGCCACCGCTCCAATTTGCTGTGCGTCTCTCAATCCTGTATTTATCCATGTTTTGCCGGCATCGGTTGATTTATAAATACCATCGCCAACGGAAAGATCCGGCCTTTGTATGCCCTCACCGCTGCCCGCATAAACAACATTTGGGTTTGAGGGTGCAACCGCAACATCACCGATGGAGCCGGTTGGCTGCTCGTCAAATGTGGGTTGCCACGTGCGGCCATAGTCGGTAGTTTTCCAAACACCGCCGTTATTTACGCCAATATAAAAAACGTTGGGTTGTTGCACCACGCCTGTTGCCCCTACTGTTCTGCCGCCACGGTGCGGCCCTATCATACGCCATTGGAGCATGCTGAAAGCATCGCCATTTATATTTTGTGCGCTGCAGGTTAACGAAAAAAAGACCATTAGTGTGGTTGCAATAGCGAAAAAGAAGCTTTTTCCTAGAGATATGAAGCCCATGTTCTTGATAATTAAGTAAGAAGGTCAGCGAGTTAAACTTTTGTTAAAAGTAGCCAAAACTTAATAAATATCAGGAACAAAAAAAGAAGTAGCTTAACCATCAAACCAAACACATTAGGTCAATTTGACAGCTAAGCTACTCAGAGGAGGCGTTAGATGAAACAATCCCTATTGTTCATCCTAACTTATCTCATTATTTATGATTTCGGCGTAAAATCAATCGGTATTATCAATTTGAAACTAACATTCCTGCCCATATAAATACCCCCCCTGCCGGTGGTATAATTTACCGCAACAGATAACCCCTATTTTTAATATTAAATATGATGTCAACGATGTAGAAGTTTATTAAAAGTAGCGAAAACTTAATAAACACTCACCGGAAGGGATAAAATCAGTTAACACCCGTGGTTTAAAACGTCCCGCCCTAACCTACTAAAAATATGACCTGGCAATTCGCAATTCGATAAGACAATATTATATTAAGGCTGTAAATATTTATTACTGAATACCGTTTATCCACTAGCCAATGTGGATTGTTAATGAATTAACAATCAAATACTTGGTTTAAATAAAAAAAAATATACTTTTATAAAAAATATACCTTGTCGTTAAAACGCTCCTTATTTGACGCCTTCTCTCTTTTAACTAAAAAGAACCCATATTAATATATGTGACACAATAAATTATACAATTAATCACAAGTAAACATATTTAATACCACATGAAAACATTATACAAAAAAATGGTCGGTAACATTTTACTGAGCTTGCTTTTTGCCGCCTTTTTGCAAGAGGCAAAGGCTAATGATCATATAACTGCGATTAAAAAAACAGCATTTACCGGATATAACTTAAGTATAGCCGACACCACCAAACGTAATATAAAGAAAAAAGATATCGATATTGATAAGGACAGGATCGTAGATAGCGCTAAACCCCGTAGCAAAAACCAACCTGAAGATGGTGTAGATGACGATATCAGGGCAAGGGCAAAGCAGGAGTTTGACCTCACAAAGGACCCCGCTATAAACCGCGTGCCGGTTGAACGGCTCTTGCAGGCAAAAAAGATTAAAGACCAGATACTTATCAGGCAGGCAAGCAATATAAAAAAAGGCGGGGTTAGCCCCGGAAATACGATAAGTACAATTCAATGGCAGGAACGAGGGCCAAATAATGTTGGCGGCCGCACCCGGGCATTAATATTTGATATAGGCGATGCGGCCAATGGCTATAAAAGAGTTTTTGCCGGAGGGGTTGGCGGTGGCTTGTGGGTTACAAGCGATATTACCGCAACGACTGTACAATGGACTAAAATAAACGACTTTTTTGACAATATCGCCATCAGTTGTATTGCCCAAAACCCGGCTAACCCGAAAGAGATTTATGCAGGGACAGGGGAGGGTTTTTTAAATTCAGATGCCATACAGGGCCTGGGCGTTTGGAAATCAAGTGATGGCGGAGTAACCTGGGCGCAACTTCCCAGTACGGAAGGGTTTAAATATATTAATGCCATTTTGGTGGATAGAAACGGTAGTGTTTACATAGCCGGTAAGGGCGATTCATTAGAGGGGTTTGGGATTGATCAGTCCACCGATGGGGGCGGCAGCTGGACAAATGTTATCAATTCATCCGAAGCAGGTGCGGACCTGCAATTGGCGGCCAACGGCGATGTATATGCAAGTACCGGCATAATTTCTTTAACCGGGCATATCTATATTTCTGACTATATAGTTAATGGCGGTCATACTGGCAACTTTGGTACCTGGACTAATATTACACCCGAAACAAACGGGGTTATAACGCCGGCCACAACCAGCTGGAACCGGATAAAACTCGCAACGGCGCCAAGTGACCCCAATATTGTATACGCCTTTTTTGAACCAAAATATGTCGCCCCCAATTACAGTACCAATCTTTCTTCGGTTCAGCAATATAACAAATCTGCCAATACCTGGACGGTAGAAGCCGTTCCGAGTGAAGCATTTGCCAACGGGCAGTCGTGGTATTCCATAGCGGCGGCGGTCGATCCTAATGACCCCAATGTTTTATACGCCGGCAGCCTTGATGCAGAAAAATCAATCGATGGCGGTCAAACCTGGACGCAGTATACCCAATGGAATGCTAATCCCTCCGCTTCGAATTATGTACATGCCGACCACCACGCTTATGTTTATCCTCCGGGATCATCTACCCGGTTATTGATGGGTACAGACGGAGGCGTATTTTATACCGTTAACGCCAATGCTACGCCATCATTTGTAAATAAAAACAACGGGTATGACGTCACCCAATTTTATGCTGTCGCCTTACATCCTACAAATACCAATTATTTTCTGGCCGGGGCGCAGGACAACGGGACACAACAATATAAAGCAGCAGGGTTAAATGCAACGGCGACGGCAACCGGCGGTGACGGAGGGGATGCTTTTATAGATCAATTAAATGGCAATATCCAGATCACATCATATACTTATAATAATCATTGGATATCTGTTGATGGCGGGGTAACTTTTACTGAGGAGTTTTTTGGTAGCGTCGGTTCATTCATCAACCCCTCTGATTATGATTCAAATCAGAAAATTTTATATTCAGGTTCTTATGGAGGGGAATATTTCAGATGGAACAATGTTACTTCAACCGGCTTCCCGGCTACTTCCGGGGTTTCGGTATCCGGCTTTAACGGTGGTGGTGTTTCAACTGTAACTGTATCCCCGGTTACCAGCAACAGGGTATATTTTGGTTTGTATAACGGGCCAATTGTACGGGTAGATAATGCAAACACCGGAACAACTAATACCGGGGTTATTTTAACACCTAACCCATCGGTAACTGCTTCGGTTTCATGTATATCGGTTGACCCTAATTCTGAAGACCATTTATTAGTTTCCTATTTTAATTATGGCGTTGTGAGCATTTACGAAACAAAAAACGCCACGGCGGCAACACCCGTATGGACACCTGTAGAAGGCAACCTGCCGGATATGCCTGTTCGCTGGTGCATGTTTTACCCGGACGACCCCACCAGGGCCATAATAGCTACAGAATTGGGCGTGTGGACAACCGATGCCCTTAGCGGAACTTCGACAGTTTGGGCCCCCACAAATTCGGGGCTGGCAAACGTAAGGGTTGATATGCTAAAGTTCCGCGCATCCGACCGGACATTGGCCGCAGCTACACATGGCAGGGGGTTATTTACAACTATTTTACCGGCCGTCACGGCGCCGGTTATTAGTTATAGCAGCCCTCAAACTTATTTAACCGGTACTGCGATCGCAGCGTTGGGCCCAATAAGCAACTGGGTATCAATCCCCGGTTATAATGCCGGTACGGCCGCCATAGGGTCAGGGTTTAGCAACCCAAGCAGCGTAGCGGCGGATGCCGCCGGAAATGTTTACGTGGTCGATCGCGGCAACAACGCGATAAAGAAGATCCCGGTGGGCGGTGGCGCCCCGGTAAGCATAGGCTCAGGGTTTAATCAGCCATTTGGTGTAGCGTCAGATGCTGCGGGGAATGTATATGTGGCTGACTTTGACAATAATGCGGTGAAAAAGATTCCCGTTGGCGGCGGCGCTACCGTTAGCCTTGGCTCCGGCTTCAGTAACCCAACCGGTGTAGCTTTAGATGCTGCCGGGAATGTATATGTTGCTGACTATGGTAACAAGCTGATAAAGAAGATCCCGGTGGGCGGCGGTGCGCCGGTTATCATCGGTTCGGCTTTTAATCAGCCATCCGGCATAGCGGTAGACGCTGCCGGCAACGTATATGTGGCCGATTCCTCCAGCAGCACGATAATCGAGATACCTGCAGGCGGCGGCCCTGCTTTTGGCCTGGGTTCAGGCTTCGTTGCACCGATTGGTGTGGCAGTAGATGCTGTGGGTAACGTATATTGTGCCGATTTAACCCATACTTCGATAACGGAGATCCCTGCAGGCGGCGGCGCTGCTGTTACCTTAGGTTCCGGTTTTGGTAACCCATACGGGGTAGCGATTGATGGCGCGGGCAATGTGTATGTGGCTGATTATTCTAAAAATGCTGTCGACGAAATTAAACCGGCAGGCGGCTATTATATAGGCCCTTTCCTGCCTGCCGGTTTAAATTTTGATACCGCTACTGGTATTATCACCGGTACGCCAACAAAAAGCAGTCCGGCAACAAATTATACCATTACTGCTTATAATAATCTTGGCCACGGCAAGGCAACGGCGAATATTAAAATAACAGCTAATGCAAACCTTGCAAACCTGAAAATAAGTATTGGGGCCCTGTCGCCTGTGTTTTCCGCAGGTACAACAAGCTATACTGCAAGCATCGCCAATACAATTACATCAATAACCGTAACACCCGCCGTAAGCGATGCAGCAGCAACCATTAAAGTAAATGGCGCGGCGGTAACATCAGGTTCGGCATCAGCAAGTTTGCCATTAGCCATTGGCGCAAATACCATCACTACAATAGTAACAGCTTCAGACGGTACAACAACAAAAACCTACACAGTAACAGCAACCAGGGCACAGTCAACCGATGCGCTGTTAACCTCGGTGAAGCTAACCCCGGTGTCAACGCTTACCGTGGTACCCGGCCCGGGTTATGTGAATTACAAAACGACAGTTGCCAATACAACAAGCAGCCTTTCAGTTACAGCAGCAGAACAAGACCCTACAGCCACCATAAAGGTGAATGGGATAACTGTTGCATCGGGCGCAACATCGCCGCCGATTGCTTTAGTGACGGGCAGCAATGTTATCGATATCGTATCCACAGCCCAGGATGGCGTAACCACAAAAACCTATATCATAACAGCAACAAAAGCAACGTCGTCAAATGCAGGCCTTTCTGCTTTAAAAATAAGCAACGGTGTACTATCACCAGTATTTGCAACAGCAACAAGCAGCTATACGGCAAATGTAACCAATGCAATTGCGTCAATTACGGTAACACCAACCACCAGTGATGCAACAGGAACAGTAACAGTGAATGGCGCCGCAGTAACATCAGGCTCGGCATCGGCAAGCATCCCGTTAACCGTAGGCACGAATACAATAACAACAACAATAACAGCGCAGGATGGCACAACCACAAAAACATATACCATAACAGTAACCCGTGCAGGGTCAACCAATGCGTTGTTAACCTCTATAAAGTTAACCCCTGCTTCAACGCTGGCGGTAATAGCCGGGCCGGGCTATGTGAATTACACCACAACAGTGGCCGCTACAACCAGCAGCGTAACGGTTACAGCCACAGTGCAGGATGCTACAGCTACCATAAAAGTGAATGGCGTAACAACAGCGTCAGGCACGGCATCGGCCCCGATCACGTTAGTAACGGGCAGCAACGTGATCACAACCGTAGTAACAGCCCAGGATGGGGTAACTACAAAAACCTATACGATAACAGCAACAAAACCAATATCATCCAACGCAAACCTTTCCGCTTTAAAAATAAGCAGCGGCACCTTAACACCAACCTTTGCCACGGGCACCACCAGCTATACGACAAGTGTAACCAATGCAACG
>Ga0206988_1124_pt1 | contig 18871 bp, 17 predicted proteins | sample Alteio_BWMinCont_12_FD_153263 | JGI IMG/M metagenome (GOLD analysis project Ga0206988, IMG submission 153263) | Enriched cells from forest soil in Barre Woods Harvard Forest LTER site, Petersham, Massachusetts, United States -... | ecosystem: Environmental > Terrestrial > Soil > Temperate forest >... | reverse complement strand
AAGGCGGAAGCGGCTAACTATGCAAAGTCTCAATTTCTCGCCATGGTCAGTCATGAGTTACGTATTCCGCTTACTGGCATCATCAGCACGGCCAGCATGCTGTCAGAAGGGACGCTTAATTTGGAAGAAGCGCGCGTGTTTGGAAAAATCATGCTCGAATCGGGCGGTTATTTATTGTCACATATTAATAACATTTTAGATTTTTCCCGATTAGAAGCGGGCAAATATGAATTTAATGCGTTGCCTATTAATTTGAAACGACTAGTGGACGAATCCGTACAAATGCTCAGACCCGCTGCAAAAAATAAAGGGCTGGATGTTTTTGTCACGTATGAACCCGATGCGCCGAATATTGTACTGAGCGATGCACATATTCTAAGACAAATTTTAAATAATTTATTGAGTAATGCCATTAAGTTTACAGAAAAAGGGCATATTGACATCAACGTTTCCTGCTTAAAAAAATCCGTAAAATCTGCGCAATTAACGTTATCGGTAGCAGATACAGGTATTGGTATTGAGAAAGATAAATTCGACATTATTTTTGAAAAATTCTTTCAATTAGAAGATGCGTATGTACGTAAATATAGTTTAAATGGTACCGGCTTGGGCCTTTCCATCGTTAAAAAATTAGCGACGCTTCTTAATGCAGACATTCGTTTAACAAGCGAAAAGGACAAAGGATCGACTTTTTCATTAGTGGCGGATTTTATTCTGCAAGATGAATATGCTAAAGAACTTACCTGGGATCCTTCTACTGTTAAAATTTTAGCAGTAGAAGACTCTCTGCCGGGTGAAATTAGTTGCAAACATACAGGGGCAGCTAAGCATGATGTGGCATCAGGCCATGAATTAAAGACGTCTGCGGCCGGATCTAGAGCGCTCATGGTGGAAGACAATCTGATTGTTCAACGCGTGCATAAAATCATGCTTGATAAATTAGGCTGTCAAGTGGATGTATCTGATAATGGTCAAAAAGCGCTTGCGATGATCACCAGCAAGCATAATTATGATATTATTTTCGTTGATATTGGCTTGCCAGATATGAGCGGATATGAGGTAATCAAACAGATGCGCCAGTTCCAGATAAAAATCGGCGCAAAGATTCCTATTATTGCGTTAACCGCTTACACTAGAGAGGAAGAAAAATTAGCTTGTTTAAATGCCGGAGCAGATGAAGTAGTTTGTAAACCAATTGTAAGTAGTACTTTAGAGGAAATTTTTAAGCGTTATCGGATACATACAACCTCGTAATAATTGGGTTTGAACTTGGCCATGTTTTAAGGGAGTTAAAATGAAAATGAATTTCATATTTAAACGCCTCATTTTTTTAATTCTATTATTCGCACTATGTTCCCCCTATTTATTCGCATCGAGAGCATCTAGTGTTGTACTGACAAACGGAACAATCCATAGCTTTGAACGCTGTCCAGTCAAGTCCTCTAAGCAATTGAGGTGTAACACATATCTACAAACGACCGCCTATACGTGTGGCCCCGCTGCAGCGATGACGATAATGAATTATTATAATAAGTTAAAAGGCAGCCAACTCAATAGACAAATGGAGTTAACCATTGCTAAAGAAATGGGTGCCGATGAGAATGGGGTAAGCACATCAACGCTCTCTTCCTGGTTAGGCAGCCATGGATTCAGTATTAGTTCAGGCGATTATGTCAGTACCGATACAATCATTGAATACATAGACAAAGGGCGACCGGTTATCGTCGGTTTTGACAGCCATTGGATGGTGGCAATTGGTTATACTAAATCTAGCAATGGTGATTCAAGCCACGATCAAATCATGTTTTCGGATTCATGTTGTAATAGAAGAATTATCGGTAGAGATACTCTTGATTCAACTTGGCAAGATGCCCATATGTTGCATAGTCATTGCGGCGGTAACGGCAATTACATTGTTGCTACACCGGGGTAGAGAAGCCTCACATCGCTGAGTTAATTAATGATTGACATATTCATCGACTGTGACTTGTAAGCTTGCTGCATGCCGCTGAATAGTATCATACATATCATGCACTGCGTATAATTGTGAAAGTGTAGCCGCTAATAAATTTACTATTTTTAGATCATTGTCATTAAATTCAACTTTAGACGATTTATCCGTAAAATAAATAAACCCATATAAATGAGTTGGCATGATGAGCTTACAAGCTAAAGTTGAATGAAATGTGGGGAGAGGATTTGATAAGGTTAAATTTATTTTATCAAAATTTAACTGGATTGTTTGATCAGCGTCGATGATAAATTTAAAAAATTTATAAGCATTTTCATCAACATTAATTTCAGTATGCATAAGATCATGATCACTTGAAACGACCATATGTTTTATTTTAGAAGAATCATTGTGAAAAATACCTATCACACAATGATTTGTTCCCAATATAGTACGAGCTTCTTCGCAATACTTTTTTAATAACTTTTTTGAGTCCCGTTCCTGCATTACATGAAAGCAAAGTTTTAATATATTTAATAGGCAATGACTAAAAGCTGAAAGACAGGATGTATCGTTGTTTGCAATTAAAGTAGATAATTGCAATTTTAATTCAAAAAATATATTTTTTGTTAAAAATGTATGGTTACTTTCATGTGCTTTCATATTAATGTCAGGAAGTTCGGCAGCATCAATATGAGCCAATGCTTTTTTGATCGTATCAAGTATCACTCGAGGGCTGCTAGGCATGTACAATACATACTTCACACCGCATGTTTGTGCTAACATCTTAGCTTCAGTCAATAAATAGGAAGCAGTATAGAAAATAATTTCCATATTTGGCATTTCTGGATTTGATTTTATTTTTTTTACTAACTCATAGCCATTTATTGTTGGCATAAGAAGATCGGTTATCATTAAATCAGGTTTTTCTTTGTAGATAATGGCTAACGCTTCTTCACCGTTAGATGCTTCTAATAACCGATGATGTCCATATCCTAAGACCATGCTTAGAAATTCTCTACACATGGCGCGGTTATCAACAATAAGAATAGTCGCCATTATGTCTCCATTTGTTCTTTAAAAGAGCACAATAAGTCTTACTTACGCGATGTTACTTTCAACAATTAAAATTTTATAGTTAAATGAGAAAGGCGTAAACATATAATTATTCACAAAAATGGATATTTTTCATGAAAACAAAGGCGCTGATTGTTACATTTATTACACTTCTATTTTTGGTTTTTGCCTATACATTTTTTTTACACTCCCCAAATAACAAAATTCAATGGGTAAACTACACAGATAATGTATTGCTTAACGCAAAAAAACGGCATCAACGCGTATTAATTTTTGCTGAAGCCAATTATTGTGATTGGTGCAAACAAATGGAGACGATCAATTTTACTGATCCTACTATTATTAAGTTAATAAATACTAACTATCTTCCTGTTATATTGGATGTTGAAAAAAATATTAATGCTGTTAGTCAATTCCATATTTTAAATTTACCAACACTTATTTTTATAAATAATGACGGCAGAGAAATGACAAGAAATGATGCGTATCTAGATGTGAAGAGCATGATAGAGTTATTCCATTCAGTAAGTCTGAAGCAGACAAATGATACTATCTCATCGAGCATTCATCATGAATAGAGGTTGGTTATTTATTCTTACACTGATAGTGTTAATCAACGCGATATTTTATTTTTTAGAAAACAGTTATGCAACTGATCCGGATATCATTCATATCACCATTATGGGTAACAAAAATGATATAAATGCGGAGCGGCTCTATCAAGACGCATTGAAATATGCCCCAAAAAATTCTCAAATTGAATGGCAAGATAAAAGTTCCACAACATATCAAATGCTTAATCGCGCGGCTGCTTATGTTTGCATTCCAAACCGATGCTCATTGCCTTCTTTTACTTCGAAAGAATTAATCTCCATGATTAACTACATTCAGTCACAACAAGTAAATTCAAATAACATTACAAAGACAAAAATAATGACAAATAAAATTTTTAATAATCATCAGATAAAGTTTCAGGATATTCTTCAAACTAAAAATCCATTATTGATTATGCCCTTATTTTGGTTTTTTGGATTTATGTTGGCACTTACCCCTTGTGTCTTGCCGTTGTTACTGATTATGACAAGCATTGCTGGCGCACAGAAAGAAAGACTGGCAAAGAAAAAAGTTTTTTCTTTGTCAGTCATCTATGTTTTATCATTGTCGATCAGCTATGCTTTTATTGGAATGCTGGTCGCATTATTTGGTATATATATTCAGATTTACATGCAAAATGTTTGGATTATCGGCGCATTTAGTTTGTTGTTTATTATTCTTGGTATCTCGTCACTAGGTGTTTTCAACCTGAAATTGCCAGTTAAACAGCGTGAAGCTCTTTCATATTACAACAAAGCGCTGGGAGGTACCTATATCGGTGTTGCGATGATGGGCATCCTCGCTACGCTGATTGCATCCCCATGCACTGCGGCGCCATTAGCAGGGGTTCTTACATTTGTCACGGCGACTGGCGATATCAAGCTTGGAATCCTTAGTTTGTTTTCTATTGGAATCGGCATGGGTACCCCTCTTATAATTATTAATACATTAGGAGGTGAATTGCTTTATAAATCAGGAAAATGGCAAAAAATTATTAAGCAATTTTTTGGATTAGTGTTGATAGGCATTGCAATTTGGTTGCTAGGCCGCATTCTATCTGGAATAGTAGTCATGTACTTGTGGGGGATATTATTTATTTTTTCGGCCATTAATATGGGTGCGTTTGCAAAACAAAAAGTATACCGACCCCACTTGATAGATATTCTTGTAAGACTAGCGGCAATTATGATTTTAATGTATGGTTCTATATTGCTTGTAGGTGCTGTTATTGGTAACACCAACTCTTTATCTCCTCTGGATCAGAATACTAACAAAACACTCAATTCCGAAAATATGTTTATGACGGTGAATAATATGGCCGCTGTACAACAATCTTTATCACAAGCGCAAATAAACCATAAGCCGTTAATTTTACTTTTTACAGCTAACTGGTGCATTTCATGCCTTGAATTGCAACATGATGTATTTTCAGACCCGGCAGTTCAAGTTGTTTTACAACAATTCATACTAATAAAGGTAGATTTAACGGTTTCAAACATTGATACATTAAATATTGCTAGAAATTATGGTGTGGCAGGACCTCCTTCTACATTGATTTTTAGTCATAAAGATCAACTTCCTTTAATTAAACTTGATGGTGTAATTGGAAAAGAAAAGTTAATCATGGTAATGAAAGAAGTTTTGAAAAAGTATTAACATGAGAACATGTTAAGTTATTCATATTTAACTGGGTAACATTTATGGAAATTATTTTATTTGCTTTTTTATTGTTCGGTATATTACTGGGATTGATGCCATGCTCAATACCCATTATTTTAATAGTGAATAATCTTTGTGGTGAGGAACATCAACGGCGCTCAGTCAAATCTTTATTAACGTTATTTGGTTTTATTGTCGGTGTAATTTTTGTTTATTTCTTGATAGGCCTAATAGTTGCACTACTTGATTATTATTTGGAAAGGTATTTACAATTCAATTGGATTGAACCAATTTTAGGTATTTTGATTGGCTTTTTAAGCTTTTCTACGCTAGGTTTTATAAACGTACCATTTTTTCAATATCGATGGATTGATTTTATAAAAACGAACAAAAAGGAAAGTGATAACTTTCCCATTATTGCTACACTCAAGATTGGTGTGTTATCTCTTTTAATTACAGCGCCTAGCACTGCGGCGCCATTAATTGGCATTTGTAGTTATATTTTTAAGTTTGATAGCATACTTTTTGAAGTTTCTGCATTATTTGCAATAGGTTTAGGTTTTTGTTTACCTTTAATTTGCGTTCACTTGTTTGGGAGCCGACTGTTTCAGTTTGGGGGCCCTTGGCAAGATAAAATTACAGATATCCTAGGCTTAATTTTGTTGGGCACGGCTATTTCGATGTTTACTTCATTTTTGTCAGCCAAAATCATCATGTTGTTATGGTCAGCCCTAGCAATTTTCAGCTCTATACATATGAACTTATTTTATAATCGTGGTGAAAATTTATTAATTAATACTATTAAAGATGAATCAATTTGTAATTTTGATGGTGAGTCAACTTCATCTAACATAGCTACCAGAAAACATGCTAGAACACTTGCCAAAATGATTAGCTTGATCATTTTACTGTATGGGTTTCTTTTATTTATAGGTGCATTTATAGGAAGTTCAAACCCGTTAACACCACTTAAACCTGTGAGTCCAATAATAACTTCATTATCTTAGTTGTCGGTTTAGTTTCCTTTGCTATAATTGATGCCGGGCCTAAACCGCACAATTAAATAATTTACTATATATCAAAAGGTTACATAAAATGCAATCAACTGAAAGCAAACCTGACAACAATCATTGCACAATTAAATCGCCTGAAGAAATAGAAAAAATGCGCATTGTAGGCCGTTTAACAGCGAAAGTACTTGAGGCGGTGAGTGAGATGGTGAAGCCTGGTATTACCACCATGGAAATCAATGATTTTTGTGAACGCTATATTGTGGATACCTTAGGCGCAATTCCTGGTAGCAAAGGACAATATGGTTATCCTTACACGGTAAACACATCGATTAATAAAGTGGTGTGCCATGGTATGCCTGCTGTGGGTGAAGTATTGGAAAAAGGTGATATCGTCAATGTGGATGTGACTGTTATTAAAGATGGCTATTATGGCGACAGCAGCAAAATGTTTTGTATAGGCGAGGTTGCCGCGCATTTACAGCGTTTGGTGGATGTAACGCAGCAATGTCTTTATGAAGGTATAAAAGTAGTGAAGCCTGGCGCAATGCTGGGTGATATAGGTTATGCGATTCAGTCTCATGCTGAAAAACATGGCTATTCGGTGGTACGTGAATTTTGTGGCCATGGCATTGGTAAGCAAATGCATGAGAGCCCGCAAGTGACCCATTATGGCAAACGAGGGTCGGGCATGACTTTACAAGCGGGGATGACTTTTACCATTGAGCCAATGATCAATCAAGGCAAGGCGGCCATTAAATCTCTTAAACGTGGCGATTGGGATATCATCATCACCGCAGATCGACGACCATCAGCGCAATGGGAGCATACGATATTGGTGACGGAGTCTGGGTTTGAGATTCTTTCGTTGCGGGAAGAGGAGAAGGATATGGCGCCTTTACCATAAGCCCCCGTTAAACCTGGGAGCCTATGATGATTCAATATCTTAAAGTGGATTTTCACTAACACTTCAATTCTCCTGCCCTATGAAGTTTGGTTAAATTTACTGTGGTTAATTTCTTCAAATAGCCTATAACCCGCTATACTTAGCATGTACTCTCCCATTAATTAAAATAAAGAGAATAATGCTACTTATGGGTATAGTAGATAGAATTCACACCACATATTCAACGTATGATATTTATTTAAAATCAACATGTTATAATGCGATGAGGCACCGCAAGCTGTAAATGAACTGTCCAATAAGCTAGCAAAATATAGTACAATTATAATACAGTCAGACACTAAAATAATTAATTTAATGATCTGAAATTGGAGGAGTGGGTTATGTTTGATTTTCTATACAAATTGCTGGATGACCCGGCTTTTAAAGCTAAAGTAAAATATAACCTCAGACATTTCAAAACTAACGAAAAAATTTTAGAGCAGGGTAAACCGCACCGCTGTTTATATTTAATTAAATCCGGTAAAGTCCGTGTCATTGTCCGTGCTGCGATTAAGGATGAATCACCTATTAGGCCTGGCATTGCGGAGCTTGGTGAAAATGATGTATTTGGCGAGTTTGGTTTGTTTGATGATCACCCAGCGAGTGCTGATATTATCGCGATTGATGATAGCGTGTTAATTGAAATAGATATTAAAACGTTTAAAACCTTCTTAGACGCTAATCCTGAAATAGGTTATCAAGTATTGGTTAGTATGCTTAATAAACTGGCGTCACGATTGCGTCGTGCTGATAAAACTATTTTTACTCTCTATTCCTGGGGTATGAAAGCGCACAAACTTAATCAGTTTCTAGAATAAAATTTTTATTCTATGTCATTCAGAGGATTCTTTACTATGATTGATAAAGTGGTAATAGCCAATAGAGGAGAAATAGCGTTACGTATTCTTCGTGCATGCAAGGAAATGCATATCAAAACTGTTGCTGTCCACTCAGAAGTTGATAGCAACCTCTTGCATGTTCGTCTTGCTGATGAATCAATTTGTATTGGTCCGAACCCCGCCGCTGGGAGTTATCTTAATATACCAGCTATTCTTAGTGCCGCTGAAATATCAGATGCCTCTGCTATTCATCCTGGATATGGCTTTCTTTCTGAGAATGCCGATTTTGCTGAAAAAGTTGAACAAAGTGGTTTTATATTCATCGGGCCGCATCCAAAAACCATTTCTTTGATGGGCGATAAGGTAACAGCAATCAAATATGCAAAGAAAATTGGTATCCCTTGCGTGCCAGGTTCTGGCGGCACTATTGGGGAAGATAATACCGAATCACTTCGTATAGCACGAGAGATTGGTTATCCTGTCATCATTAAAGCATCCGGCGGTGGTGGTGGCAGAGGAATGAGAGTCGTGCATTCGGAATCACATTTTTTGAACGCGCTGACCTTAACGCGTGGAGAAGCGAAGGCAGCATTTAACAATGATAATGTTTATATCGAAAAATATTTACAACACCCTCGCCATATTGAAATTCAAGTACTCGGTGATGGTCAGGGCAATGCAATTTTTCTTGGTGAACGTGACTGCTCAACGCAACGACGTAATCAGAAAATTATAGAAGAGGCGCCAGCGCCAGGCATTACTCAAAAACAGCGCGAAGAAATTGGTGAAATTTGTGTGGCGGCTTGCCGCGATATGAAATATCGAGGTGCGGGAACAATGGAGTTTCTGTATGAAAATGGAAATTTCTTTTTTATCGAAATGAATACGCGTATTCAGGTAGAACACCCGGTTACGGAATTTATAACCGGCATTGATCTGGTTAGGCAGCAAATGTTAATTGCATCTGGTGAGAAACTATCCCTTACCCAAGCAGATATCACTATCCATGGTCATGCCATAGAATGCCGTATAAACGCTGAGGACCCGCGTAATTTTATGCCAAGCCCTGGCCAGATAACCTATTTTCATCCTCCTGGCGGCCCGGGAATCCGCTTGGATTCGCATATCTACACCCATTACACCGTTCCTCCTTATTACGATTCACTCATAGGCAAAGTTATTGCTTATGGGGATACCCGGGAGATAGCTTTGTCTCGTATGCGACAAGCGCTTGAGGAAACCGTGATTGAGGGAATTAGAACGAATATTCCATTACATCTTGATATTTTAAACAGTGAGACATTTCAGCATGGTCAATTTACTATTCATTATCTTGAAGAATGGTTGAATAGATAGTAGTATGAATAATCATGAAAATTGGCATCTTAAAGGAAACTATCACGGACGAAACTCGGGTTGCTGCAACCCCTGAAACCGTTGCGAAAATGATAAAGGCTGGCATGGAAGTCAGTATTCAGGCAGGAGCCGGATCCCATTCCTATATTAGTGATCAAGCCTATGCACAATCAGGGGCCCGTATCGAACCAGATGCTAAAACGATTTACGCACAGGCTGATGTCATTCTTAAAATGAATGCTTCACTAGAAATTGATTTAATGCGTGAAAAAACCGCGCTGATTGCGCCATTATATATTGCTCGCAATCCTGAACTATTAAAGTTGCTAGCCGCAAAAAAAATCACTGCATTCTCGCTTGATCTCTTACCCAGAATTGCTCGTGCGCAATCCATGGATATTCTGAGCTCCATGAGCAACCTTGCCGGCTATAAGAGTGTCATCATGGCAGCAAATTATCTAGGCAAGATATTTCCGATGTTAACGACCGCAGCGGGCACTATTCAGCCTGCAAAAGTGATTGTTATCGGCGCAGGTGTTGCCGGCTTACAGGCCATTGCCACTGCCCGTCGGCTCGGCGGTGTGGTTATCGCATTTGATACGCGTCCTGCGGCATGTGAGCAGGTCAAAAGTCTAGGTGCTGAATTTGTCAGCCTGGAAGTAGCACATGAACAATCAGAAGATACGGGTGGTTATGCGAGGGAACAGTCCGCCGACTTTTACAAAAAAGAACAAAACATTGTGAACCAATACAGCAAGGAAGCGGATGTTATCATTACGACCGCTTTAATTCCCGGGAAAAAAGCACCGCTGTTAATTACGGAAGCCATGGTGAAAGAAATGAAGCCAGGATCAGTGATTGTAGATTTGTCCGCAGAACAAGGTGGAAATTGCGAGTTGTCGGAAGCAGGGAAAGTGGTGACCAAACACAATGTTACCATTATAGGCGTATTAAATTTGCCTGGATCATTACCGGTTAATGCAAGTCAGTTATATTCGCGTAATATATTTGCGTTCCTGCAACATGTTGCGCCTATGATTAAAGAAAATAAAGTTGATATGAGCGACGATATTATCAAAGGATGTCTGGTAACGGATAACGGTGATATTTTGAAATAGGTTGAGGCTAATATGATGCCAAATACATTGGGTATATCTGATATTTATATTTTTATTCTCGCCGGTTTTCTCGGATATGCTCTTATTTCACGTATTCCTCCGCTGTTACATACACCCCTGATGGCAGCAACCAATGCTATTTCCGGCATTGCGCTGGTTGGTTCTATTGTGGTTGCTGGAGAAGATTACGACACCGTCACCAATATTCTCGCATTTATCGCAGTCGTCTGCTCAACGATCAATGTGGTTGGTGGTTTCCTGATTACAGATCGTATATTGCGAATGTTTAAAAAAGACGATAAAAAAACGAGTAGTAAATCATGATTTTTATCCAAATTACTTATGTACTAGCTGCCATTCTGTTTATTTTAGGTATACGTTCTTTAGGATCACCTGTCACTGCCAGGCGTGGTATGAACTTGGCATCGCTTGGCATGTTCATTGCCATTGTAGGCACATTATTTATGCCGCAGATAGTCACCTATAAATGGATTATCGCGGGACTAGTCTTTGGCACTCTGCTTAGTCTGCCGATGTCACTCTGGATCCCCATGACGAAAATACCCCAGCGGATTGCTTTATCGCACGCGGGCGGTGCCCTGGCGGCTTGTTTGATTGGTGTTGCAGAATATTATCGTTATAGTAGCAACATCAGCCATTTAAGCATGGGAATAGTGGGTATTGAAGTCATGCTGGGTGCGTTGACATTTACTGGTAGCCTCATTGTTGCTGCCAAGCTACATGGCACACTGCCAGGTCACCCAATTACCTATAAAGGTCAAAATATTGTTAATATTTCCCTTTTCAGTTTGATGATTGCATTACTTGGCTATATTACTTTATATCCAGAGCTTAATTTGCAATTTTACATCTTGTTATCGTTAGCATTCCTTTTTGGTGTATTTCTAGTGACGCCGATTGGTGCTGCTGACATGCCAGTTGTTATTGCTATCTTTAATGCCTATGGCGGCTTGACGGGCGCAGTCATGGGATTCATGTTGAATAACCGTATCCAGATCATTACGGGTGCGCTCGATGGCGCGTCGGGCTTTATTCTTTCGATGTTGATGTGCAAGGCCATGAACCGTTCTGTCACGAATGTGCTATTTGGCGCATTTGGCAAGGTAGAAGATGAATCTGAAAAAACCATCAAACGTAGTGGTCACAAAGAACCGCAATCTGTTTCCGTTGAGGATGCTTTACAATTTTTTGAGCAAGCGCAGAGTGTCATTATTGCGCCTGGTTATGGTATGGCGGCTTCTCAAGCGCATCATGCATTGCGTGCTTTTGCTGACAAATTAAAGGCAAATGGTGTCAGCGTGAAATATGCTATTCATCCTGTCGCGGGAAGAATGCCGGGTCATATGAACGTGCTGCTGGCAGAAGCAAACGTACCTTATACCGATTTGTTCGACATGGAAGAAATCAATCCTGAATTTCCACACACAGATATAGCGTTGGTGGTTGGTGCTAATGACGTGACTAATCCTTCAGCACGCACTGTCAAATCGAGCCCTATCTATGGCATGCCCATATTGGATGTCGATAAGGCAAAAAGGGTCATTATTTTAAAACGTAGCATGAGTCCAGGATTTTCCGGCGTGGAAAATGAATTGTTTTATAACGACCATAGCTGGATGCTTTTCGGCGATGCCAAGGACTCACTTAATCAGTTAGCTTATGGATACAAAAAAAGCTGGGGTTAGAGAATGGAATCTGAAATACCGCATTTAATTGCCAAGTTTAGATTTTTTAATCTATTGCCTGAAGAAGCTCGTCAACTAATTTTAGATCAGATAGAAAAATTAATTGTTAACGCTGGTGATGTACTTTTTCAGCAAGGTAGCAGTTCAGATTATGTATACCTATTATCTAGCGGACATCTACTTTGTTACGTTAAAACGCTTGATCAATCAGAAAAGATTGTTACGACTATCAATTCGGGTGAACTGATTGGAGAGTTAAGCGCGTTATCTGGAGAACCTCGTGCTTTAACGATAAAAGCGAAGACAAATTCTGTACTTCTAAAGCTACCATCACCCTTATTTGCTAAAATTTGTAAAGAAAATCCATCTTTCTATTTTGAGATTATCAATGTCATTATCAATCGAAGCCAACATTCAATAAAAATAATAAGTGGAAAAAAGAAAATTAAATGCGTTACTATTTTTCGAGTGAGCAATCAAATTTCGTTCGATCAATTTAAAGGTTTATTGATTAAAAATTTTGACAAGCGTTATCGGGTAAAATTCTTGGAACAAAAGGATTTGGTTTCTGATAATACCAACCTAGAAGAAAGTCATTTTGATAAAGAATATGATGTTATTATCATTTTTTTAGATACCTTTAATGAAACAGTTTTTCAAAATACCTTGGTCGAATCAAGTCATTTTTATTTGCTTGTCGATGGCAAGGACACGGAGTGTTTATTACAAAATAGTACCAGGAAATTACTAGATAAACTCACCACCATTCAGGATCATAAATATTTCCTGATTATTCTCCATTCAGCGGATACTGAATATCCTAAAAACACAATTAATTGGTTAAAAACAGCTAACTTCAAACTTCATCACCATATAAAAATTAATCGTGATGCAGATTATCAACGTTTAGGACGGTTCTTAACTGATGCTGCGATAGGGTGTGTATTTAGTGGTGGAGGAACAAGAGTATGGGCTCATGGAGGAGTAGGTAAGGCATTGTTTGAAAAAAACATCCCTATTGATGCCATTGGAGGAGCAAGTGGTGGTGCATGGGTAGCTGCAGGTATGGTAATGTCTACCAATTTTGAAGATGCCTTGAAAAAGCTCGAGCTAGGATTAAGAGCTGCTTATGTTGCTTTTTCAAGATATAACTTAACTTGGCCAATTATTTCATTAATGAGTGGGTATAGGCTAGAACTTGCATTAAAGGAAATGTGCTCTGACACAATGATAGAGGATTTATGGATTCCTTATTTTTGTATCGCTTCCAATTTGAGCGATCGCAAAGAAGAAATATATCAAACAGGATTATTGTGGGAGAAATTAAGAGCGTCCATTTCAATCCCCGGGTTGATACCCCCCGCCATTATTGATGGCGCATTACATGTTGATGGCGGCATAATGAATACGTTACCTGTCGATGTAATGAAAAACCTGCTGGGCGAAAGAGGTGTTGTTATTGCGTCTCATTTAAGTAGGTATGAAAATAGTCGAGCAAAATATAATTTTCCCTTCACGCTGACTTTTACAGATTTATTACTCCGCAAATTGGGTCTTGCTCATCACGAATATAAATTTCCCAGTTTTTTGGAAACCTTTCTCAGCTCGATCCAGTTAGGCTCTATTGAAAAAGAAAAATCAAACATGCGCATGGCGGATTACTTAATTAACCCAGACCTTGGCAACTATCGTTTGGTTTCATCATATTCTGCGACTCAAGAAAAGGAGTTGATTGAAAAAGGGTATCAGGAAACGGTTAAGGTATTATCTGCATTTGATTTAACTATTCAGCGGTCAACGAACAGTCAAAGCCAAGGATGTTAATGTTGATTATAAATTCAGTGATTTTATAGTGTTAATTGGCAAAAATAGCTTCAACTTGTTTGAAGGAAATTCAATGAAACCGTAATTATTATAATACTTCGCTGCTTTATCATCTTTTGCATTAACTATAACCGCATTAATTCCGATTTGACTACTAATCGAAAAGCTGCGTTTGAGAGCGTCAGTTAACAGGTGAGCCCCAATTTTTTTCCCTTGATAAGCAGAATCAACCGCAAGTCGACCTAGTAGAATCCCTGGTAGCATGGGATATTTAGGTAGTTTTTTAATAGCTTCATCTGGTAACTCACTAGCATCTATGCTAACAGTAGATAGAGTATAATAACCAATAACGTCATTCGAATTGATACGAGCAATGATATATGTCATCCCCACATTTTTTTTAATGTCCTGACTAGCTTGAGTTTTTAAGTAGTTATCTAAAGGGGGAGTCCCACAGGAGAAATTTTGCCTATTATGTCGTGAATCAAGCTTGCTAATTTCGTAGATAGGTTGAGCATGTGTTGTCATTTAGAAGTAACATCCTTCTTGTAGCGCTTAACCGCATCTACTAACTTGCTTGAAGGAGCAGGTATATTTTGTAATGCGTTAATAAAGATATCTCTATCTTTAATAGACAAACGAATATGTTCATGTTCTTTAATAACACGTGTTGCGGCTTCATAAGCTGAATTAACAACAAAATCAGTTAATGTACGACCTACTAAATCTGCGGCATGTTTAAGAAAGGATTTTTTTTCGTTACTAATCCTAGCTTCAAGTCTTTCGAAATCTGGTTTATGTCTACTGATTGGAGAGGGCATCGCTCACCTATAATATATAGTTTTATATTTGTAGTATACGGCAATTTGCCGTATTGTCAAACATAGTATATAGCCAGTAATCGTTCTTATTGAAAAATACTTTTATTATTCAATATATTATTGCACTGGTATTATTCGATTCCATTTATGATTAATTTATGATTAAATAGTGATCATTATTCATAGAAACGAGGACTAAAAATGTTACCCAGACCCTCTCATTACGAAATACTTGGTATCCCGGAAAATGCCGATAAATCAGCCGTGGTAAAAGCCTATCGCAAATGCGCTCTTGTTTTACATCCCGATTCCAGACAACGCGTTTTCAGCACCCTGTTTGCCATGCTCGAACCTGAATTCATGCCCTACATTGATGAAGCCTTGCTGCGTGTCAACAGCGCGTATCAGACCCTCACCGATCAAGTAGAGCGCCAACAATATAATTCTAATCTAAGCGCCATGACGCAAGACGCGGAAACAATGGAAGAAAAAGCACGTAATGATACTTTTTGCCAGTATTGGAAAAAGTTCAAGGAAATCTATGAAGAACAAATGGCCTTTACTGAAGTAATGAGAAATCCAGATTATCTGACGACATTATTAAAAGATAATAAGAAATTAAAAGGTGAACTAAAAGCTTTAGAAGACGTATACATACAGCTTGACAGCAAGTTTCAGGAGCTTAGAAAAACATCACAAAATCGCGAAAACGCGCTCCAAGATCAAATAATTGGTTTAAGCCAGCAAGTAGCGAATGAAAAACGATTAAGAGAAACGGCAGAGCAAGAGAAAAGGGTTCTGGCTGAAAAGTTAAAAACACAAACTTCTATGCCATCCAGCTCTTCTTTTAATGCAAGTCCTTATTCTATGTTTAATGCGAATGCGCCAATAAAAGGTTTAGGCTCCATTCGGAAAGATTACTTTAAATCTTATAATGGTAGTAGTGAATTCACTTTCAGCGGCTTAAACCTGGTATTTGGTAATTACGAGGATGCAAATTATTTTTATTTGTCGCTCAAAGAAAAAACAGAAAAGAAAAAATTTGAAATTGGCATACCCTGTGAAAATTCAGAATACCTATTTCGCAGTAAATCAGAAATTTATACTGTCAGGCTTTCGATTAATTTTGACTATTCACTCAGTAACTATAGATATGCATTGAGCGAGAAAGAAAAGCACGAGATGCTGCTAACTCACCTAAAGCAACATTTTAATATCTCAGGTGTTTCAATCATCGATTGGGATGGTAATAAAAATGCTCTGCTTCAAAGAGAAACTATTTCAAAAAAAATCGAATCGGATACAATCAAATATTACGATAAAAAGCTAGGGAAATGGTGATCTAAACAATGCTTGATGAAGGCACGACGTATGAAGATTACGAAGCCAGTTTGAAAACACCAGAAGAACTGAAAGAAATTTAAACGAAATATGAAAAATGGTCTGAGTATGAACGTAGTTTATACTCACATAATTATGGGCTTTTCTTGAAAAATATTTGCATGCTGTATACGTTAAAAAATCAGAGTTTATTTAAAAACAACAACGCCTTTAAGATTTATTCTCCATCCAGTTTTTATACCTTTCATTTATCAGGTCAGCCGTTTCATTCATCATCTTGATTGCTATTTCGTCGACATGACGGTTGCGCCAATCATCTAAGGGTGTTCCTTTGACCCATTGATTAAATGCACCTAAAGCAGACCCACAGTGGATTTGATAATCTGCGGTTTGCTCAGTATTGCCTTTCATTGCCAAACGAGTGGTATGAACAAAATACCATCGAAAAATTAATGCCATTTTATTTTTTGGATTTTTTTCTGCTTTTTCTATCTCATCTGGTTTTTCTTTCATGTAGTACGCTTTTGTCTCTTCCCAAACCTCATTAAAGTTGCGTCTAAAATAACGCTCTTGAATTTGTTGTTTGGTTTTGTCATCGATTGCATCGAGAGAATCATAATGCGTGTATAAGTCATAAAGTTTATTTGCCCGAGCAGGGAAGAGCAAACCTTTTCGAAGTACTTGTACCTTGGCGCCCAGTTCAAACATATCGCCAGCGGGGGCATAGGCAGTATCTTGAATATTCATTGTTTGCAGCATATCTTTTACCTGATCACTGTTCCCTGCTTCAACGGTGCATTGATTGATTGAACCCGTTAGAATGAAGTCCGCGCCTAACATAAATGCTGCAGCAGCAGCTTCTGGGGTCCCGATGCCACCCGCAGCGCCTACGCGTATTAATTTAGGATAGTGATATTTTTCCATCATATCTTTGCGCAGCGCTAAAATCGAAGGTACTAACGTTAATGCAACGCGTTGATCGGTATGACCACCAGAATCAGATTCTAAACAAATATCGTAAGACAAAGGAATGTGTTCACCAAGGCTTGCTTCTTCACTAGTGAGCTTGCCTTGCTGAACGAGTTTGGTAATGATTGCCTTAGGCGCTGGACTCATAAAGAGTTCTGCCACCTCAGGCCGAGAAACCTTGGCAATGACATTATTCGGAATAACGATATTGCCGTTTTGATCACGCTTTAAGCCCTTTAATCGAAAAAGAACTAACGCCGGTGTGATTTGTGCGTATGCTGCCGCCTCAACGTTTTTAATGTTGTATTGATGAAACAGTTCCACTGTATGTTCTTCAAAGGCGGGTACGACTAAATTGCAGAGCAAATTCATGCCGTAAGATTGGCCTGCATTGAGGTTACTTTGTATATATTGGATATCTGATTCAATTCGATCAAGCCGTAAGCCACCTGTTCCCAGGAAGCCCAGTAAACCCGCTTTACCCATTTTGACGACGATTTCTTTCGAGCCGATGCCTTTATACATTGCGCCTGTAAGGTAGGCGTAACGAATTTGATAATCGTGTTTAAATTGCTGGCTGCCGAGAGCTTCTGGGGTAATTAATGTCATTAGATACGTCCTGTTTTGATTGAAGGGTGAACTGTTTCTCCATGTTGTATTTATTTCTATTTATTATCGCATAAAATACAAGAGGGCAACTCACAGGTAAAGCCATAAAACTCAATAACTAGCTGATAATAAACCATAATTCTTTTTTGTCATTGCGAGCGTAGCGGTAACTATTCAGTGATACCACGGACCTAATCGTGCCAGTGCAGGGGAGGAATGCTATAATTTTTAAATTAAGGAGAAATAACATAGATGACAATTCAGGTGATAAGTTTACGCGTTCGCAGTGACCAAATAATTAATTATTGTTATGTGATTATAGATTCAAATACCAAAAGCACGGTATTGGTAGACCCTGCCTGGGAGCAGGATACCATTGAAAAGGCGTTAGCAGCTAATCAGGCAAAGGTAAGCGCGATTTTATTAACACACTATCATCGTGATCATGTTAATCTTTGCGAAAGCTTTGCAAAGAAGTATAACGTGCCTGTTTATATGTCGAAAGTGGAAAAAGAATATTACGATTTTCAGTGTACTAATTTGCAGACAATAGCGTCGTTTAATTCTTTTGATATTGCGGGTTTAACCATCACTCCTTTGTTTACACCAGGCCACACAAAAGGCGGGACTTCCTACTTAATCGGCGATAATTTATTTTGTGGCGATACTTTATTTATAGAGGGTTGTGGATTATGTACGGGCAATGGAGCAGATCCAGGCACGATGTTTGAAACGCTGCAACGAATAAAACAAACGATTCATCTGAATACGCTCATTTATCCTGGGCATTCTTATGGATATCCAGTCGGACAACTGTTTTCATTTGTATTGGCGAATAATGTATATTTGCAATTAAGCAGTAAAGATAATTTCATCGCCTTTAGAATGCGTCCTGATCAAAGGGGGTTGTTTAGTTTTAAATGATATGTGTTACTATACCCTTAGGTATAAACCACATAAAACAAAATACTAGAGAAACATTAATGGATTTTCAAAAGTGCTATTTAGACAGACTAAAGAGTCTCGTTTTGAAGAATGCAGAAAATCAGCC
>Ga0206988_1123_pt1 | contig 18890 bp, 22 predicted proteins | sample Alteio_BWMinCont_12_FD_153263 | JGI IMG/M metagenome (GOLD analysis project Ga0206988, IMG submission 153263) | Enriched cells from forest soil in Barre Woods Harvard Forest LTER site, Petersham, Massachusetts, United States -... | ecosystem: Environmental > Terrestrial > Soil > Temperate forest >... | reverse complement strand
TCACCTCGATCAAAACCGAGAGGCGTTATTCCGGAGCGCGCTTCATCGGTTGGGGCAGACGTTTATCACAACGCCCCATCTCACTACCTTTCCGGACGCCAAACACTTCCTAGTGGCCAATGGGTCTATCCAAAATTCTTAAATACGCCTCGCCAAGAGGAAATGCAGCAGCGAGCTCTTCCGTTCTTTTCCTCTTGTAAAGGGAAATGATCTGGTTCGCGAGCTTTTTGCCGAGCTGGACCCCTTCTTGGTCGAAAGAATTAATGCCCCAGATAAAGCCCTGGAACGCCACTTTGTTTTCATAGTAAGAAAGGAGGGCGCCAAGCGTATAAGGATCGAGCCGGTCAGCGAGAAGGACTCGGTTCGGTCGGTTGCCGGGGAAAAATTTATTCGGATTTTGGCTCGTCTGCCCGACCGCAAGAGCGATCGATTGCGCAAAGAGATTTGCAAGGAGCTTTTCTTGGCTCGTAGTGTGCTGGATCTCTAAATCCGTGCCATACTGCCCTTTTTTAAATCCGATGAACTCAAGCGGAATCTGATCAGTTCCTTGGTGGATGAGCTGATAGAACGAATGTTGTCCATTGGTTCCCGGCTCTCCCCAGATGATCGGTCCCGTCGGAAAATCGACCGGTTTGCCCATCTTGTCGATCCGCTTTCCATTCGATTCCATGTCGAGCTGCTGCAAGTGCGCGGGAAACCGGTGCAAGGCTTGCGAATAGGGAATGATAGCGACCGTTGGCAATTTGAGAAAATTGCGATTCCAAATCCCGAAAAGGGCAGAAAGAAGCGGCAAATTTTCCGCCGGCGGCGCAGTCAATGCGTGATAGTCCATCGCATGCGCGCCTCTCAATATTTCCCGAAATCCCTGATAGCCCAAAGCAAAGCCCAGGCAGACGCCCCCCACCATCGAAGTCGCCGAGTAACGACCGCCGACAAAATCCCACATATGAAAGGAAGCGAGATAGCGGGACGGATCGTCCATCGGGCTTTTTTCTCCCGTAACCGCGACAAAATGCAGTTTCGGATCTAACCCCGCCTTCATCATCCGGTTCCGGACAAATTCCTCATTCGTCAGCGTCTCAAGAGTCGACCCAGACTTTGAAACTACAACTGCAAGCGTCCTTTTCAAATCAACTTTGGAAAGAACGGCGTTCGCATCATCGGGATCGACGTTCGAAATAAAGTGGATCCGGCGGCCAGGCTTATGAAACGGATCCATCGCCAAGCAAAGGGCTCGTGGCCCAAGATCAGACCCTCCGATGCCAATTTGTATGAAGTCGGTAAAATTGCCCTCGATCTTCGATAAAAAGAGCTCTAGTTTCTTCAATTCCCACTCCGCGGCGTCAGACGCCGATTTAGCGGCCGGGGCTGCTTGGCGGTGGTCGAATACGTCGCGCATCGCAGTGTGTAAAACGGAGCGCTCCTCGCTCTCGAACCCCTCGATCCGGTTGATCACGGCGCCCGATTGCATGGCAGCCATCTTCTCTGACGCCTTAGCCTCATCGGCAAGCTTCAATAACTCCGCCTTGATCGCATCATCGACCCGCTCGGTCCCATAACACAAAGTAAATCCCAGCGCTCGAACAACGTATTTCTCTAGCCTCTCCGGCGTCACGGTCCCAGGCTTTGATAAATCAGGCGCTGCAGCGGCTAGCCCATGCAATTTTTTTACAGCCGAATAATGCTCGAAAGCAGACATGAAAGACCCTCCAAAAAAATTCACAATGAGCGATTTTGCGAGGTGAAGTCAAGAAAAATGCTTCCTATAAAATCCCATTTCTGGCTATACTGGGGCCTCAATAAATCACGGGGCGTAGCGCAGCTTGGCTAGCGCGGCTGGTTTGGGACCAGTAGGTCGGGGGTTCGAATCCCTCCGCCCCGAATTCTTTTTTCGTGCCCATGCCCGATGCGGCAGCGGGGGCTTCCTCATGGGCCCCAACCTAAGACAGGCTAAATAATTTACGTTTTATCTTTGCGTCTTGGCGCCTTTGCGTCTTTGCGTTAAATCGTTGACCCGCTTATTTGCGTTTAGCTGCATGGATAAACGCAAAGACGCCAAGGCGCCAAGACGCAAAGGGAATCTTAATATTAAATTTTTTGCGTCTCTGCGTTTATTCTTCATGCTATCGCCCTACCTCAAAATGATCTCGCCGCCGGCTGCTTGAAATCCTTTGAGCATTCTCTGCCCTTGCGGGCTTAACGCCTCCGAGAGGACAAGGAGCTGGTCCAACCCTTCCCATTCCTCGGATAAAAAGCTCTCGAACACTACTTTTACTGGGCCCTCAATTTTGGCAAGTGCCGCCTCAAAAACGGTGCCCGCTCCCCTTTTTTCAGGAAAAACAAGCCCGACCGTCGAATCGATCGAATGGTATCGGATCGCCCCCTCTTCCCAGCGGAATCCCTCACGGGGCAGGTCCTTCCCTCGAAGAGCGAGGGAAAAGTGCTCAAACCGCTCTTTTGAGAGCGCGGCAAACACAGACGAGGCAGTTCTGAACCCTCCAATGTCAAAGAGGAGAAAAACATTTGCCTCGTCGGGAAGCCGATGCGAAAGCATTTGGAAGTAGACGGCAAATGCCTCTAGGCAAAAGGACTGTTTGGCGCTTCCATCATCAGCCAATTCCTCGTCTGCAATCCATGCCGCGTAGGCCTCTTTCTGCCGCTCGGTCCAGGAAAATACTGGGGGGAGATCGGCTGAGCCGCGATAGAGGCAAAGACCAAACGAAGTGTCCTGAAACTCTGGCCAAACCTCTTTCGAAAATTGCGTGAGAGCTAAACTCAACGATTGAAAGCGGAGTTCATCCTCGAGCGGAAAAAACGGATGTTCCAATCCCAGGCGAAACTTCCAGAAAATTTTTTGTCCAGAAAGGACCGCTGCCCTCGCTTCGGCGATCTCAGAGCTCCAATCGAGCGTGTCGTGCGGCTCGGACGGCAATTCAATAATTTGCATTTCGATACTTCATGTAAAATGATTCTAATCCCTTCTCCGTCCAAAGATCGCCAAAGAAAGAATTCCCATAAGAACTCAATTCAGTTCGGTAATAAGGCATCGGAAATTCCGGCTCCCACATCCCTGACTTCGCAAACTCGCGGATCATCTGGTCGCGATAGGGCGCATCGTCCGTGACCATCGTCGCGCTCCCCCCGCTTCGCATCGCGGCTCCCAAGAGCCGAAGAAAGGGAGCCCAGATCAAACGGTGCTTTCCATGACTTCTTTTCGGCCAAGGATCAGGGAAGTTGACGTAACTTTCCGTGAATGAACCGGGTTTTACATAGTGACGCAAAAAAGCCGCACCCTCTGCGCAAACGACATAGAGATTGGGGATCTCTTCCCGAAATGTCTTCAACCAAATTTTCCGCGCCCTGTCGAATCTCATTTCGACCGCAACCCAATTGACCTCTGGAAATTTAAGCGCCTGCTCCCCAATCCATTGCCCATTGCCGCTGCAAAGCTCCAGATGAACCGGCCGGTCGTTCCCAAAAATCTCCGGACTCGAGAACGCAAGCCACATCTGCTCGTGATCGAACTGCTTGGGAAGGTAAAAAAAGCGCTCCAGCAAAACCGGTCGCCTCTCCTCCCACGTGAATGGAATATGCAAGTCTTTTTTTGTCTTCAGTCCCATAATGCCCTGGTATTATACTTTTCCCTCTTGCATGTTTCAATAACCATTGTTATGGTTGCTCTAGCAGGAGTGTTTTTTATGAAGAGATGGACTATCTTTTTTCTCGCAGTTTTCGCTGTTGCCGTGGCAGCAGAACCCAGCCAGCAAACCGTAGATTTAAAAAAAGTCTTTACAGCGGCTCCCTTGATTTACTCTGTCCTCTCCCTTCTCTCCATCGCCTCAATGGTCATTTGGCTCTATAGCCTGGCCACCATCCGCTCCAAAGACATCCTTCCGGGTGCTTTCATCCAGGAACTAAAAAATCAATTACGAAGCGGCCATTTCGCCGAAGCGGAGACCCTTTGCCAAACGGAACCAAAATTATTCAGTTCAATCGTTTCTGCCGGCCTTTCCACCAGAAAACTCGGTGCGCAAGTGATGATTGACGCCATGAAATCGGAAGGAAAAAGGGCCGCAACCGCCTTTTGGCAGCGCCTTTCCCTTCTCAATGACATTGTCATCATCGCCCCCATGCTCGGACTCCTCGGCACCGTAATCGGCATGTTCTATGCCTTTTATGACTTGAACCGCTCCAGCGAGAGCATCAACGCCCTCTTCGACGGGCTCGGCATCGCGGTCGGAACCACCGTCGCCGGCCTCATTGTCGCCATCATCGCCATGATTTTCTACACGACCCTGAAATACCAGATTGTCAAGACGCTAGCACTGGTCGAAAACGAAGCACTTACCATTTCGACACTCATCGACACCCGTGAATAGGAGTCCTCATGTTCTCCAATGACGAACTAAAAACGAATCATAGCTTCAATTTCGCACCCATGATCGATTTTCTCTTCCTCATGCTCGCGCTCTTTGCGACCCTTGCGGTTTCCAGAGCTGTCCTCATGGACACGGAGGTTGAGCTGGTGGAACTAAAAGCTGAGGAAGGGGCCCGAGGCAAAAAAAGAGAAGAACGCCATCCAGTCAATCTCAGCATCACGGCTGATGGAAAGTACAAATGGATCACGGAATTTCAAGAGTATCCGATGGAAAACACGAAAGCGATCCAAGAGGAGCTTTCGCGTCAATACTCGCTCGGCACCCTGCCGCAAGAAAAAAGGCTCACCGAAGTTCTCTTACACATTGACAAGCAAGCGCCTTGGGACCCAATCGCAAACGCGATCTTCGCCATTCGCGAAATGGGCTTCGACGCCCGTCCTGTCTATGAGAACCAGGCCAACTAAGAGCTTGCCTCGTTAACCCTTTCGAGCTACAATGACAGTCCCCCGCGTCACTTCGGAGGACAACGGCTTGAACTTCTATCTTAAAAACAGCTCCCTCAGCGATGAAGAATTCCTAAGAAGCGTTACGCCAGGCCTCCAATCAGTCTATTTGCAAAATTGTCCGAATTTGGGAGACGCGACGCTGAATGCTCTTGCGTTGACCCCCTCTCTTTCGTGTCTGAATTGGGTTTCGAATCCCTCTGCTTCGGACGAGGGATATCGGTGCCTTGGCAGAAATTCCACAAATCTTGTGTCGCTCAACATCTCAGGATGCCTGGCATTTTCAAGCGAAACATGCCGCCACCTGCTCTCCCGTTTGACATTTCTAAAAGCACTTGACATAAGCTTCTGTCCCATAGGAGACGAAGCCTTTGAAGAGCTGAGCGCTCCCCTAGTGTATCTCAATCTGCAAGGCTGCACGAACATCACGGATGTTACGCTTGAAAGGCTTTCAAAGATCTCCACGCTTAAATATTTGTACTTGGCACACAATGATGGGATCACGCAGGAAGGGATGAAAATGTGTCGCGTGGTGCGAAAAAAAAACGAAACACTTCTCTCTTTGGGCTGTTGCAAATAAGCGCATTCTTTTGATACGCTGCGTTTATGATTAAAGGCTTTGAAATTGTTGATTTAACCCATCTTCTTAATGAGAAAATACCTACTTGGACTGGAGAGTGTGGGTTTCAGAAAAGGCTGGTAATGGACTATCCTGAGAATATTGCCAGGGTCATGTCTTATAGCTGCATTGCAAATGCAGGCACCCATATCGATTCGCCTTCCCATTTTATTTCAGGGGGGAAATGTATTCATGAACTGACGCTCGACAAAGAACTTTGCGTTCCAATCCACTGCATCGATGTAAGCGCCAAAGCAAAGAGGGATTATCTCATTTCTTGCGAAGATCTTGAGCATTATGAAAAGACGCATGGAAAAATGCAGTCAGGTTCAGTGCTTTTAGGATGTACCGGTTGGGACAAGTACTGGAATGACTCAGTTCGTTATCGCAGCGCAGATAAAGATGGGAATATCCGTTGCCCTGGTTTTTCGGCTGAAGTTGGAGCGATGATATTGGAAAGAAAGCTGGTAGGACTGGGAATTGATACGTTTTCTCCTGATGGCGGAAATATGAGTTTCCCCCTTCATTTCCAGCTTCTTGGAGCCGGAAAATATTTAATTGAAAATCTCACCAATCTCGATAAGATACCACCGGTTGGTGCGTATCTACAGGTTCTTCCTCTCAAAATTGAAGATGCAGCTGAAAGCCCAGTCCGTGCGATTGCTCTGGTTTCTACCCCCCCTATATCAAACTAGACCCAGTCTTATTTGAGCAAGCCATGAATCGCCTGGGTTGACTAGAATTTCTTATGTTCATATAAGAAAGAAATGGAAAGATACGATCATAAATGGTGGGCATTAGCTGGAATTTCTGTTCTAGCTTTTACTGCTTATCTTGATTATACGATTGTAAATACAGCACTCCCATTTATTCAAAAGGACTTTCAAACCAATGTATTAAATATTCAATGGGTTTCAAATATTTTTGCAATCATTCTAGCAATGACTCAAATCGCATTTGGGAAATTCGCTGATCGCTGGAACAGAAAAAAGATTTTTTTTCTCGGAGTTGGGTGTTTTGCCATAGCAGCCTTAGGCTGCGGCCTCAGTCCAACAATAGAATGGTTGATTTTCTTTCGTGCTCTTCAAGGATTAGGTGCATCGGTTCTTTTTGTCTGTTCTGTAACCTTGGTCTCTGATTCCTTTCCACAAAGTGAACGATCCAAAGCCATCGGTATTTTTGCAGCAATCACAGGACTTGGGTTTGTTTTAGGTCCGTTTTTTGGTGGATTGTTGATTGCTCTTTTCTCCTGGAGATGGGTTTTTTGGATCAATCTTCCCCTCATTGCGATGGGATTACCCGGCGCTATTCTCGCATTAAGATCGGTTGTTTCTGAAACTTCGAAAGTTCGTATTGATTGGATGAGCCTACTTCTTCTTGTTACAGGTCTTGGTTCTTTTATCTACGGCATTATCTCGAGTGGAAAATTAGGCTGGACTTTTCCTTCGTCCTGGATCCCCTTATTAGTTGGATTCTTTATTTTGTTTTTTCTTATCAAATTAGATTTGAAAAAGGAAAACCCATTAATCAGTCTACATATTTTTAAAAACCACCTAATTTCTCTAAACTTAATCAATTGCGTAGCCGGGGGAATTGTTACATCTACCTTCCTTTTTTTCGATCCTCTTTATCTGGAAAATGTAAGACAGTTGCCTGCCTTCCAGATCGGTCTATGGATAGCCATTATCCCCGTTGGGCAAGTGTTTGTTTCGCTTTTTTTTAATAGGATTTTAAAACGAATTGGTTGTGCGAAATTTGCTCTTATTTCCATCATTGCTGCAACTCTGGCGGTTGCATTCCATTGGGGAATAGGTGAAAAAACCCCGCTTATTTATTTGATTCTTCCTTTCGTTTTAATCGGGATCACCTGGGGCGTAGCCAATACAAATACAATAACGGCGATCAATTTAAGTCTTCCTCCTTCCAAAATTGGAGATGCTATCGGAACTCTTTACACGAGTTGGAATATAGGAGGCGCTATTTTCTTAAGCCTTGGAACGGCAGTTTTCCACGCATCTGGGAAACCTTTTGTTCCAGCTTTTCATCTTGTTTCAGCCTTGAATTTCGCAGCCATGTTTCTTTTCACAATGGTAGCATTTATCATTTATGCATCAGCACGCCGTAGACAGTGAAAAGCAATCAGCCAAAAAGATTTTTGATTCCGAGGGCCAAACCTTGGAAGTCCACTGCTCAAACCAATTGAAAATCTCACCAATCTCGATAAGATACCACCAGTTGGTGCGTATCTACAGGTTCTTCCTCTTAAAATTGAAGATGCGGCTGAAAGCCCAGTCCGTGCGATTGCTCTGGTTCCTATGAAGGGCTCTTTATAAGCTAGCGGGTCGTAAAAAATAAACAAAACGCTCATTAGCCGGATGAACTGAATTTCCTGAAAAACGCCCAACAAAATTCAGAGTTTTCAAGAAAAAGTTGAGGTTTCTTTGCGGTAGACTTGACGATTTTCTTGAAAACTCCTAAGATTATTAGTAGTATACAAGAATATGATCAAGTGGCGTTTATGAAGTTGGATGAGTTTTTTGCCCTACATAACGTCTTTACCTTCAAGGAACTTGAGCTTAGCCTATCCAGCAACCAGAACCCTTCTATCAAAAGCTCAACACTCTATAACCTACTCACCTATCATGAGAACCAAGGACATATTCTCCGCATTCGCCGAGGGTTATATTACTCTGTGCCTAAGGGCTTGGATCCAACCCATTGCCCTGTTAATCCATTCTTGGTGGGTAGTAAAATGGCAGAGGATGCTGTGATTGCCTATGGATCTGCTCTTGATTTGCATGGAAAACTTCATACTATTCAAAACCGAGTGGTTTATCTTACTAAAAAACGAGTTATGGCTTCTTTTGATTTTCGAGAGATTAAGTATCAAGCCGTGGCAATTCCTTCAGCTTTGAAGGCAGCAGGCAAAGAGACATTTGGAGTACAGCCAATGGATCGGCTTGGACAACAGGTTTTGGTCACAAGCCTTGAACGTACTTTAGTCGATGTGCTAGATCGTCCTTACCTCTGCGGCTCTTGGGAGGAAATATGGCTTTCTCTTGAAAGTATCGAATACTTGGATATGGATCTGGTGCTAAAGTATGCTCTTCTTTTAGCAAATTCGACAACTATTGCCAAACTCGGATTTTTCTTGGAAACCCATCGGGAGGCATTAATGGTTCCCGAGCATTATCTCGAAGAATTGCGCAAACATTGCCCAGTCAAACCGCATTATATGGATCGCAATCAAAGCGAATCTCAAAAAATGGTCTCTAAATGGAATTTGGTGGTTCCTTTGAGCTTAATCAATCGAGAATGGGAGGAGCCTAATGCAAACATCTGAACGAGAATTGATGCGAGAAGCTAACGAAACAGGATTTCGACCCGAAATCATGGAAAAAGTCTGGCATCTGATGGCCATCCTTGATGGTATTAGCGTACATCCGTTTTTGAAAGATCGATTGGTTCTAAAAGGAGGTACGGCTTTAAATCTCTTCTTCTTTGACCTTCCTCGATTATCTGTGGACATCGACCTGAATTATATTGGGAAACTTGATAGGCAAGAGATGCTCCTTGAACGTCCAGAGATAGAAAAGGCTTTAGAAGCAGTATTCCAGAGAGAAGACTTGAGCATTCGACGAATTCCAGAGAAGCACGCTGGAGGAAAATGGCAACTTCGCTATGCAAGTGTGCTTGGAGGCAATGGTAACCTCGAAGTAGACCTGAATTTTATGTTTAGAACACCTTTGTATCCAATAAACAAGAAGTGTTCACACAGCATTGGAACACGGAAAACCAAAGAAATCGCACTTTTAGATATCCATGAGCTTGGTGCAGGCAAACTTTCCGCACTGTTTGGGAGGCATGCCTCTCGGGATCTCTTCGACGCTCATCAACTGCTCACAAAATGTTCTTTAAACGCCGAACAACTTCGGCTTGCATGCCTTGTGTATGGAGCAATGGGGTCAAAAGACTGGCGACAAATATTAATCGATGAGATTTACTTTGAAGAAAAGGAACTTAAAGATCAGCTGATTCCTGTTCTTAGAAAACATACATTTCGCAATAATAATTGGCTAAGTTGGACGAATCAATTAATATCTGATTGTAAAACTGCATTGAAGCCTCTTTTTCCTTTGAACGAACGGGAACGAGCTTTTCTCCAAAGCATCTTTGAAGGAGGAAAAATAGAAGCTGCATTAATCACAGATGATCGCAATTTGATTGAGAAAATCAACTCTCATCCCCTCTTGCAGTGGAAAGCAAAGCTTGTTTCCGAAAACAAACAAAAATAGCGGGAAGAATAGATCTCGTCATGAAAAAACCGGAAACATATTCATTTCTGAAAATGTCTCCGGAGATATGCCCAAGACAGGACTCGAACCTGCACACCCGTTAAGGTACAAGAACCTAAATCTTGTGTGTCTACCAATTTCACCACCTGGGCAAAGGCAAACCATTGTAACAGATCTTTTCTAAATTACAAGCCCCCCTGGCACTCAAAAATTTTCCTGTATTTACATATTCTTTAAGAGTATAAGATCAAATATTTACTCATCAACGCAGGAGGTTTCTATGTCTGCTCCGCTAAACAGCCTAGCAAAAACTGCTCCCACCCACGGAGAAATGGGCACTTGGCCAAAAAAGAAAACTGCCGCAGAAAGACAGAGGGAGGCGGTAGAGAGACTTTACGGTGGTCTGGGTTCTCAACTTCCCCCAACCCACTCTAGAAATTCGCACCACGCCTTCAAAGGGAAAGATGTAAAACAGGTTCAAACGAATCCAGTCCCCGCGAGCGTAACCCAGCAGGTTTTGACACCAATGCAGCAAGAGTCCCCTGTATTGACTGCCTCCACCGCTGCTTCCTCTACCGAATCGAGCGCGCCCCCAACTCCCAGAGATGTCCCCGTAAGGAGACACCTAAATTCTTTCCCCGTATGGAGCGATGACGAGGAATTTACACTGAATGACAAAGAGAATGAGGAAATGGAGTTGATGGGCGAAGAGATTAATGTCGTTCAGAAGATGATCAAAAACGCTATCGAGGATCTCGATGTAAAGCTAACAACTCCAAGACACTTTGTGCCCCCGAACAGATCCAGAGACCGAAGGCCGCCAATCAGAGCCCATAAACGGCTTCCCGTCTCTAAACCCATCGAGCTTACGGTAAACCTCAAAGTCTCGAAAGAGCCAAGATCGTGCTGCTCAGCGTTTTGGGAAACCGTCTGGGAGTTTCTTAAAATCATTTCTCCCATGGGAAACTAGATAGTAAAACAATAACTAGACGTTTTGTTTCAAAAACTGCTCGGCATCGAACGTTCCAGCCTCTGGCCAATGGTAACATTGAATCTTGAGGCGGATGGAAGGATAATGGAGAGAGGTCTGCTCAATGATCGTAAAATATTTATAATGAGATTTGAGGGTTAGCTCAGAGGCCCTTTGAAGGGCTAATTGATACACCTCTTCCTGAGACGTGTACTCGCTAGCACGGAATGTGATAACGAAAACGTCCTTGGATACTCGAGTATCCGAGTAGCCGTTGGTAAAAAAACCCTCCCTTTGGTAGGTCGTTGCACAACCTGCAGCAAGGAGGGTTATAAGTATGAACTTATTTCTGAACTGTTTCAGCAATTGGTTCTGCATTGTCTAAGCTGTTGAGCAGGTGGCGGTGGAGTTCTGCGAGCTGTCCTTGAGAATTCCCAACGATGGCAGCCACTTTTTCTTCGACGGATGAAGATGGCTTAATGATCCCTCGTGAAAGAGCGAGGAGGTCTTTGGTGTCGTACATTTTCGCAAGAAGCTTGTCGAGGTTAGCAGCAGATTGCTCAATCGCTATTTTCAGGGCTTTGTCTTCAAAAGATTGAGATGCTTTCACCAATCGATCCATTCTCTCCATTTCAAGAGCCATGTGCTTTTCTTTTTGATTAGAAATCGAATCGCCCGATGCGGCAAGGCTATCCATGTGGATCCCTTTGTAATAGTATTCGAGATCGATGTCGATGACGGTATTTTCATCTTTATTTTCGCCAGTTCCAGGAGCTTTGAAGATCAAAGAGCGGAGAACTTTGTTGTCCGCAGAAACGGAAGAGGTCGCGGAACGAACTTTTTGTGCAAATGTAGAATCGTCGCTTCCAATGGCGTTCAGGAGATTTTCATTTTTTGAGGCTTGAATCGCATCGTAGGAGCGCATAAATTCAGGGTGAATATTGACTTTCCCAGATTCCTTGCGGAGTTCAATTAAACCTTCGAGGCCGTTGTCTGCTTTAGCATCGGAATAGTCTTTGTCCAATTGGTTCAAAAATTCACTATATTTGCCATTTTTGGATTCGGCGCGGGTCTTTTCAACAACATTAGAACCTGTCTGGTAAGAATTAGACACTACCTGAACTGCGGATGTTGGTTCAGACTGGACATTCTCAGCGGCAAGAGGAGCTCCTGTTGAGAGAATCGAAGCTAAAATAATTGAAAGCATGGGTTCATCCTATAATTGGTTCTTGAAGTACCTATCATTATAAGTGAATCGGACGATTAAATGAAGTGTAATAATTTATTTATAGTAGTTAACTGCAAAGATAAAACTATAAAATTCGCTGATTTGTTTGCCGGCTACTGTAAACCAGGCTCCCGTTATAATCCCCAGATTCTCGTTCCAGTTGTACTCAATTCCTGGGGCAATGCTGTATTGGATATCCGCAGCTTTAGCCACTGCGGTCGGTGTGCCGCGGAGGAAATTGGTCCCTGAATAGCCGGTAAACTTCGCTTTGGCCTGCCAGTACCCGACGAGGTCAAGAGCTAGAGCCCAGTGCCTGGACAAGGAATACTCAAGTCCTAGGTCGATTGCGAAATCGGATCCAGGCCGGATCTTTCCATTCGCGCCGATCCCTCCGCCGTAGGCGTCGTACCCTTTTACATGAACAAGCGAATGATAAAAATTATATTGTAAGGCAAGTCGCATATTGAGGAAATGGACGCCAGAAAAATAGAAAAGGCGGCCGAATATGAGCTGCGCTCCGGTTGCCCAGGTTCCGTATCCTCCTTGATCTGCTGTCCGTTTCAGCGGGTTTAAATTCCTATATTTCCCGACCGGAATCGACTCGCGAATGGCAAATTTAATGGTGGGAAGCCAAGATTTATGAGGCAGCTCATCGCGCCAGAGCTGGAAATCGAATTGAAGGAGTATGTCTCCCAAAGCCCATGCTCCACCGCCCCCCTGCTTGTGATTCCACATCAGAGTAGGTTGAAACTCGATATCGCACCAATTGGTCAATCCGACCCAAACGGGAATTTGGGCCTCGATCGTCCACTCTGGTGGGATGCTGTTTGCATGCCAGTCATTGTCGTAGATAGCTGGATTGTCCGTAACATACAGGTATGGTTCGATGTTGTAAGATCCTGCGTCGATCGTATTCGCTGACGGACAGATCAAAGAGCCGGTAAACCACGGACTCGCTACCGGTTCTGTTTTCTCGATAGTTCCTTTCTTTGCAAAGAGAAAAACAGGAGAAAGGGCTATTAGAAGGAGAAATATTCTGGGGTGAGACAAACGCTTGAGGCAAGCGTTTGTCTCAGCGTATTTTCCGCTTTCCCTCTGTGCGTCAATGAGCCCAAGCTTTCTCACGCAACCTCATGGATCGGACTCGACTGAAATAATTTTGCTGTTACGAGCTCTCGCTTCGAGAGTTCGTAATACCCCAGTAATATTTTCATGCTCCATACTTTACGCAAAAAACCTTCTTCCCATCAAGAAAATCTTTTTGGATTTAATGGAAGAACCGGTAGTCTTGTACCACTATGGCAAAGTGGATATTTCTCCTTTTTTCCTCTCTTTTTGCCGTCCAGATCGAACTCGGTGGCATCGGGCTCGACGTGGAGGTCGCAGATACCGATAAGACGAGAAGGGTCGGCCTTTCCGGAAGAAGCGAGCTCCCCGACGGGACCGGGATGCTCTTCGTACATGACCGCTCCCAAATTCTCCAATTTTGGATGAAAGACACAAAAATCCCCCTCTCGATCGGATTTTTCGATGGCAAGAGAAGGCTGATCAACTGCGAAGATATGGATCCGCCACGGGGAGAAAGTCAAAAACTACCTATTTATAAGAGCAAAGCTCCCGCTGTTTATGCCCTTGAAGTACCTAAAGGGTGGTTCAAAGAGCACAATATAAAACCGGGAATGAGGTTCGAATTCGTTAAAAATGCTTTCTCGGATCAAGCGAATTCGGTAAAATGGCTCCGCTCGATTAACTAATTTTGAGGAAATATGCGTAAGAAGCACAAACGGCCCTGGGGCGTATTCATAGCAATTGTTTTAGCAGCGATCTTTGGCGCTTGGGTCGGAAAAGATGCCGCCATCGGGGGTATCTCTCTCTATTCGATCTTCGATGTACTCGGAACCATCTTCTTGAACGCCCTCCGCCTCGTCGTCGTCCCCCTTGTCGCTTCTTCCATCATCACCGGTATAGCACGAATGGGCAGCGAGGGAGAGTTTGGCCGTTTGGGTGCAAAAACGTTTGCCTTTTACATCGGCACGAGTCTCATGGCGATCCTCATAGGCCTTTTCTTCGTCAATTTGATCGGCCCAGGCGTTGGATTCCAAGTTCCCGACGGGATGGAAATCCCCGGCGCAGAGCAGATCGTTGCTATGGGTGAAAAAATCGCTAATAATGGAGAGGGACGAGCCCTCGTCAACGTCCTCTACCAGATCATTCCCGTTAACATCATCGACGCGTTTTCGAAAGGGCAAATGCTCGGCATCATCTTCTTCTGCCTCCTTTTCGGCTTCGCGATTTCCAGAATTGAGTCAGGACCTTCCTCTGTAATTCAAGGATTTTTTCAGGGCGTTTTCCAAGCTATGATCCGGGTCACCCACGTCATCATGAAATTCTTGCCTTATGGAGTCTTCTGCCTCATCGCAAAAGTCTTTATGACCACCGGCATCAACTCTCTTTCGTCTGTTGCTCTTTTCACCTTGACGGTGCTTTTGAGTCTTGGCGTCTTTATGTTCGTCGGACTGCCGCTCCTTTTAAAATTCATCGGGAGAGTCAAACCAATCCGCCATTTCAAGGCGATGGGACCTGCCCTTATCACCGCATTTTCCACCAGCTCCTCTTCCGCTACCCTTCCAGTCACCATCGATTGCGTAGAGAAAAGGGCCGGCGTCTCCAACCGGATTTGCAGCTTGGTCGTCCCGCTTGGAACCTCGATCAATATGTCTGGCTCTGCCCTCTACGAATGCGTAGCGGCGATGTTCATTGCCCAAGTGTACGGCATTGAAATTTCGTTCGTAACCCAGTTTCTCATCATTCTGATGGCGCTAGTCACCTCGATCGGCGTCGCTGGAATTCCGTCGGCCAGCCTAGTCGCTATCCTCGTCATCCTGAAAGTGATCGGTTTACCTGAAGAAGGGATCGGCTTTTTTATCGCCGTCGACCGTCTTCTCGACATGTGCCGCACCACCGTGAACGTCTTCTCCGACAGCTGCTGCGCCGTTCTCGTGGCCCGCACTGAAGGGGAAAAAGAGGTCCTAGCCAAGGACCTCTCTTTCGATTCCGACGAGTGATTAGACGAAAAGAAAGGCGGCCCAGTAAGTTGCAAGCTGAAAGGGGGGAAATTTAATCAGTGTTAATTTTTTTCCGCACACCACGCCAACTCTTTAGGGCGGCTTTGCTTTTCATGCAATTTTCCTGGAGTAAACCTGCATTATGTTTATCGCTTCTTGGTTCGGCGTACGGCTCGATTCCGATCTACTTCAACAAGCCCCCCACTCCGCCGAAACAATTCCAAGAGGCCACTTACAACTTTGGATGGGACATCAATATGTCGCCATACGCTGGCGGGGAAGATATTTTGTTCCTTCACCGATGCATTGAGCGCACTGAAGGATGGCTTATCTCGAGAAGCCCCGTTTACTATTCGAAGGCGCCCCAAGCTAGGATCTGGCGCCTCAGCGAACTGTTGATGGGATGGCTTCCCCTCAATTATCTCGCCGTTGTCGCAGAACATGAAATCTTTGGCCATGGATATAGAATCCGCGATATCAGCCACGGAAAAGTCAAAGTCGAGGGCTACAGTTTTAACACGCCCCCGCCCTACGGGCCGGGCGGCGCTGCGACGAGCTATGACATCAGCGCAAAATATACGACGACGGATGAAACCGCCGTCGCCATGGCCGGAGTCGAATCGACCGCAATCTTAGCTTGGATCGCAAAATTGAAATGGCTCGAGTCAGGAAAAATCGATCCCCGCCAAGTAGCTCTTTATCTTTTGGGGCAGTATGACCTTATCCTCTACATCGGCAGCCTCAAAGTGCTCGATGATAATGAGATGGACGGCCACGATATCAAGGCCTATGTCGAATCGGTCAACCAAACCTATACAGCGAATCGGTTAAAAGGGGGCCGCCTCCGCTCCCTCTCGTGGATGAACTTGGCCGACCCATTTACCTATTACTCCATCTACGCTTGGTTTCACTATATTTCGGCGGGAAAAGAATCGCAGATTCCCATGATTCCCCTGTTCGGATATGGCTACCTGCCTGGCATCCGCCTTGGACTTACGCCATTCGGACCCGAATATTTTGTCGAAAACTTCCTCTTAAAGGACAAGCAGCCCATCTATTTCTACGCGAAAGGGGGGCGGCATGCGAAAAACAACTACTACGGACTCGGAATGTTCGCCCCGAAAATCTGGATAGTGGACAGATGGACCTTCGGCGCGCGATTCGACGGGTGGTACCAACCGAAACTTCTGCTGCAACCAGCTTCTATAAACATCTTTGAAATTGACTTTGACCACCCACCCAATCCGAACGATCCGCTCTATCCCTACGCAGACCAGCACGACATGCGGATAGGCGCCGCCGGCTCAGTTCTCGTGGGCTGCAAGATCGATAGGCTTTCCGGCTTTGAAACCGAAATTGGATATAAAGCCCAAGGTTTCCTACCCGGATATTCCCTAAAAGCCTCACCGGTTGCGCGCGTCTATTACACTCTCTTCTTCTAGCTGTTTGACAATCGCTTTCAGAACCAGGCGGATGTTTTGCTCGATTTTCTTCCCTAAAAACCAGCGAACAGGCCACGCGAAAGGACCTTTGATCGTTACGCTATACCGAATCTCAGACCCCCATCTTGTCGGACTTACGGAATGGGTAAACAGTAGGCGGACAAACAGCGTCTTCCATAAAATTGAAAATTTCAACCCCGGCACCACATCTAATACCTGATACCGGAATCCCTTCTTACCAAGCCCTTTCGAAACTCCTTTCTGCCCATCCATAATTTTAGCCTGCCCTTGCTTCTCATGAGCTCTTTCCCAGCTCTCCCAAACTTTTTCGGGTGCAACTGCTGCTTCAATACGTTGTTCCATTTTTCTTCTCCTAAAATATTGTCCAGTATAACAGAAGGTAGAGGTGAGAGTGAAGCGTTTGTATTGGATCGCAGCTGTTGTTTTATTGGGCGCTTATGAATGGAATGGAGAAAAAACCCTCCATTCTGACAAAGAGTGGCACGAAGTATTGGGACGCGATCGTTACAATATCATGCGCCGAAAAGGGACGGAACATGCCCATATCGGCAAATATGCCCATACACAGGGAGATGGGATCTATTCTTGCGCTGCCTGCTCCTTGCCCCTTTTTGAAGGAGCAGAAAAATACGATGCGGGAAATGGGTACCCGAGCTTCAAAAAACCAATCGCAAAGAAAAATATTTATTACTTGGAGGATTGGAGCCTCAACTTTAAGCGGTATGAGGTCCTTTGTAGCGGCTGCGACTCCCACCTCGGTCACGTCTTTAACGACGGCCCTCCCACTAAACACCTCAGATACTGCATAAATTCCATTACCCTCGAATTGAAGAAATAATTCCTTGTCCCCGCCCTTGCCCAATTAATGCCGATTCTGCGATACTTCCGGGAAATGAAATACTCAACTCCTCCACGTTTTTTAATTTTGACCACTTTAACGATCTTTCTATTTGCTATTACCGCAGCCATATTCTTTTTTCGAGCAACTCCCCTTTCAAAAAACCCGATTACTAAGAGCGTAGAACAATGATCCGCAAGTACGGTCTTTATGGAATATGGGTCATTGCCATGCTAGCGACCTTCGGCAGTCTCTATTTGAATGAGATGCAATCACTTCCCCCCTGCCACCTTTGCTGGTATCAAAAAATCTGCATGTATCCCCTCGCAATCATCGTTGGCTTGGCCGCTTGGCGGGGCAATTTAGGGATTTCCGTCTATCTTCTTCCGCAAACTTTTGTTGGATTTGTGCTGGCGCTTCTCCAAATCGTCGTCCAATCGTTCTCCATCCGCGAGTTTTTCCCCATTCAAATATGCACTCCAGGACCTGACTGCGCCAAAACAATCGCCTTCGGAATCGAGTCGATCACCCTCCCGGTTCTCTCCGCCATTGCATTCTTTATCATCAACGCGTTACTATTTGCAATTCATTATACTAATAAGAAGGAACTAGAACTATGAAAAGTGATCAAATACAGTGGGAAAATATCCTCTTCATCCTCGGATACCACCTCTTTCTCCTCATCGCACTGCCGATTTATTTCTACAGCGGCCATTCTCCTTCAACCTCTTTGATCGCCACCATGTTTGCGATTGTGTTTGCCTCTGGTATTGCCGTTACCGCCGGCTACCATAGGCTCTTTTCCCACTTAGCCTATAAGGCAAATCCCGTTGTCGAAGCCACATTCCTCTTCTTTGCCAGCGTTGCGACTCAAGGGAGCGCACTCCAGTGGTGCCATGACCACAGACTTCACCACGCCTTTGTCGATACCGACAAAGACCCTTATTCGATCAAGAAAGGGTTTTGGCACGCACACCTATTTTGGATGTTTCATAAAATGAGACCCATCGATCCCAAAGTAGTCTCCGATTTGATGCGTAGCCCGATGATCGTCTTCCAGCACAAACACTATACCTTCTGCATGCTCACCTCTAACCTCTTCGTCTTCCTGACCGTTGGATGGCTCATGAATGATTATCTAGGCGCATTCTTATTCGCCTGGTGGGTCCGCCTTTTTGTAAATCACCATACTACTTGGAGCATCAATTCGCTTGCCCATACTTGGGGGTCGCACCGCTATAGCGAGGAACACTCTGCCGTAGACAATTACCTCATCTCCCTATTGACTTACGGCGAAGGATATCACAACTACCACCACACCTTTGCGCAAGATTATCGCAACGGAATCCGCTGGTACCACTTCGATCCGACGAAATGGCTGATCTGGATCTTGAGCAAACTTGGCCTTACTAGAGATTTAAAAAAGGTCAATGATTTCAGAATCGCAAAGCAGCTTATTTCCGAGCATAAAGAAAAATTGGTTGAACGACTGAGAATTACACTCGATTTCGACTTGGAAAAACGGGTCGC
>Ga0206988_1122_pt1 | contig 19054 bp, 15 predicted proteins | sample Alteio_BWMinCont_12_FD_153263 | JGI IMG/M metagenome (GOLD analysis project Ga0206988, IMG submission 153263) | Enriched cells from forest soil in Barre Woods Harvard Forest LTER site, Petersham, Massachusetts, United States -... | ecosystem: Environmental > Terrestrial > Soil > Temperate forest >... | reverse complement strand
ATGGCTAACCCAAGGCCCGATCAAAATGAAAATCTTAACGTATTAAAATCCTCAGCAAATAACCTGCAATCAATAGTAAATGATGTGCTTGATTTTAATAAGATAGAAGCAGGCAAAGTAATATTTGAACACTCCAAATTTAGCATAGTTGACCTGTTGCAGAATATTTGCGGAGCCCAGCAGTTAAAAGCCGAAGAAAAAGGGCTTGCTTTTACACTTAAAATTGACCCAACGCTTAATAACAGAGTGCTTTTGGGCGATTCAACCCGGTTAACCCAAATATTGTTTAACCTGGTAAGCAATGCTATAAAATTTACCAGGGAAGGTAATGTTTATGTTAAGGCTTTTTGTTATGAAGACAGGGATAATAAAGTACGTGTAACCTTTACCGTTAAAGATACGGGCATTGGTATTGATAAAAATAACCTGCAAAGTATTTTTGAGCCTTTTACCCAGGAATCAATAACTACCACCCGGCAATATGGTGGTACAGGCATGGGGCTTGCCATTGTAAAACGTTTGCTTGAATTGCAGGGTTTACAAATGCATGTTTCCAGCAAGCTTGGCGAAGGTTCTGAGTTTTCATTTAATATGGAGTTTGCCGTATCAACGGCAAGTATAAATGAGGTTGGTGAAAAACATCCGTTATTACAAAATCCGGGAGTTTTAAGCAACCTGAAAATGCTTATTGCCGAGGATAACCCGGTGAATGTACTCCTGATGAAAAAGCTGCTTTCAAAATGGAAAATAATACCTACCATAGCTGAAAATGGAAAGGTTGCGATTGATATTTTTAAAACGGGTAACTTCGATATTATTTTGATGGACCTGCAAATGCCGGTAATGAACGGCTTTGATGCTGCCATGGAAATAAGAAAATTGCCTGTAGCCAAAAAAGCAAATGTCCCTATTATTGCCTTAACCGCAGCTGCTTTGTTGGACATTGAAGAACAGGTTTTTAACGCCGGTATGAATGATTACGTATCTAAACCGTTTAAACCCGAAGAGCTGATGGAAAAGATCCAAAACCTGGTTTTTGCTGTTTCCGCTCACAGCTCATTATAAAAAGGCAATTCCTCAATAAACTTATAATCCTGTTTATCAAAATCAATGCGGCAATAATAATGCTGCAGCCCGTTGGTAACCACAAGTAGCTTTACTTTATGAACCATATTATACCGGGCTATTTGGTCGAAGGTTTTTTGATCTATGGTTACCGAAGGCGCTTTACATTCAACCAATAATATTTTCTCGCCGGATGAATTGTAAACCACAATATCAGTCCGTTTGGCCATTCCATGTAGTTTGTGGCCACCTTCAAGCTTTATTAATGTTTTTGGATATTTTTTTTGGTTGATAAGATATTGTACAAAATGCTGGCGCACCCACTCTTCAGGGGTAATTATAATATTCCTTTTCCTGATAATATCAAACAGCGTTAATTGCCCGTTAACATCATTTATTTTAAAAGGATAGGGTGGAAGGTTGAGCGGCAGCAGCAGATCCATATTGCGAAAATGGAAATTTTATAGGGGGAAACCTAATGTTTAAGGTGAATAGTGAATGGTTGATTAAGTGAATGGTTGCGTGTGAATAGAAAAGTAGTGAATAGTATTTCAACTATTCACTACTTAACCTAATCAACCACTCACCAAAAATCCTTAATTTGCACACTGAAATGACGGCGACCGATATTATAAAAGATCTGAAGAATAAAAAGTATAAACCCCTGTATTTATTGCATGGAGAGGAACCTTATTTTATTGATTTGGTGAGCGAATATGTAGAGCGTAAGCTATTGCCTGAAGCTGAAAAGGGATTTAACCAAACCGTTCTTTACGGTAAGGATACCGATATAATGACCGTGCTAAATGCTTCCAAACGCTACCCAATGATGGCCGATTACCAGGTAGTTTTGGTAAAAGAAGCGCAGGATATGAAATGGGGGAGTGACGATGCCGATAAAAAAGGTATAAACCCCTTATTAAGCTATTTGGAGAACCCGCTGCCAAGCACCATTCTTGTTTTTTGTTACAAGTACGGCAAGTTTGATAAACGCAAAAAAACATATAAGGCTATTGAAAAGAACGGGTTCATTTTTGAATCGGCCGCTTTATATGATAGTAAGATCCCTGCGTGGATTGAAGGCTTTATAGCCGAAAAGGGTTATAAGATCAATCAGCAGGCTTCTCTTATGCTGGCTGAATATTTGGGTAACGATCTTTCAAAGATCAGTAATGAGCTTGAAAAGCTGATGCTGAATGTACAGGCCGGGCAGGAGATCACCCTGAAACACATTCATGATAATATAGGCATCAGCAAAGAGTATAATGTATTTGAGCTGCAGGCAGCCCTTGGTAAAAAAGATGCATTAAAGGCTAACCAGATCATCAATTATTTTGAGGCCAACCCCAAGGCAAACCCGATAGTACTTGTTTTAGGTAATCTGAATAACTTTTTCAGCAAGGTGCTCACTTATCATTATGTAAAGGATAAGTCGCCGCAAAACCTGGCGCGGGAGCTGGGCATCAGTCCGTATTTTATAAAGGATTATGAGCAGGCAGCCCGGAGTTATAACTATGGCAAAACCATGCAGATAATCAGTTACCTGCGCGAGTATGATTTGAAAAGCAAAGGCGTTGATTCAAACACCGATAATGGGGGATTGATGAAGGAATTGGTGTTTAAGATTTTGCATTAGGAAAATCCTTCAATCTCTGTGTTGCTTTGCGGATCTCATTGTGAACTCAGCGGTTAAAAAATAACCACAGAGTCCGCCAAGAAGGCACGGAGATCACTGAGAAAATGAATTATTTATCAATCCTTTATGGAAAACTTAACAAAACAGGTTAAAATATTAAAGATTTACGCCATCGTATTAACGCTGGTCGTGCTGGCACTAATAGTGTATACACTGAATTTAAATAGCGATCATTACAAAGAAATAACTGCCGAGCGGATAAACATTGTCGAGAAAACCGGCAAAATCCGCATGGTGATCAGCAACAAAGAAAGGCAGCATCCAGGCAGAATGGATGATAAAGACTTGCCCACACGTGAGCGCCCGGCCGGAATGATATTTTTTAATGATGAAGGCGATGAGGATGGCGGCCTGGTTTATGATGGTGATAAAAATAGTGCCAGCATGACCTATTCATTTGATCAGTATAAAAATGATCAGATAATGCAGCTGCAATATGAGCAGGATAAAGATCACGGGAATATTGTAAGAAGCTACGGGCTAAACATGTGGGACAGGAAAGATGAGTTTACCCTCACCAAACAGTTGGCTTATTACGATTCATTAAAGAAACTAAATGATACCGGTGCAATGAATATCGGTATTAAAAAGCTTAAAGCAGCAGGGAATACCCGGCAAAGGCTTTTTGTAGGTAAAAACACAAAAGGAGAAGTAGGCTTGTTTTTAAACGACTCAAATGGAAAGCCAAGGCTAAACATCTACATAAACAAACAAAACCAGCCGGTTATTGAAACTTTGAATGAAAAGGGTGAGGTGATTGGTAAAAAATAAATATCCAAATTGTCATTGCAGAAAATAACACGAAGCAAACTCACCGCTATGCAGGTCAATGAGCTTGTGATGTTACGCCTGCAATGACAATATGTTTAATTAAGGTTTTTCGGCAAACTTATCTGGAGTTATTCTTACCCTGTCGTCAAGCGCCTCGTCCATTTGAAACAATAAGGTAACTTTTCCATCTTTGCCTTCAATAGTAAGGGTTACTGGCATGTCTTTACCATCGCGTTGCGCAACACCGTGGATAGCGGTTTTCCCGTCTTTGAAAGGTACTTTCCAGTTACAGGTGTTTGATTTGATGATGGCTTTTATTTTAGGATCGCCATTAACAAGAACGTTAACTTCTGTTTTGTTAATTTCAATAGCTACAGCTTCATCTTCTGATCGTAACAAGGCGCCGGCAGCATCTATATGGTCGGTTTTTGACGAGGTAAGCACAACAGTTTTATCGCATTGTGCAAAGCAGGCAACGCTTAAGCCTGCGAGTAGGGTAAGGGTTAATAATATTTTTTTCATTGTATTTATCGGTTAATTTATAATAGTGTGGTTTATGCCTTTTCCTCAAACTTATCGATGTAAACGCGTACCCTGTCGCCTCCCTCGCCTTCCATTTCAAATAAAAGGGTAACCTTGCCGCCTTTGCCCTCAATGGTGATGGTTACTTTTTTCTCTTCGCCATTATCATTGCTCATTTTTAAGTGCATAACACTTTTTCCTTCTTTAAACGGGACAGTCCAGTTACAGGTATTGTCTACAATTGTGCCGTTCATTTTGTGGTCGTTATTTACGCTGATGTCAACCGTGGTTTTGGTAATATCAATTTGCGCTGTTTCGTCAACAGTTCGGGTAACCGCGCCGGCCTCATCCAGATGTTCGGTTTTTGATGAGTTCAGCACCACTTTTTTATCGCATTGCGCAAAGCTTATCGCGCTTAAACCTATTAGCAGGGAAAGGGTTAAAATGATTTTTTTCATGGGGGATATAATTAGTGAATTAGTGATTTAGTGAATTAATGAATTATGATTTAGTGAATTAGTGAGTTAATGAATTATGATTTAGTGAATTAGTGAGTTAATGAATTATTACATGTACTTGAATGTTTTCTCTTTCGGACCTTCTTCCCAACTAATCTCTGATCTCCAGTCTCTAATCTCTACCTTCACTTCCCCTTCAAAACGTTGCTAATACCATCACACATTTTCTTAATGCGGAAGTATGATGCGGTGGAGTTTTTCTTTTTATTAATTTCTATTTTCAGGTCGCCGGGAGACTCTTTTACATAGAAACCGGTTCCGTCTTTAAGGGTGGTAGTAACATCAAAATAGTCGTGGGTTGATCTGAAAAGGTTGTTGGGTTTAATGCTGTGGTTAATATATCCTTGCACACGGCCGGTATAATCTTCATCAAATGATGCGTTATACGAATAGGTATCATCAGTGTCTACTACGGCGATGGAGACATCGCCATTGTTTTTTTGAAATTTTACCCAGCCTATGAAAATGCTCAAAGACACGAGACATAAAGCGGCTATAAAAAAGCTTGTTTTCATTTTATTGTTGTTTAGGGTTAATGATCCTGTTTGTTGGTTTAGCGGTTGTATTTCTTATTAGACTATCTAATTTGCTAATATGTTACAAAGATATATGTTTAATACAGTAATATGCAATACATAGTTCTATCTATTTTTTATAAATGAATTTAATGTATTGATAATGAGAAAGATAATTTTAACGAAAAATCCAGACCTTGTTAAATAATGGAATAAACAAGCTTTGAAAGGTTGATTTTGGATATGTATTAAGGAGGGAAGGAATGGGCTTTTACCGTATTTTTTCCAAAATAAGCCCGATCATAAAAAAACCGCTCACATTAATATGGAGCGGTTTTTTATGTAAATTAAAGATTGACGATTATTTCACGTCCCAAAATATCTTAGTAGTACGGGTATCTTTTGCTTGTACAGCACCACTATAATGGCTATTGTAAGCAGTTTCAATACTTGGGTACACTAAACGTGTTGGTGGCAACTGATAGCCATTTTGGGTTTGGGTAACAAATGTAAGTTGCGGAAACTTGGTTCTGCGGTATTCAGACCATGCTTCATCTGATTGCAGTACACCAAAATGCACCCATTTTTGCACCCATATTTTAGCAAGTTTTTCATCCGTAGTACCGGCATAAGCTACATTGGCGTTATTTAAAAATGCTGCTAATGTTGGTGCGTCAGGAGCAGTAACTTTACCGCCACCTAAGTTATTTAAGTAGTAATAAAATGCTACCGATTGGCTTACCGCTGTATTATAAGCTGTTTCTGCCGCACTTGAACTACCCCAACGCTCCAGGGCTTCAGCTTTTAAAAAGTTAACCTCCGGGGCAGTAATAACAATTCCGGGAAGTTTTAGATTATTTAAAAACGTAGCCGAATCTACAATAGAATAGCTGGTATAGTTATTAGACTGCTGATCTGAGGTAAAAGTGATAGGCATAGCTTTGTAGGTAGCATTCGGAACAAAAACGTTATTTACAGTTTTTCCAAACTTGTCAAACACAACCGGTATCCTTGGGTCATTTGCCGGTAACATCGCTGTGTTGAGCATATAGTCAGGTGCGTAAAAACTGCTGCCTTCTGTAAACGCATTCAATGGTGTATTTTGATTGGTAGTTAGCGGCTGTAAAAGCACATCAGACGAGGCCGGGCTGTAATTAGCAACACTGCCGCCATCAATAAGCGGGTAGGCCGAGCTATTTGACAACATCGCATTTACTGCTGTTTTAGCTGTAGTCTCATCAAAAAACGACATACGCATCAGCATCCGCAAACGGATAGAGTTTGCATACCTGCGCCACATATCCAAACTGCCCTGTAACAAAATGTCCTGTTTTTTAAAGCTGGCTGTTGATGCAGTTGTTGAAGCGCCGAAGAACGTTGCAGCCTCATCAAGTCCGCTTATACAAGTAGTGTATATTGATTTTGCATCATCAAAGGCAGCATCTTTAATTGCACTATTGGTTTCCAGGTTACCGGCCTGGCTAAAAGGTATATCACCCCAGGCATCAACCATTTTCGAAGTCTGGTCATATAATACAACTTTTGCAGCTTCTAAAAATACCTTTTGTGTAGCCTGATCAGCAGCTGAAAGGCCATTGTATGTTTTTTCAATAGAGCGGTATAAAGCCATTACCCCGCTGCCATTACCGCTTGCGTAGTAAAAATCGGTCCAGTAATTACCGGTGTACCCGTCATTTTGCTGATACACACCGCTAGCGTTATCAAATGCGGCTGTTTGTGAATATACAGCTGGCTGCAGCAATAAATAAGTACGGAGATTCCAGTAAGCTGGCCTTACCCTGTCATTATTAAGCATTGCAGTAAAAAAGTTTGGAATGCTGGGTTTGGTAGAAAGCTCCGGGTTATTAAACTCATCAGCCAGTTTCTTTTTGCATGAACTGAATGTAATAACCAGCGTAAGCAAAAGGCTGATATTTATAAATATTTTTTTCATCATCAGATTGTTAAATGTTTAAAATTTAGAAGCTTGCGTTTAATGATAAACCAAAACTACGTGTAGCAGGCATTGAGCCATTATCAACACCCTGGTTATACCACTGGCTTCCAATTGTTGTTTCAGGATCAAGGTTTTTCAATGTGCGGTAGAAATACAACAAGTTTCTGCCAAACACTGAAAACCTCAGGTTATACAAATGAAGTCTTTCTGTTAACTTATTTGGTAATTTGTATCCCAAAGTAACCTCACGTAGTTTAACATAGCTGTTGTTGTAAATAGCACCATCCTGGTTATCAGCATCGCTGCCCCATTGGAAAGTGTTAAAATAGTAGGTAGCAGCCTGTATAATAGTTGAATTGGGTTGCCCATTGGCAGTTGCTCCAGGCAATATAACACCATCATGATAAACCTTCTCTCCGGTTGGGCCAGCGGTGGCATTTGCAGGTAACTGCACATAAGTACCGGCAGTATTAACATAATAAGTTACACCACCATGTGCTGCGTCACGGTATTTTAAAGTGCTCTGGTACATACCGGCGCCCAAAGCATATTTCTGAGGGGTTGAAACCATCTGACCTCCTAAACGATAATCAACCAAAACATCTAATGAAAAGCTTTTGTAGTTGAAAGTATTGGCAATACCGCCAGATACTTTTGGTAGTATATTACCGGCTTTAACATACTTGCTATTGTCAATGATATACAAACCTGTACCATCAACCAGTTTATTGCCTTTAGCATCGGTTGCTATTGGGTTAACATAAATATTGCCCAAATCTTCGCCCGGTTTTGCAGAAACCACAATTGCATTTTGTTCGCTTTGTGAAAAAATCAGCTGGGGAACATTAGCTGGCAGGCTATATAATTTTGAATGGTTAACTGCAAAATTCAGCCTGGTTTGCCATTTGAAATCACCACTGATAACAGGCGTTGCATTTAACGCAACTTCCCATCCCTGGCTACCAATTTCGCCAGCATTAACTATTTGACTACCACCGCCATTACTTGGTGCTACCTGTAATTGTATGATCTGATTTTTTACCCTGTTGCTGTAATAGGTAACATCAAAACCTAACCTGTCATTAAAAAGCCTGGCTTCTAAACCAAATTCTTTTTCATATTTCTTTTCGGGCATCAGGTTTAAGTTGCCATAGCTGCCTGGTAAGCTTAACGACGTTACTGAACCATTAATGCTTTGTAACGAGGTTTGAGCGTACAATACATTTGATTTATATATTGGAGCTGGGTTACCAACCACACCGTAAGAAGCCCTTAATTTACCATAGCTTAAAAAAGAAGGCATTGAGCTCTTAAATGCATCAGTAAAAACAAAACCAGCATTAACTGAAGGGTAAAAATAGGTGTTGTTTTGTGGTGGTAATGTTGAAGATGACTCCTGGCGCATGGTTCCTTCCAGGAACAGGTAATTTTTATACGCAAAGTTTAATAAACCAAAATATCCGTATTTAATAAGCGCCTGCCTTGTTGCTGAAGTTGACAATATACCGTAAGAGTTGCTTAAAGAAAAGAAGTTTTCGGCAACCAATCCATTTGAAGTACCTGATGACTGGTCCCTGTAATGTTCAGTTCTGTAGGTAAAACCACCACTTGCCGAATAGGTGAAATCTTTACCTATGTTATTTGAATAGGCTAATAATCCATCTCCATAAACAATTGAGTAAATACCGTTTGAAAGCTGGTAACCACCTGTACTTGAGTTATCCGGGTTAAACGCTACCGCATATTGATTGTACTGTTTATCCTCTTCGCTATGTGATGTAAAATCGTTACCGATCCTTCCCCTAAATTTAAGGTGTTTCATAACATCCCAGTTTAAGGTTGCGCTTGTGTATAAGCGGTTGTCGTTTTCGTCAGCTGTATTCTTTAATGTATTCCAGAAATAATTATAAAGGTTGGGCCTTACGTTATACACAAACGCCTCAGAAGGGTTACGCTGTGTTTGGTTGTAAGGAACCCAGGCATATCCCTGTGAGGTTTGGAATTTCTGTAAAACAAGGTTCATATCCTCTTCGCGTCCGAAAAAGCCATCATATGATGCTGCAAGCTGATTGGTTTGATAAGGCCTGTTATGGGTAAGGGTATTAACATAGTTAGCAATCAGGTCAACACTTACACTTTTGCTTAGCTTAACACCGCTGTTTAAGCTGAAAGTGTTTTTTTGCTGACCTGATTCACGTTGAATACCATTATAATCCAACCTGGAAGCAGATAAGCGATAGTTGTAATTATCAGTTTGGTTAGATATAGAAACGTTGGCAGATGAACTGTAGCCGGTTCTGAAAATATCTTTATAGTTATTAGGTTGCGGAGAGTATGAACGGATTGACCCATCCCACCATCTTACTTTTTGTCCTTCCATTTTAGGGCCAAACTCGGCATAAGGCCTGAAGTTAGGGCGAAAACCACCTGGAGATTGTGAATCAGCTATCCAACCATCTTCATTGGCGCCTACCGCCAAATTTGTAGCACGGTCATATCCCTGTCCGTATACATTTTGAAACTGAGGCAAAAATGCAGCTTGCTCAACAGATCCGTAATAGTTAAGATCAACAGTTGGGCCTTTGCCTTTTGCGCCTTTTTTTGTGGTGATAATAATTGCACCGAAGCCGGCATCTGAGCCATAAAGTGCGGTTGCACTTGCGCCCTTTAATATGCTCATGCTTTCAATATCCTGCGGATTGATATCTAATATGCCATTGCCACGGATCCGCTGATCATCATAAAAGCCACCGTTGTTACGGCCATTTGCTCCGTACTGGCCCTCGTTGCGAATAATCACACCATCGACAACATACAATGGCTGCCCATTAAAATTAACAGAGTTAATGCCACGGATCTGTACGTTTACCCCACTGCTTGCTCCACCTGGGGCAGTACTGATCTGTACGCCGGCAGCTTTACCGTACATTGCCGAAGCAAAATTGGTGTTACCTGCCTCTGTAAGCTCTTTTGCAGTTATCGTGCTTGTAGAGTAGCCGAGTGATCTTTCCTGTCTTTTGATACCAAAAGAGGTAACTACGACACCCGTTAATTCATTACTGCTTTGAGCAAGCTGAACATTCAATACGCTTTGGCTGGTAATGCTAATTTCTTTTGTAGCGTAACCCATTAGCGAGAATTTTACAACATCGCCATTTTTTACTTTAAGCGAGAATTTACCGGCAACATCGGTTTGGGTTCCTGTGCTAGTGCCTTTAATTGTTACACTTACGCCTGGCAATGGGCCGACTTCGTCAGTAACCGTTCCTGTTACTGTAGTTTGAGCAAAAGCGCTGTGCGATAGAATAATCAACAGCAGTACCAATGATCTTTTACAAACTTCGTAGAGTTTTTGCATAAAAATTTAGTGATTTGATGTATTTGTTTATTTGTTGGTGAATTTGGAATTGAACTTTAGAAAGTGATACTTTCAATGTTTTCGATAACTAAGGCGGCACTGCCTATAAGCTGGGCGTTACTTCCGAGGGTGGATAGTACTACTTCGCTATCATTTAGTAATACGGGGATGCATAGCTCATTAAGAGCTTGCTGTATTGGGGCAAGCCATAATTTGCCGGCTTCGCTGCCTTTGCCACTCAGAACAATGGTTTGGGGATTCATAATATGTATTAATACAGCCAAAGCCCTGCCAATCTGATATCCTGCATTTGATATCAATTTTATGGCCAGTTCGTCGCCATTTTTTGCTTCGGTTATAACTGAATTGATGGATGTATGGCCTTTTCTATCAGGGATTATAGTTGTTGACTGGCCGTTTTTAATCGCCTCATCGGCCTGTTGTTCTATAAGAATAAGAGATGCCTCTGTTTCAAGGCAGCCTCTTTTACCACAATTGCATATTTTTTCGTTTTTAAAAAGAGGGATATGGCTAAACTCACCTGCAAATCCGCTAAAGCCTCTAAAAATTTCTCCTTTTACTATCATGCCCAGGCCAATTCCCCAGCCAATATTAAGCACCATTATTTCTTTCTTTGTTCTGCCGATCCCAAACTTAAGCTCTGCAAGTGCTATCGCGCTCGAGTCATTATCCATAAAGGTAGGGTACCCGGTATTTTCAGCTATGTAATCGCGTAAGCTTTTGCCGGTATCTTTCAGAAAGTTTTTGTTTACTCCCTTTTCAACATCTACAAAGCCCGGAACGGATATTCCTATGGCGCAAATTTTAGTGGTATCGATAGTTAATTTAGTAATAAAACCATTGATCTTTCTGATCAGGCTATCAGTAGTTGCCGCTTTATCATACAGGTTAAATTTAAGGTATTCAACCTCGCCAATAAATTCGTTATCCAGATTAACCAGGCCAATTTTTGTAATAAATTGGTCAACAGCTACTGATAGGGTATAAAATTTGTCAGGCACCAGTGCGTAGAGTATAGGCTTGCGCCCCCCTTTTGAAGATGCAAAGCCTTTCTCAATTACAATTCCTTCTTCTATAAGTTCGGTTAAGTTTTTTTGAGCATTTGGAATACTGAACCCCGTGATTTTACTGACCTCCGAACAACCGATCGATCCGTTAAAATACAATGCCTTAATTACAGATAAGTGATTTGAATTGTCCAAAAACAATTTGATGTTAAATTTATGTGAGGCAAATATAAATTTTTATTTAACTTTTTAAAATATTTAATAAGTTTTTAATTTTAATAAAAAGGCTGTGACTCAATGAGAAATTTCAGTTACAAGTCATTTACTTAACTTTAATTTTTATACCTGCGTTAACAACAACACCATCTAAAGGCGCGTACAGATCTCTGAAAACAGGGTTGGTTATTGTTCCGGTGTAAATACTTCCCCATCGGGTTTGCCGTTGATCGGTAAGGTTTTCGGCATTGATAAATATGTCAAAGTGTTTCCACATTTTTTGAATAAGCAGTCCGAATGTATAAAACCCACGGCCGGTAGTTCCATCGCTTAATAATTGTTTACTGTTATAAAAACCTTCAACTCCAATCCTTAAACTGTTTTCAATTTCATAAGTAACATCTGCGCTGATCCTATTTTTGGGCGTAAGGGGCTGTGTAGCTGTTATACCGTTAAAATGTTGTTTGGTATCGGTGTAGGTATATCCCAAATAGATTCCCAGCTCATCCATAAATATTTTAATATTTGTTTCCGAACCCTTGCTTGCCAGGTTTCCCGGTGCATTAGCGTAAATGTTGTTTTGCAGTAAAAGCGGCTGGTTTACCCTTGTATAAAAAAACAGCTGATTAATATTTACAACCGCATTGCCAATAGCATTGTGATAATTAACATCACCGTTTAATCCGTATGACTGCTCGGCTTTTAGATTTGTAAGTGATACCGGCTGAATATCTTTATACCCCTGTTCTTCTGTTTGATCGCTAAATATAGTGGGCATTTTATAGCCCAGGCCGCCACCTAATCTGCTGGTTAAATGTTTATCCAGCTTGAACAAAGCATTTATCCGGGGTAATATGAAAACGCCATTGGCCTTATTTGCAGGTGCTGGCGTATTGTAATCTGCCCTCAAGCCGGTTTCTAACGAAAACCAGTTGGTTGCTTTATAGGTATTTTGAACAAATCCACCCCAGGTAGTAATGCTGTAATTTAAATAGTCCATAGGGTAGGCTACCAGCAGCTTGTCGGTCCATAAGTTACCGCCCAGTACCCAGTTGGATTTTTTATTGTGATATACATAGTTTATTTCACTGTATGACGATGTTTGCCTGCCTGCGAAACGGTACCCAGGCTCGGATAAGATGCGGTTAAAATAACCGGTAGTATTCTTAAAATTAAGCTGACTTGCGGTATCAATTTGATGGGTAAATGAGAGTTGGGCAGAAAACCGGTACGACTTATTTTGTTCATAGTATTGATGAACATTGTCAGGCTTTCCATTAACTACCTGCACATCTCCGCCAAGCCTCTTTTCATAAGTGCCGTTTAATCCTATCCAGCCGGAATCCTTATTATTCAGGTAAAAAAATAGTTTGGGGTTTAAAGTGAGCCTGTTTGTTTTAGGGATGGCGGTAAAGTCAGTACCGGCGGGAGCGTATGCACTGTTATGGTTATAAGATCCAAATATTGTTGTGCCGATATGTTGCCATTTTTGGGAGTAATAGCCGTTAGCATCCTCGCCCTTAGCCGTAGAACTGTTTAATAAAAAAGTTAGCTCCGGTTTGTCTTCAGGGGTTTTGCTGATCAAATTCACTAATCCCGCTATTGCACCGCCACCATATAAGGTAGAAGCCGAGCCTTTTATAAATTCAACCTGTTTTAAATCCAGCGGCGATACCTGTAACAAACTTAATCCACCCGAAAATCCCTGGTAAAGCGGCAGGCCATCCTTTAATAACTGGGTATACCTGCTGTTAAGCCCCTGGATCCTGAAGTTGGCTGTACTGCTTACCGCAGAGGTTTGCTGAACCTGGATGCCTGTTGCTTCGCCTAAAAGCATTTTAATATCGCCGGGGCGCATGGTGCCTTTTTCGTCAAGTTCTTCCTGTGGCAGGGCCTCAATGCGGGTGGGAATATCTTTTAGGTTCTGGTTAGTCCTGGTGGTTTGGATAGTTACTTCTGCCAGCTCACCTGCTAAGGGTTCAAGGTAAATTTCTAACACTTCGCCGCTGGTTTTTGCAGGCAGAGTTAAGGTTTTGTCCTGTGAGATATAACCAATGAAGCTGAACGTAATTGCTATTTTCCCATCCGGGATCTTCTCAATAATAAGCATTCCGGCGGTATCAGCAGTTCCCCCTTTTTTTAAGGCGGAAATGGTAGCAGTGGCGCCAGGTAATGGCAGTTTTGTTTTATCGTCCCTAATAATGGCTTTAATTGTATTTTGAGCAGATACAGCGCTGCAAGCCAATAGCGCCACAAGCGTAAAAAGTTTTTTCATGAAATAACAGGTAAGTACGCTGTTAAAAAACAGCTATAAAAACGTTTAGCCTCTTTATAAAAGAAGCCGGTATTTAATAAAAAGCAAGAGAAGGGCTACGCTAACGGGGGACGGAACAATTCCGAATAAAACGCTATTACTTCGGTTGGGTTTTTTAAAGGGGTATGAAGTATTTTAAAATCCTTTACAAACAGGTAGGGCAATTTAAGATTGCAATAAAAGAAGCTTGAAACTGTTGGTGAATGCTGAAATTGAACTGATAGGGCTGAATTTTCGGGTTTGTCGTTTTTATTATGACCTAATAGGGTTTTACCGGCAAACAGGTAATCTCCAATAAAGTCAACAATGCCATTTTCTTCAGGCGTCGCCAGTTTTTGATAGGATTGGTACATTTTGGGGATGTCATTCATCAAAGAAAAATCGCAAAGCGGCAAGAATGCACTCCCCATTAAAAAGAGGCATGCGAAAAAGTAAGCGGTGATTTTTCTTAGCATTGCGTACAAAAATAGGGATTTATTTGGGAGGGGATGGAAGTTGGCTCACTACTTTTCTTTAATGTCGAAATGGGCAATTATTTCATTTAAAGTAAAGCTTTCTGTTTCACCGGTTTCATATTGCCTGTCCCGTTCCAAGATCTCTAATTGCTGTTCTTTGGATAGAATGGAATATTCGCCATGTGTATATTCATATTTCATACGGTCGAGAAAGGCCAATAGTGCCAGTTCTTCCTGTTCGTTATGCGGATTAACTACAATGCTCATATGACAAATTTACAAAATTTATTATCAGATGCTTTGATTCGTAAGTGTGGACGCTTACAACCAGAATCGTTCAAGCGAAAGATGCTTGAACGGGCGGGATTACCAGAGGCGTAGCCTCGACTTATATTGTAACAACGGATTTTAATCCGTTGGCTGTAAAAAGCAGATAAAAAAGAACCATAGGTTCGATCCATATAAATCCATGCAAAATGGTAAATACTTCTTAAGATCGATATGTATCGTGCCGATGGCACTCCGTATATGTGGTGTTAGTTCTCAACGGGTTGAAACCTGTTGTTACAAAATGTACCGAGCCGAAGGCTCTTATTGTAAGAGACAACGATCATCTGCATGCATAGACGCAAAGTATTGCGTCTCTACAGCAAGCCTTACGAATCCCCCTTATACTTCATTTCAAACAATTTATTCGGCTTTAAATAAATGTAATCATTTTTAAGATCGAGGATCATGTTGAAGCGCTTCAGGGCGCCGTTGCCGAAGAAGTTGAGCGTGTTTTCTACGCGGATCTTGCTGCTTAACACAATGGTTGGGATATTGGTTAGCGCGAAGCCATTGAGCTTCAGCACCGGGGCAATAACCGTATTGGTTTCGTATTTATGGCCGTCGGCATCGCGGATGCTGGCGGTTTTGATCACTTTTAAATTGGTGGGGAAGTTTTGACTGGCGGCCCACTCGCCGTTTAAAATAACAGCTTCGGCGGAGCCATTGTCCATGATGAAACCGCCGGTGTATTGTTTGCCTGCTATCTCGAAGGTGGCATTAATGTAAGGGTCATAACGGGTGAAGCCTAATTTTGCTTTGGTGTAACCTTTTAAGCTCTTTGGCAGTTGCGAGTGAATGATCATCAGGCTTTTGTCGTAGTCAAGCTCAATAATTTTATCATTGAACACGGTCCAGCCGATGCGGCCGTCCATGTTGTCGGCAGCTAAGCTCGTGGCCGAAACAGGGGGATTATTCCAGGTCATATTGCCTATTTGCAGCTTAAATACCTTTGCCAGCTTGTTGTAGTTTGGTTCGGCTTTGCCTGCCATGGCATCGGGTTGGTTAGCCAGCAACTTTTTTTTAAGGATGGCGGCCTTCGTGATATGGAAATCGAAGGAACTAATATCAAAATGCATGTTCAGCGTATCGCTATTGTTGATCACAGCCTTTACATGGATGGCGTTAGCCGCTGTAAGCTCAAAGGGGATGGTATCGTTGGTAACCAGGTTTCTTTTCAGCGGATCTTCCGGCGGGAAGGAGCTGGCAATTTGTGTATAGCAGGAATCCTTGCCGTTCAGCAATATAACGAAGTTGAATCTGGTGCCCGGCTTTACCTTTACTTTGATAGAGTCGAGATCGGTATAAAAGGTAACCCATTTTGTTTTGCGGGTCCTGCCGGCGGTGTAAACATCCGGCCTGGCAGTTGGCGAAAGCGACCATGCATTTTTATCCAGGATGCCGCCATCGTTAATGGCTACCTTTTTTGAAGTTGCTTTGATGATTGGTAGGGTGGATTGGGCGAAGATGGATTGGGTTAGGAGCAGGGCGAAGAGGAGGTGGAGGTATTTCATGGGTTTGTTGTGTGGTAATAGGCTTTGAAGATACGGAAGTGAATTTATTAGGGCAAATTACTTGTTTGTTTCCGCCCGTTTAAGTGTCAATACTGAACAGGGCGGAAGTTTTTAGAAATAATTTTCCGGATAAAGAAAGGAAGGCAGGTGTCTCCTAATTAAGCCTGCCTGTGCTAAGTAGCCTCTTTTTTCCAATTCATTTAAAAACACCGGCCATGGTGGAGTATTACTTCTGTACACATTTCCTGACGAGGTTGACATTCCTCCACCAATTGCGCTGGATAAGCCACCATAAAGCGCTGTTGATAAGCCTCCATATAAAGCAGTAGAAAGACCCCCATAGAGTGCGGTTGACATTCCTCCATACAGGGCAGTTGATAAACCACCATACCTTGCGGTAGACATACCGCCATACAGGGCAGTTGACATTCCACCATATAAAGCTGTTGAAGCTCCGCCGTTTAGGGATGTAGACATTCCGCCTCCTATAGCCGTTGACAATCCACCACCTATGGCAGTACTTAAATTCCTAGGCCATGTTACTAAATTTTTTATCTCAGGTCTGCTCATAATATGTTATTGATCTAAAATATATCGCTTGAGTAATTTAATTGAAATTCATCATAGTTCCAATCTTAACCTAACGAGTTTTTCCCTATAATTTCCCCACGATAATTTGGTAAATTTTTATGAACTCGTCTGTTTCGTCTATATTATACGAAAGACGTAATTCTTCAAAGGTTTGGCTGCAGAAATGCTTATCTGCGACGCTGGCACCTCCTAGTAACGCCCTTACTCGTGAATCTGGATAATTTTTACAAAAATTTTTGGCGTGATCAAAATCGGAATAGACGACTATTGCATCTGGAACAAGCCTTTGAAGTACCGATGGATGGATGTAATTTTCTAACGCTCTCTTATCTGTAATCTCAAAATCTTGTCCATGTACAAATCCAAATCCAAGTAAATCACGCTCATTTAAAGAAATATCGTCTGGGGAAGTTTTATCACTATCTAAAAATATGAAGAACGGCTTTTGGAGTTTGGTAAATAGTTCTAAATTAATCCAATGTTTTACCGCACTACAACCACCAATCGGTATAATATTAATATTTAATTCATCGAAAGTGTATTCTATTAGCCCATTTAACTTGTATTGCTCAGACACATAATTTAATGCATTCACGTCATCAATTCCCTCAACTAAGAATAGTAATTTAGATGTTGAAAACAAAGGGGTAAAAGTATTGTCCGGTTTTATACCTAAGTCAATAGCTAATTTTTTAAAGTCAAGGTCAGCCTGTTTTATTGTGTATAAATCGTCAGGTTTAGATATATGGATAATGTTTTTTCGGTTTGCGCTTCCTACAATTACAGGGGAATGAGTTGAAATAATTACTTGATATCCTTTTTCTGCCAGTGTGGACATCTTTTCAAATAAATTTTCTTGCGCCGATGGATGTAAAAAAGTCTCCGGCTCCTCAAATCCAAAGATTATCGATTGATCTTCAAGTTTTTGAGATTCTGCTAAATATTCAAAGTACGCCATCATCGTAATTCTTCTGAAGCCATCGCCTCTAAGATTTAGAGGAATAATATTACCGGTGGACATGCTGACAAAAGAGGTAGTGATCAATTTGCTCCAATCGAAATCTATCTTGGCTTCAACCTTTTCATTGGATTTCACCACATCGTTTATTTTGTCGGTTATTTTGACTAAAACATTTCCTAATTGTTGCCTGATATCAGATTCAATATCGTCCGTATTGAGTTCGTTTTGAATTAGTTTAAAAGCAAGATCTTTAAAATATTTTTGGATTGTACTATCTGTTTCGGAAAGTGATGTGTCTGCCTTGAAGTACTGAAACGTTGGTAGATTCCTTCTTATGGCATCTCCTATTAGCTTGCTTTTGGTTGTCCCAGATGCTGGAATCTCCTCAAAATCGTAGGAAAATGGAACTTCACTGGTCAAATTATACTCTCTTAATTTTTGCCTTTTCTCGACATTATTAAATTCTTCGCCATTACCTTTTGACGTGTTGATATTATTTGTTCTACATAGGGTAATTAATTGGGTTTCAGTTTTTATAATAAAGTCGCTATTGCCCTCATATTTTTTTCTAAGGAAAAAAAGTTTGGGTTTTGACAAATTATTCTCTCCTACCGTCCAGACTTTCTTCAATACTAGAAATCTTTGGTCGTTAGTGATTTCTTCATCCTCTAAGGTGGTCTCAATTTCTTCGCCCAAAAAAACACGTTTCCCTTGGCAGTCAAAAAATAGTTCTATTGATATTAGGTTGTCTTCCGCGTTAACATTATAATCAGCTTTAGTCAGAGATAGGTCATTTAGAAAGAAATCTAAAGCTTTCAAGATTGTGGATTTTCCAACATCGTTTTGACCAACGATACAATTTATACTGCTAAAAAAAATCTCCCTCGAACCCAAAATACCCCGGAAATTTATAAGAATTGCTTTTTTTAAAATCATTAGATTGTTGATGAGGTTAGGATGATTAGTAATTCGTTTAAATACAATAATTTAAGTTAGGCAACTTAACCAAATTAATTGTGATTTGTATAAAAAAAACGCTAAATCCCTCCTACATCCCCCCCTCAAAATCCTCAACCCCTCTTCCCAATTTTCCCTAAATTAATTACATTTGACAAAAACCTTTCAGTCTTCGTAGGTTCTCTCATCGCGGACCCTGCGATGGTTTGCAATTATTCATGCGCATGGATGATGCCAGCCGCATACTGAGCATGCGGGCGCAGGGGCCCTTTCAGGAATCTGCAAAAAC
>Ga0206988_1078_pt2 | contig 19175 bp, 19 predicted proteins | sample Alteio_BWMinCont_12_FD_153263 | JGI IMG/M metagenome (GOLD analysis project Ga0206988, IMG submission 153263) | Enriched cells from forest soil in Barre Woods Harvard Forest LTER site, Petersham, Massachusetts, United States -... | ecosystem: Environmental > Terrestrial > Soil > Temperate forest >... | reverse complement strand
GAATCCTGATTAAGCTCATTGCGAACAAAAATATCCATCGCCTCATTGTTTATTTTGATAGACTGTTGATTTTTATCCTGGCGGTTACTCCCCTTATTTTTGCAATTGCAAAATAAACAGAGTAAGGACAATTGAATGAATATAGTTTTTTTCATTTTACGGTAAATGCCGTACTTAATAAAATATATTACATACTGCCAGATTCTGGGTAATTTTTCCAATGTGTGTTTGGTTTCAGCAAAGGTCTGTAATGCTTCAAGTCGCCAGTTACAATAACTTTTGATAGCTGTTGCCAGGTTTCATAAGAACTTGGCCTGTTCTCATTCCACTTTCTCTTATTAATTTCGATATTCTTTTTTTCCTGTTCTTTGAATTAGATTAAAAATGTTTCAAAATCCATTTCTTTAAGACCTTCCTGTCTTGCGTTTTTATAGTTTAATTCATAAGTATTCTTTAATTGAGCGTCAGTTATGGCTGGCTGTTTCATTTCAGTAAAATCCTTGTGATACCATTCGTCCAGTACCAATATTTTGTTTAAGTCGGATGGAATGGATTTAAATAATTCTCCGTCGGTAGCCCTGAATAATTGCCTGTGTTTAGTTATAATAAGCCTCACTATTTCTTCTTTAGTAATTTCATTAGGTTCATATTCCTTCAGTTCGATGCCCGCCTCAACATAATCTTGCTTTTTGGAGCTTAATTTTATTTTTTCCCCTCTCACCAGCAAATATTGAGCATCTGGAATAGAGCGCTCTGCATAAATAGGTTCCTGAAAATTATCCCAATTTGCAGGGTATACAATATAATAATTTGTAAATTGTCTATTATACTCTTCAAGATTCAATAAGCAATTTCCATAATAATATATTTCAAGCAATGTATTGTCGGACCGAGGATTGTAGCCAAGCCTTTCGATTGCTACAGCCCAATTATCGTAGTCGCTGTGAAATACATTTAGTCTGCAATCAATGAGATAAGAATAAACATCTCCGAGATTCACAAAATGGCAGTAATACCCTCCATTATTTGAATTGTCAATAGTAGAAAGTATTTCTTGCTCGGTCAGCATATTGATAATCAAATTGAGAACTAAATTGTATTTTCCAATCGATTAGATTTGTAAGTACCCCTAAATTCTGGATAATTTTATTGCAAGACCTTTATATTCGTTCGGCCCCGTTGCTTGAGTGTACATAACGAGTACGGCGTCAAAGGTCGGCCATATACCTCCCAAAGGATCCCTATCATGGTCTTGTTTGCCGCAAATATTTACTCCATGATTGATGCTGGTAAAATTTCGGTTTACAAATTCAATCAATTCACGAGCATGTTGTTGCCAAGCGCTATCCATTACTTCTTTCTTTTCTAACAGGTATCGTGCAAGGTTAAGGGGAGCCCATGCTGTACGGTCATTGGCTTCATCATCGTCTTCGAAGAACTGATCCCAGAGCGCCCCAAATGAAAGTATCAATTATTAAAGAGTCTCGAATGGGAAATTTAATAATCTAGTAAAATCCGAAGGCATTGTCGTAGATGTACGAGCCGTTCGTCCGAAAATGTGTGAATAGTATAATGAATATCTTAAGATGTGTAACATTTCTTGCCACGATAGCGCTCAACTTTGTACGATGTCAGATGACAATTATAGTCACATATAACTATCGAAAACGACCGGATTAGTTGGGAATTGGCGGAGTAACATAAAAACTTAAAAGAAATTGTTGACAGTCTTGTCCGCAATTGATAACGCATTATTCCTGTGAATAACGGTGCTTTTTTTAGTCGAAGAAAAGCCCTGAAAAAGCAGGGCTTTTCATTCTATCAACGCCCCGCAACTTCTTCGAATTAATCTTCAAAATGGTCAAAAATGGCTGTTAAACTTCTTTCTGATACTAATACTGTTAAGAAAGCTGCTGATAACAAGGGCTATTCTGGTAAACCGATCACGGAGAACATTACTAATGGTTACTCTAGGGTAAATCGCAAATAGACGGTACAATATTGGAGTATGGCAGCGGAGAAAATATTAGGGATTTCTGCCAGGGATATTGTTGGAAAAAATCTATGGGATAAATCTTCGAGTGTGCTAACATTAGATTTCTACGCAGCCTCCCACAAAGCATTTCTTCAAAATATTCCAGTTCATTTTGAGGAATATTGCAGGGATATGGGAGCTTGGTTTGAAATAGTCGCCTATCATTGTGACGACACTTTATCTGGTTCTTTTAAGAGCGGTATGGATCGGACATATCCGCAATTTCCGGAAGAGCAACTGAAGACGCTGAATGAACTCTACCGATTTATAACGGAGGTTACGAACGATTGTCTTTGGGAGTGGAACCTCCAAACAAAGGAACTATTCTGGAGAGATGGCGGTCATATAAGGGTTTTTGGCTATCAGATTGAAAATGCCCTTGTCCCCCAAAGTTTTTGGGAGGATCACCTTCACTCGGATGATAAAGTACGCGTATTTACAAAATTAAATAATTTGATTACAGATGGAACCGGTCCAGAATGGGGGGATGAATATCGCTTTGAAAAGGCCAATAGCGATTACGCCTATGTTTAGGATCTCGGGTTTATGGTTTTTGACGAAGACGAGGCAGCCTCCAGGATGATCGGTGCCGCGCATGACATTACATCCAAGAAATTACTAGAAAGTAAATTGGTTCGGGAAGGAGTAACAAAGCAAAGAGAAATCAGTAATGCGGTGTTGAAAGCCCTGCAGCGAGAACGGGAAGATATTGGTAAAGAACTCCATGATAATCTCAATCAAATTCCGGTCGCTACCAAGCTGTACATATAAATGGCAAGTACCTATAAGGGTAAAAAAGAAAAATATCTCAAAAAATCTTCAGGTTACATAGTTAATGTTAAAGAGGAGCTGAGGAAAATCTTCAAAACTCTGGTAACGCCGGATATGAACATGGACCTGATCTATAGCATTAAGAATTTGGTATATTAAGTTTCATCAGGAAGGCGCCGAAAAAACAGAAATTAACGAAAAATTGCAACGTGATGTTTTTTGAATTGTGCAGGAACAATTGAGCAACATTTTAAAACATGCAAAAGCGACCAGCACTACAATAAGTTTAACTAAGGAGGAAAATGAAATTATATTGCTTGTTTCAGATAATGGGAAGCGGTGCGAGCTCTTGAAGGAAACAAATGAAGTGGGCATTATAAAATATATAGAGCCGGACGAAAATATATGGAGGAAGAGTTACCATTGTTTAAAAACCTGAAGAGGGGTATGAATTGCAAGTGGTATTGCCTTCTAAAGGTTAATTTATATAACTCAATAAGTAAAAATGGAACGATATTTTACAGGCAAAACAGTATTGGTGACAGGTGCAGGATGGGGAGTGGGAGCAGCTACCGCGCTTCTATATGCTTCTTACGGAGCAAAGGTGGTAATAGCTGATACTAGCGTGAAAGGAGGTAAGAACTTGGCAGCTAAAATAAAAAGGCAAAATGGGGAATCAAGTTTTATTAGAACAGATGTGAACAGCCCGTCAGATTGTGAGAAACTGATTAAGAGAACGATCGAAACTTATGGCAGCATCGATATTGCTTGCAATAATTCGGCAATTTGCACCAAGCGAGCGCATTCTCTATACAAGGATATGAACTTACTAGGTAATGAGATGAGCATAGACTTGAATAGTCTGTTTTATTGTATGAAGTATGAAATCGAAGCTATGCAAAAGAAGGGTGGTGGAGTTATCATAAATTTGGCTTTCGTGCTGGGTGCCAATGGCTTAGCTTCGTATGACCCATTTGTAGCTGTAAAATACGGCATGAACGAGCCGACACAAAATATTCCAGCAGAGTTTTCAGTCGGAGGTATCCGTGTAAATGCCGTTACCCCAACTTTTATTAATACAGCGTTGCGGCAGGAAATGAGGTTAACGAAAAAAGGAACGCTGGTAAAATTACCTGCGATGGGCAGGATCGCTAAGATGGAAAAAGTAGCCTCAGTAGTAGTGTGGTTGAGTTCCGACAAAGCCCCCTTTACATTACGAGGGGACCAGTTCAAAGTCGTTGATTGGTCATATGATCAGAACTGAAAGATTTGAAGATGCTCTTAGCCAAATCTTATCTGCCTTTTACTTTTCCCGCTGGTGGGGACCATTCCGTTTGTTTGACATGACGGTGAGTGGCTACTTCAAAACGCTTTCCCTCTATTGTAACTCTCAAATAGATGGGTAGAAGTTGATGCCTGGTAATTCTTGATTTTTTCCTATAAAAAGGATGTTCATTTTAGGTTCCATATTTTGCCTCCTTTTGTGCATTCTATTGGGATTGAATTAATATTCAATTTCTTACAATAAAATTATCAGAAATCAATCTGGAAGAGAGGTACAGGGAATTTAGGATACCAAGACAGAAGCTTTTTTTAAGCTCCTCAAATGCGCCCTTTGCGGAAGAAATAATATGCTTGCAATGAGAACGGTAATAATTGATTTACTGAGTATTGTAGAGAAAGCATTGAACCCGATGAAATAGGTTACGGACCCAGCTTTTGAACCCAAAATGCTGAAACCCGCTCTGGTAGCAGGTTTGAGAAGAAATTGTTGGCGGACCGGACGGACTCGAGGCAGAGGGTCAATCTGTTAAAAATCAATATTTTATATTTTAAGTCGAGTTTTTAATTGAGGAAGTCGCTAAAAACCGTCCCACTTTACGTACATGAACACTTTCGTACATATCTGTACAAAGATAACTCTCTTCTCCAAGAAATATTACGGGCTATAAATTATACAAGGAGTCTCAATTCATTCAATTTTTAATGCTCCCTACTCGATCTGAGAAATACTAACTGATAAGCAAGAACATAAGCTTGCATCTGAAAAACGAATTTCATTCCGCTCTCAAGCTTTCAACCGGGTTGGCAAGGGAAGCCTTCACCGTTTGGAAACTGATGGTCAGCAATGCGACGGTTATGGACAACAGGCCTGCTAATGGGAATATCCACCAGCTGATTTGAGTCCGGTAAATGAAGTTGTCTAACCAATGGTTCAAGAAATACCAGGCAATGGGAACGGCTATGAAAAATGCCAATGCGATCAGCTTTAAAAAATCACTGGATAAGAGACTCGTTATGGCTCCTAGCGATGCTCCTAATACTTTACGAACTCCGATTTCCTTACGCCGTTGTTCCAGCACAAGGGATACAATGGCAAAGAGTCCCAGGCAGGATAGGATCATAGCAATGGCTGCCGCCGAGAAAAATATGGAGGAAAGCCTTTGTTCCTTCTCATACCAACGACGGGTATTTTCCGTAAGATAGGAGGGGCTGATGGTATTATCCGGCTCTATCCCCTTATAAGTAGCATTGATTAAGTTCATCGCTTGCAAAGGATTGTCGCTTTTTACTTTTACCAGGATATATCCAAGGGAAGAATACTTGCTCATTACGAAAGCTAGTGGAGTGGATTTTTCATACATCGAATAAAAATGGATGTCGGGAACAATGCCGATGATGCTCCACTTGGGCGCCGAACTATCAGGATAAAAACTGAAACCGATGGCGTCCTTTTTTCCTAATTGTTCATACAGGCTTTCCGAAATCACCACATTTGTCAGGGTCGAGGAGGTATCCGATGGGAATGTTTGGTTGAACACTCTCCCGGCCAAGGGCCTGATGCCCAGGGTAGAGAAAAAATCGTAATCAACGGCTAAGATGGCCATTGATATGTCTTTACCACCATAGAGAAAGCCCGAAGTCCATTTGCTTATATTGTTATCCATTCCAAGCCCGATATTGGCGGAACTACCTGTTACACCCATGACCTGGGGCTGTCCGTACAGTCTGGTTCTTAGCTGATCAATATACATGCGGGCATTGTTCGGATGTTTTACCGGTATACTGATGACAGATTCTTGTGTAAAACCAAGTGGAGCTGTCCTCAAATATTGAAATTGCTTGTAAATAAGGATCGTGCTGCATATCAGCAGGCTGGAGAGGATAAATTGGAAGGTGATCAGACCATTGCGTAAGACAGCCGAACCTTTCATCGAAACCCTACCTTTTAATACGGATACCGGATTAAACCGGGAAACCAGCCAGGCCGGATAGCCTCCGGCCAGGAAAGATACCAGCAGCATGCCTCCAAGCACCTTCGCAATCACTGCCGGACTCATGAGTTTACTTATGCTCAGCTTCTCCGTAAATAAATCGTTGAATGGAGCCAGTACAACAGTGGCCGTTACAATGCCAACACCCAGGGCAATCGCGCAAAGCAAAAAACTTTCCGTCCATAACTGCAAAAAGATCTGCTTTTTGCCGGCTCCAATGGTTTTTCGGATGCCCACTTCTTTGGCCCGGGTAAATGCCCGCGCTGAGTTTAGGTTGATAAAATTGAAACAGGCAATGGCCAGGACGACAAAAGCGATTAATATAAGCGTATACAGGTAGGTTTTATTGGTGGTGGAATCATAACCGAGATCTTGATCAAAATGAAGCGACGCCAAGGGGGCCAATTTCCAGGCGAACCGGTCTCCATTAGCATCCTGGCGGTAACCTAGGCTTTTCAGGACATCATCACCGAGATAGTGTTTTTTTCTGATTCCCCGGAGTCCCATTTCCACCTGAACTTTTGAAAATGGGGCCGTTGTCTGCACGAATACTCTATGATTCTGATGAAACCAGGAATCTTTCTGCTTTGCATAATCACCGCTTGTCTCCATTCTTGCTAAAATATCAAACTGGATCGAAGAATTCTCGGGAGCGTCCTGGAGGACGGCAGAAACCACCAGATCATTCCAATCCCCGTTAACATTCACCTTCACGATTTTGCCAATCGGATCTTCCTTTCCGAATACTGCATCCGCCGTGGATTTGCTAATCACCACTTCCCCCGTACCGGCCAGCGGGTTTGCTTTTTGACCCGATAAAACCGGAAACGAAAACATAGAGAAGAAATCATTGTCTACGAGTTTAACGTCCTTATCCAGCTCCTTGTTTTTGTAACGTATGCCACTGCCGGCCCACATCAGTCCGGTGGCTTTTGCAACACCTGGTACCTCGGATTTGAACGTTTGGGCAGCGGGGTAACCCATGCCAGCGCGCTTTTCATCCCCTTTGGGGTTGTAGCCGATTCCATACACTTCAAAAAGCGAGGATTCATTCTTCTGAAAGGCATCGATGGAAAATTCGCGATGCACCATCAGAAACAATAGTATACTGCAGGCGAAAGCGAGCCCAAGGCCCAGGACGTTTATTCCGGCATTCAGCTTGTGCTTATTGAGGTTTCTCCAGGCGACTAAAAAATAATTACGCAACATGGAATTTCCTGGCCAAATAGAATGCCGTTTTTGTTTGAAATTAATAATCAATGACATACTTTTTACAGAGGAGAGCCAATGTCCGCATTTGATACAGTTAGTGTTTCAGGGCGAGGCAATATGCATTGTTTTAAAAGAGCAAGATTTGATCGGACAATGCAGCATTTCAATTTCAGATTTTTGGAGATTCTTCTTTTTGTGGAAAGTGGAAATAAATCATTTTTGGGTCTCCTTATCGTGGGTTTTCTATTAAAGAACTTCATTGCTACAATCGGATTTTTGGACAGTTCATGCATTATGTTCTTTGGAGGGAGCCTCCGGATCAAATATTTGTCAATTCGGTGCATGGCGCTATACTCAATGAATCGCTTAATGTTTGAGCGGTACTTCCGCCATACAATAATATGGAGTTGCCTTTTAGCTGATTTTTTCTCCAAAAATGCAAGCCCCGCAACATACCATTGTCGAACTTCGAGCCGGATTTTAGTTCTATCGCAAGTGGGTTTTCATCTCTTTCTGTAATTAAATCAACTTCGTTCCCTACACTGTCCCTGAAATAATGCATACCATCGTGTCGAGGAAGTCGCTAAAAACGCTTCTACTTTACATATGCGAACACGTTCGTACATATCCGTACAATGATATAAATAAGTCGCTGAAAAATAATAATGAATTTGGTCCCGGTGGCCAACTGTCTTCATTTCAACGAGGCGTTGCAGGCCAATGGGGTGCCGGCGGAGATGTTGGTCTATCCAAAAGGCGGGCATGGGTTTGGGATGAATAACCAAACGACGTCGGACTGGTGGACGGATTGGTTAAGGAGCTGGTTAGCGGAGGGAGGACGCGTTGCTATGGCAGCGGTGGCGGCGTGTAGTCGCTGGGGAGGAGATTGGCGACCGCCTCGGTCCTTGCCCAGGCCCCCCTCAATAACAGGATCTGCAGCGGGGAATAGCTTCCATTTTCCTCGATCTGGAGCGATTCGGGCGAGGTTAGTTCCATACTGGAGGAGGTATTAGCGATACCAAGCTGGACATTACTATAGCCGACCGTAAAGACGCCGATAAAATAAAAAGACCGGGTCCCGTCAGCTTGGACGGCCAAGAGGGTGTCATAGTTACTTAGGGTATGAATAAAATAATCGGGCTGGCGAAGTACCTTCCTGTAATGGCGGATGCTATCGGAGGAAATGCCGCCTGTACCGGCAATCGCCGGATTGTAAATCGCTTTTACCCGCTCCTTTTCTGTATTTGGCTTTTTCACCTGGTGTAAAACAAGAAAACCTTCCTCCCGAATACGACCTCGGTATAAGCTTCGCATGAAGTGTCTCATGGAGCCAAAATATGCGCGCTGTCTGGCGCTTTCCCATACCCGCTGCTGGCCGCTATATGTGGGGGTCATTTCCCTGAAAAAAACAAAGCCATAAAACTGGACTACCCCATCAGAAAAGTCATAGCTGAATGCTCCAAAACGATATTCGACGGTATAGCCAAGCGCGTTGTTGACGATGATCAGGGGTTCGGCTGCGCTGACGACCAGGCGCTTGCTTTTTCGATTATAGTGGAATCGCAGCACATCCCTGTTTTCTATCGTACAGGAAGATGCGTTATCCATGGTGCCGGTAAAATTATCCCAGAATGTCCTGCCCCACTTATTCCAGCCGTTCTGAATATTGGGTTTGACCGTGACGACCGCCAGTTCGGATTCCCGCCTATGAAGGATTACATTCAGGTTGGTTGGAAGCTGGTTCGTGTTGATCACGGTCTGGAAGGTCGCATAGCCGACGGCCGAGATAATGAGCTGATAGCCCCCAGCCGGGATGCCATTGACGAGGAAGGCGCCATCGTCATGGGTAATAGTTCCTTTGGAGGTACCATTGAGAAAAACACTGACAGCAGCAATGGGTTTACCCGTTGCGGAATCGGATACCGATCCTGACAATGCATAGGCCTTGGGTTGAGCGGAGAGGCCCTGGACGATCAGGAAGGTTGTGAAGAACCATGTGATGGCCTTCATTGGTTAACATTGTTTAGCAGTAAAGCTAAGGGGTCTGATGCTTCCAGGATGCAAACATTTTATTCATGACCGGGATCCAACGTTGGTGGTCAGTGGTATTGAACACATTTCGGAGAAGCCCTAATGACCTGCTTGTATACGATGGATTTGAATGTCATTTCTCCAGTCGTAGTTTCTATTCTCCAATTATATTCATTAGGGCTTGTATTATCCTCATTATTTTGGCATTCATTTGGATTTTCTTTGAATATGTTCTAAATCTGAAAATCGACGGAGTTTAGATTAATATTTATGTTGTGAATATTAGAAAAAACCAATGTAGCCGGCGAAACCCAAAATTTATAGTAAATGTCACCTTCAGTTGGGCTAATCCAATTCACGATATAATCAATATCCAACAATAATTCAAATGTTTTCCCATCACATATTACTACCCTGGTTGGGCTGAATTTTGCGATTAATTCTATAATCTTTTGACAAGTAATGTTATGGACTTATCTTTCTGCGCCCACTTTACCGAATAATTACTTAGGTCTGAGTTTTGAATAGGTTGGATTTCAAATTTGTTAACGTTTAACATTTTCAATAAGTAAGTTGAATTTAGAAACCCATAAGGAAGCACATCAAAAACCAAAAGGGTAGCATTATTGAATTGAACAACGTAATAATTGACAGTGGTGGCCGTTTCGGTTCGCGCATTTTGATCTGTTCTTTTTGAATAGCTAATCCTTTTGACCGTTACGGTTGTATCAAGAAAATCAAACTCCACGGAATCTTTAAAAAAGATCGCGACCCAATTGCCGACTAAATCTTTCCTCTTTATTTTCTGGGAATGGGCTGAACACGATAGGATGAATTGGGATAGGACAAAGAGGGCTATTCGATTTTTCATAGGATAGTTACATTTTGCGGTTAATTTTCTCCATGCTCTTCTGAAGCCTTTCTTGTGTAATTCTTCCATAAATCGCTGTTGTTTTCAAGCTTGAATGTCCAAGTAGTTTGCTTACGTCTTCCATGGGCATTCCGTTGTTGAGGCATATGGTTGCCGCAAAGGTGTGGCGTGCCATGTGATGGGTTAGACGTTGAGTAATTCCGGCCTGGTCGGCAATTATTTTAAGATAGCTGTTCACTTTCTGGTTGATTCGTACTTGTAACTTATCCGGTGAATCTCCACCGAAATATTTTTGCAATATTTTAAAAAATTGTAACTTTTATTGATTTCTGAACAAAAAAAAATATCATGAGACAGATCGCATTATCCGTTCAAATGTCGAGCATTATAGTTGCAGGGATGATTGTTAGCACCTGCAGCAAGAGCGGTTCCACTTCTAACCAACTTTCCACACAAACCATTGGAGCCCAAGTGGCCAGCGGCTCAAATTTTACGTTACTGGCTGCAGCCGTGACTAAGGCCGGACTAGTCAATACGCTGAAGGGTGCTGGTCCTTATACCCTATTTGCTCCAACCGATAGTGCTTTTATGGCATCAGGAATAACTATGGCAACCATAAATAGTCTTTCGGCAGGGAACCTTGATACCATATTATTATACCATTTGCTTCCTAATAAAGTGGATACGTCACAGTTGTTTGAAGTCCCTGACGCTACATTCTTTGTAACAAGTGGGGATTCCATATTTATAACCAAAAATGCGAATGGAGTTTTTGTAAATGGAATAAAAGTTCTTACTGCCAATATTCCTGCCAGTAATGGGGTGATCCATATAATTGGCAGAGTATTGATTCCATCGTTTGGCCAAAATATTGTGCAGAAACTTGCCTCAGACACCAGCTTCAGCTTTCTTATAGCTGCTCTGGCCAGAGCAACACAAGGAACGATCAGTGGGACTTCTACCCTTTCTCAACCAATCCTAATGACATTGTTTGCTCCCACCAACACAGCATTCCGCGCCGCAGGTTTTCCAGACACGGCTGCGATCAACGCCGCTAATTCAACCAGCCTTTTCGATACTTTATTATATCATATCATATCGCCCAGGGTTTTCTCTTCTGATTTTACCAATGGCGAGACATTAGAAACATTTATCGGTGGAAGTGTCACCATCTCCCTTTCAGGCAACGGAGCAACTGTGAAAGGCAACTCCAACCCGGCAGCATCTAATATTATAACTATTAATATGGTGGCTACCAATGGTGTCATTCATGTTATCGACCAGGTATTATTACCATAATAAATAATGGAACTGATATTCAAATCATCCAGTGCAACTTCTGAGGACTTTACACAATAGAACGTTTGGAAATTCGGACACCCTATTTGGCAAAAATGGCTGGTTTCTTTGGGTCTAGCGTAATGCGCATCAAGCCACAAGGGTTCTAAAGGATATCGAAAACTTGAGAAGGAACTTAGCGGACCGGACGGGTCTTGAACTTATGTGCTAATCGATTCAAATTCAATATCCTCATTTCCCGAATACCCGAATGAATCCCCCAAAAGGTACAGATACTATAATCCTGAAAACGCAAACTTACAAATATTTCCTACCATTGTATAATTTCTCCAGCAACGCCCACCTGTTCGACGGAAACCAGTTGATTGTGTAAATGCCTTAACACATAGGTAATAAGGCGCAACGTGTCAATGCTTCCAAATTCTTCGCCTTTCTCAAAATCACCTTCCTTTTGCGCCATTGAGTTAGTGAGATGCGCAAAACAAAGAATGTCATATCGCTTCGCCTCCGCCAGTGCATATAAGGCGGCTGCTTCCATTTCCACGCAGGTAATATTTTGCGCCTTCATTTCGACAATAGAAGTAGGGGTTTCCCTGTAGGGTGCATCGGTTGTCCAGCTCGTTCCTTCGAAATAGGGGCAATCTCCATTGTCTACAGGCGTATGAAGGGGATCTAAGAGATCCTGATTCAGAACAGAAGACTTCCCCGGCGGCAGATAATGGTAACTAGTGCCTTCATCCCGGATCGATTAGGTGATCAGTGAAAATTGCTTTTCTGTATCGTGGCCATTGATTATTCCTGCGGAAGTAACACTGATTAATAACCGGCAACCTGATACAAATAGCTGTTCAGCGACCAGAACTGCGTAAGATGACCCTATGATGCAAGGGATGATGCCGATGGTATCAGCGCCTAACTGGAAAGTATAAAGAGACGAATGATAACATGCCCAGCATTCGCTCTTGGTCGCTTGTCTGTTTTTTAGGAGATATTCAGTCAAATCTCCGTCAGGATCGAGCAGGCAAATAGTCGGCACATTGCATTCCGGTTTGTTTTTTTGCCTTCTTGCTTCTCTCAATAAATTCTCCGGAAGAAATATGGATGGTTCGTCATAATATTTGTTGGATAGGATGGTATTCATTCAATGTATTTAAAAGTAGCAAATTAATCAAGAACTAATTCTCCGCGTGTCAAGCAGCAGACATTACGGGCCGGCAATGGTTCATTCAGGCCCCCCTTCTTCGTCTGCCGGGGCCAGCGGCTCAGGCGACTGTTCTTCTTTGCGCAGATCGCGGATATATTGAAATTTCAGATGGTCATAGAGGGAATGCCGGTCTACCGCCAGGGCAATCAGGTTGGCCGAAAGCCCAGCCAGCAGCAAGTGGAAAATCACATTATGCCTGTCGGTCATTTCCAACACCAGAATGGCAGAAGTAAAGGGGGTTCGGGTCACCCCCGTGAGGAAGCCGACCATACCCGAAAGAATCAGCAAGTTCGTGTTGCTGTCCGACAGGCTGAACAGCTTGCTAGCAAAAGAGCCGATGGCGGCTCCTGCGCTAAGAGCCGGCGCGAATATGCCACCGGCTGCTCCGCTGGTGAACGACAGGACCGGCCCCAGCATGCGCAACAGGGGAATATCCACGGGCGAATACTTATTGCCTGTAAACAGCACCCGGGTCATGAGTCCTCTCCCGGAACCCAATACCTCTTCGTTTACCAAATTGGCCAGTATAGCAATGGTCCAGCCGCAACTGATCAAAAACAATAAGTGCTGCCAATTGAACCGGAAAGAAGACTTCCATTTGTTTATCCCCAGGATCGCTTTGCTCATAAAGCTACCCGCCATGCCTGCCACCAGGGCAACCGCCACCACGCCCAGGAATATGAGATTGGATAAGGAATTTATGACTGGGTAGCCCAGGTAGAGATAAGGTCCCAGCATTCCCTGCGCCGTTAGACCAGCGATAATGACGGCAGAAAACAAGGCGGTCTTGAAATACCGGAAATGCGTCCGGGTCAACTCCTCCACTGCAAAAACGACTCCGCCCAAAGGCGTATTGAAGGCCGCCGCCAATCCCGCCGCGGCTCCGGCCATGATCATGTTTCTTTTGGAAATTTTAGGCCACCAGGCCGGAAGCCATTGGTTGATTTTGCGAAAAATGGAACCAGCAATCTGTATGGTTGGCCCTTCCCGCCCGATTCCTCCACCCGCGAAAACCATGACCAGGCTCGACAGCATCTTGAACACAATAATCCGAAAACTAAGGAGCTTGTCGACCAATTCATTCTGCTTGGGGTTTGCCAATTCTATGGCTGCCATCACTTGAGGGATCCCGCTGCCCCGGGAAAATGGCGCCCAGCGGACAACCAGCCACCAGGAAATTATGAATCCTACCGGGGTCAGGAAAAAAAAGACCCAGTTATGTTGATGGAATAGGAAGGACCTCATCCCTTCGGCGTATGCGAAAAGCTTCGTGAACAGAACGGCGGCCAGACCGGAAAGCAGAGAGGCCACCCAAAAAGGAATGGCTTGCAGGAGATTTAGCCTGAGCCGCTCATTTCCAATGCCTTCAAAGAATCTCTTGAAATGCCTGCGCGCCTGTTGCCCGAATGCCATGTCTGAACTATCAATTGAACGGACTCAAACCGGATAACGCCTACCGCTGGGATTCCGGCCGAGCCAGTGAGAGCACAAAATTAGGCCTTAACAGGCAAAAGGTGCTGCAGGGCTTTTCGCAGGAAAGGCTTTCATTTAGGACGGCCATTCCATTCTGGTATCCTAAATATGATATTTCTCCCAAGAAAGAGATGAATAGTTCAAATTAGGGAAAGCATAGACCCTTTTGATTTGAGAACAACCCCAATTTGTTAGCTCCCTATAATTCGCTATACTTAAAAGTATAATTTTTCATTTATTTAGTTTTATAGGATTTGGATTTTATGTATTCAACACGTGGTAAATAGCCCAGCGATGCATGGGGTCTTGAGCAGTTGTAATCCACTCAACATTCTTTGGCTTTCTCTCAGACTTCTGGTTATTTTGCAGAAGTATTACCACATCAGAAACTGGAAAAAATTAAAGAACTGCAAAGTAAGGGCGAGTTTGTTGCAATGACCGGCGATGCGGTGAATGATGCCCCTGCTTTAGCGAAGGCTGATGTTGGTATTGCGATAGGTTCCGGTTCTGATATTGCTGCTGAAACAGCGGGGATAGTGCTTGTGAACAGCAACCCCAAAGATATTGTGAAGCTGGTTTTATTCGGCAAAGCAACTTACCGCAAAATGATACAGAATCTAGATTAGGCAACCGGTTATATTGTGATTGCCCTTCCTCTAGCCGCAGGAGTTTTATTTAGGTATGGCATTTTACTAAATCCTGCTGCGGGTGCGGTGTTAATGAGCCTAAGTACAGTCGTAGTGGCAATTAATGCAAGCATATTAAAAATAAAATCTTGAAAGATATTTCTTCAATTTACCTGGCAGCTCCCATTATTTCCTTGCGCTGAGATATGTCGTCATCCGGTATTACTACCGCGAACCAGGGAGTATCCTGCGAATTAATGCTGACCCGCCATTCCAGCTCTCCTGTTTGTCCCGGTTTCAGGTTCAATTCTTTTTGGGTATTGTTTATTTCCAGATTGTCTGCACGGATACTAAAATGATGATTTCCTTTTCCCCAGGCTTTTATTTTTATCATCACTTTCCCCTTCCCTGTGGTGAGTTTAGAAATTTCAAAATGGAAGATCCGTTCAGGTCGCAGATCCAGATCATAGGTTGTGCTGGGTAAAAAAGTCAGGACTTGTTCATCCCCATTGCAGAGCAGGCTGTATTTCCCTTCGGGTAACATTGCCCGGAACCGCCCGGTTGCCTGGTCGGGTTCTACAACAATCACTTGTCCCGATGTAAGCTCTTTGAATTCCACTGCCGTGCTGGCCTGTCCCTGTATAAGCGCAGGCCCCGAGAGGTCACGCATAAGCCAGATCCACCGGGCAACAGGGTGCACCCAGATTTCTTTGTAGGTCCAGTTGGCCTGCACCGGCCAATAAGGTATATCGTTGTCCTCCAGGGTTTGAATGCCTACCGGCAATGCTCCTACGATATCACCGGAAGAAGGAGTGTACAGCGGTGGAAAATCGTAACCTTCTCCGTACATGGTGCTTTGAGAAAAAGGATTTCTCCCGATGACCCATTCTAGTTGATGCTCAGAAAGCTGTGCTGATGCAAGATCGCCACGTAATTGGGCAGCATTCACGAGGGACTGAGCCTGTGGCAGAATTGTTCCAAAGTGTCCGCGGTAATCCATCCATACGGGAAACAAACGCAGATAATTTCCTTTTCCTAACGGTATGCCATTGAGCACCTGTTTCCGGAATGATTCCCGCCGGCTTTCCGGTACTTTCAGGTATTCACTGTCATTATAGATAGAGGCCGGCATAACACTATAAGGCTCTGTATAAGCAGCAATTGTTTTTAGGTACTCAGAATAAAGTGCTACTGCAGCATACCATTTCATCCAATCGGGATTATCCGGGAATGCCTGGCATAGTTCGGTGAGAGCTAGAATATGCGCCTGGTCTCTCCCCCTGTGGACAAAGTGCAACATCCGGTCCTTTGCCGGACTTGTATAAAAGAATCCTGTCAAAGGTATATCCCATTGAGGTCTTTTACGTTGCTGGGAGTTGATGATTTCTCGCGCCCATCCGGTAGCTTTATCTTTATATTTTTTGTTGCTGGTAACTTTCCATAAGTCCACTGAAGCAAGAATTCCTTCCGAAGTTACTTCAAACTCAATATTATTAGAATCAAAAGTAAGCGCCCATATTTCTTTTGAAGCCGTTGCTTTGTTACTGTCCAAGCCTTGCACTGCAAATTCCCAGTCAGCTTCTGCCATTTTTAATGCATATGCCGCAAGTCTCGGATCACACACTTTCAAAACCCTGCTAGCTATGGCTTCGGCCGCCGATGCCATAAAATTATCCATTGGAGTGTTACGGGCAGTCGATGTTATGTCGTCGAAGTCCCCGAGAATGCCATTTGTTCTTCGGCTGCTGACAGAACCACCGTTGCGATAACCATCGCCGAAGCGCGTTTTCAGGATCCAGTCAAGTCCCCAACAGCCTTCTTCCAATATACGTTCATACAATTCAGGGTTTTCGTCTCTGGCATGTAACCTATCCGCCAGAGTAAACAAAGCATAAACGATTTCTGAAGTATTGCCTAGTCCCTGAGTAAGATCACCGGCATCGTGCCAGCCTCCATTGATCACAATCCGCTTGTCCTTGTGCACCGAAGTCCAGTCGCTGTGACAAACGCCGTGTACTCCTGGTATAGCCATCCCGCAACGCTCTGTGTATAAAAAATTAAGGGCTTTCCACACGGATGGCTCCCACACATTGGAATTTATCGGGAACGGATGGGTGACTGAGCCACCTGCTTCAAGCACATATGAACCGGCTTTCCTGACCTCGGAGAAATCCATCACCTGGAAATTTCCGAGATGTGTTTTTACTGTTTGGACCGGCTTTAACAGAACAACATCTCCATTGTCTTGGTCGATCAATTTAAATTCTTTAGCATCCAGGTTGCTGGCGATTGCGCTCTTTGAAGCTCCGATCTGATAACCAGAATGACTATAGGATATCCGCCCTGGCCATACCTCCCAGCCTTCAATCTTGTCAGGATCCACCCGCTCGAGGTCTAACTGATCAAAGTAAAATTTGATGGTATCCGCTTCTCCGGGATAACTACCGGACAATCCGTAAGAGATTTCAAAATCGGTGACTTTGTCCCGAGCCACATTGCCAATCTCCCAGACCACATGGTTCCATTCGTGATTTCGAAGCACTAGGGAAGTCTCCCCCTCCTGACCGAATAATGCCGGTATTTTTTTAATTCCGTCATTTGAAAGGCGCATACCCAAAGCAGTAGTATAAAATCCCGGCAAATCAGGGAATATCCAAATCGAAAGGCGATTGAATTGGGACCAGTCCTCACCCTCAAAATGACGTCGTACTCCGGATCGCCCCCATGCGCGTCCGTTTTTCGGGGCGGGGACCTCCAGCCGGGTTGGGGTACGCATCAGGAGCGATTGGTTTCCCCTATGCTTTCGCTCGGTCGTCAGAGATATCTCAGCCACATTGGCCGTGTCTTTTGATTTGGAAATTATGCGGGCATCCGCCGTAGCTTCACTGCCTGTAGTAAAGGCACTCCAATTTGCCAAGCTTTCCATATCGTCGAGCAAGCGGCTTTCCATCACTTTTTTGTTGAGCCAGCGATATAACGATGAGTTTTTTGAAGTTTGCCTTCAGTGGCACACGAAAAGTTCCGGATCCGAATCCGAAGAGGCAGATTGAAATAATAAAAATAAATGCCAAGATTTTCATGGTAAAAAATGTTTGTTGAAGTTGCGTTATTTTAGCCAGCTTTTTTTAAAAACTAAACATTTATCATTGGAATTAAATTTCAAAAACAAATTATGAAAGTTTTTTCCTTAAATGCTAATAAGAGTTGACAAAACAGCATTTAAAATTAACTACCTGTAGATTTATTCAATCACAATTAAGTATTGAAAAAGGCAAATTAGCAAAAATTAAGCATTCGAAAACAATGCCTGAATTTTATCAATTGATTGTCAGATATTAATTTCGATTCGCTGGACTAAGCTGTTCGTTTTCGATAGACGCAGTGTGCGATTATGCTGACTTTTGACTTATATTAAATTTGTGAAAGATGAGTGTAAGAGTATCATTTGCTCAAATAATATTTATGTAAACTCAAAATATTGATCTTTACACATAAACTGTGGCATAGAATAACAAATGCATGAAACCAGCGTCAGAATTATTTAATTATTGACAAAATCTTTGAAATAGTATTTTGGTATCATCACAAATTTTCTTGTCACTCACCTTGGCATAAATCTGTGTGGTTTTGATGCTTATGTGTCCAAGCATCTTACTAACCGAATCTATTGGAACTCCATTTTCCAGAGTTATCGTAGAAGCAAACGTATGCCTTGCGATATGAAATGTGATTCTAGTTTTTATTCCACAGATATCCCCCAGCTCTTTTAGGTAGGCATTTATCCTTTGGTTTGAGGGTATGGGCAATAATTTTCGGTTATCGCCTAAGTTCCCTTGATTTCTATATTTATTAATGATTTGAATAGCAGGTGGGAGTAATGGCACCCTCTCCGATATACCTGTTTTTTGTCTGCATTTAATCAGCCATTTATTTCCATCAGGGCCTTCCTTGATATGATTAGCTGTCAGATTCACAACATCCACATAAGCAAACCCAGTATAACAACTAAACAGAAACATATCTCGGACCATGGAAATGCGTTTAATTGGTATCACCTTTTCTTCAATTTGTCTTAATTCTTCGGCTGTTAAATAGGGCACTTTGTAATCAATATGCTTAACCATATACCTGAGAAACGGGTTTTTATCAAGCCAATCTTTATCCACGCAATCACTGATTACTTTTTTTAGATTTTTGATCATTTTTCCGGAAGAATTTATTGACATACTTTTTGCAGTTAGCAAATAGAACTCAAAGTTTTTTGCAAAATCTATTCTCAGGTTAATAAGTAAAATATCTTTACTATCATTTTTCCAAGAGAGAAAGTCTCTAAGATGTCTTTCCGTGGTTCTATACTTGACTAAAGTTGATTTTTGAT
>Ga0206988_1120_pt1 | contig 19221 bp, 22 predicted proteins | sample Alteio_BWMinCont_12_FD_153263 | JGI IMG/M metagenome (GOLD analysis project Ga0206988, IMG submission 153263) | Enriched cells from forest soil in Barre Woods Harvard Forest LTER site, Petersham, Massachusetts, United States -... | ecosystem: Environmental > Terrestrial > Soil > Temperate forest >... | reverse complement strand
CCCTGGACAATAGCGCGGATGGCGCACGCGAACTTTCCGATACGGTGCGCCACATGCAGTCCGGTAACGTTCGTTCGTATGCGGGCTGGGTGGCGGCAGGAGCCGCGGTGGTGATCGGATACATGATCTGGATGGGCACTCGATGAACACCGGCCTGGACAATTCGATTCTCACCCTGGTGATCTTTGTTCCGCTGGCCGGGGCGTTATTGCTTCTGGTCTTGCCGAGGCGCGACCGCGACATCCGTATCTTTTCGCTCGTCATCACACTGCTCAACTTTGTTCTGTCGCTTCACTTGCCGGTTCACTTTCATCGTGCGGTCAGCGGATTCCAATACGAGATCGATCGTCCCTGGATTCCGAAGCCGAACATCCACTATCACCTGGGCGTGGACGGCATTTCCATGTGGCTGGTGGTGCTCACAACCTTCCTAACGCCGCTCTGCGTGCTGGTCTCGTGGAAGTCGATCCATGAACGGGTAAAGGAATTCTTCATCCTGCTGCTGATTCTGGAGACGGCGCTGATCGGCGTTTTCATGGCGCTCGATCTGTTCGTTTTCTACTTCTTCTGGGAATCCACGCTGATTCCGATGGCGCTGCTGATCGGCATGTACGGCCACGGGCGGAAGGTTTATGCGGCGGTAAAATTCTTCATGTATACGATGATCGCGTCGGTCTTTATGCTGGCGGCGATTTTGTGGCTCTACGCCAAGACTGGCAGTTTTGATTTCACAGCCATTCAGGCTGCGATTCACAGCGGGCAAGTGGAGAATTTCGCAGGCGCCGCGCCCTGGCTCTTCCTGGGATTTTTCCTCGCCTTCGCGGTGAAAGTGCCGCTCTTTCCTTTCCACACCTGGCTGCCGGATGCTCACGTGGAAGCGCCGACCGCGGGATCCGTCCTGCTGGCGGGAGTCTTGCTGAAGATGGGAACCTACGGCATGTTGCGCTTCAACCTGGGCTTGTTTCCGGAGCAATCCCGCAGCAATGCGCCGTGGATCATGGTTCTGGCGTTGATCGGCATTGTGTACGGCGCGCTGGTGGCTATGGTGCAACCCAACATGAAGAAGCTGATCGCGTACTCGTCGATCAGCCACTTGGGATTTGTGGTGCTTGGAATCTTCAGCTTCACCCAAGCCGGACTCGATGGCGCAACCTTTGTCATGCTGGCGCACGGCGTGGCTACGGGCGGGCTATTCATGCTGGCGGGGATCATCTACGAGCGGCGGCACACTTACGAAATCGCCGACTACGGCGGCCTGGCCACGCCCATGCCGAAGTATGCTGCCTTCTTTCTGTTTACGGTGCTGGCGTCGGTGGGCTTGCCGCTGCTGAATGGATTCATCGGAGAATTCCTGGTGCTGAGCGGAGCATTTCGGGATCGCCCAATTTACGGGATTCTGGGAGCGACGGGCGTGATCTGGAGCGCCTGTTATCTGCTGTGGATGTACCAACGCGTCTTTTTCGGCAAGGTGCAACATGAAGTGAATCAAACCTTGCCTGACCTGAGCGGACGCGAACAAGCAACGCTGTGGCCGATTGCCGCCGCGGCGCTGGTCATGGGAGTCGCGCCGCTGATCTGGCTCAACGCGATCGACCCGGCGGTTCAAACCGTTCTCACGCCATTCACTGACTTAGTAAGCAGGGTGGTGGGCCGGTGAACCCGATTCCTGACATGACGCAGACCTTGCCCCAGGCAGCGGACTACATTCGCATCCTGCCGGAGATCGTGCTTGCGATTTTCGGCATGATCATCATGCTGCTCGACCCGCTTATGGACGACCGTAGCAGCCAGAAAACGCTGGGCGGCGTCGCGCTGGTTGGAACACTGACAGCGCTCGTCTCAACGCTTTATCAGGCGCAGTTTCCGGGCCTTGGGTTCTGGAACATGATCCAAGTGGACTCGTTCAGCGTTTTCTTTCATTTTCTGGTGGCTGCGGTAACAGCGGTTGTAATCCTGACTTCTTTCGAGTACATGCGGGTTCAGGAGATTCGCGCCGGCGAGTATTATGCCCTGCTGTTGTTCGGCGCGGTTGGGATGAGCCTGATGTCGTCGGCGGTCGAACTGGTTCTCATCTTTATTGCCCTTGAAATCTCGTCCATATCCACCTATGTACTGGCCGGCTTCCGGCGGCGGGCGGCGATCAGCAGCGAAGCGTCGGTGAAGTACTTCCTGCTGGGATCGTTCGCGACGGCGTTTTTCCTTTACGGCGTCGCTATGATGTTTGGCGCGACGGGATCGACCAGCATTGTCGTTATTGGCGACGTTTTGCGTTCGGGCCAGGTTCCACTTCTGGCGTATGCGGGCGTCGCACTCATGTTTGTGGGCCTGGGATTCAAAGTGGCGGCGGCGCCGTTTCACGTCTGGACTCCTGACGTCTACGAGGGAGCGCCGGCGCCGGTGGTTGGTTTCATGTCCACCGCGCCCAAGGCCGCCGTGTTCGCGGTACTGCTGCGCCTCATGTTCGAGGCTCACGCTCCAGGACGGATCTGGCTGATCTGGGTAGTAGCCGCGCTCTCCATGACGATCGGCAACGTTGCCGCGCTGGTGCAGGACAATGTCAAGCGGCTCCTGGCCTATTCATCGATTGCGCACGCAGGATATCTGCTGGTTGCGTTTGCCGCGTTCCCCGACAACGGCATTCCGGCTGTGATGTTTTACACGGCTTCCTACGCCGCCATGAACGTAGGAGCATTCGCTGTAGTCAGCCACTTCGCCGGCGCAGGCGAGCGGTATGTAACGCTCGAAGACTATGCGGGACTCGGCCGGCGTTCGCCGATTCTCGCCGGTGCGCTGACGATCTTTCTGCTGTCGTTGATCGGTATTCCCGTTACCGGCGGCTTCTTCGCCAAGTTTTACGTCTTCAGCGCGGCACTGCAAGCAAACCTGGTTGGATTGGTGATAATCGGCGTCCTGAACAGCGCAATCGGCGCCTATTACTACCTCCGAATCATCGTCGTGATGTACATGCGGGAACCGCAATTGGATGCACCGACGACGCCGGTTCCAATGGGATTGGGAGTCGCTCTCGCCGTCAGCCTGGCAGCCACTATTTACCTCGGCGTGCTCCCCGGACGAGTTCTGGACTATGCGTCGCGCTCGGTCGCAGAATTGATGCGCTAAAGCCAATGCGCCGCAGGCCGATCTAAGGCCGACCAAACGCATCGCTTTCCCACATGCGTCACCCGTTTGACGCACCCTGCGTGCTTTGCTAGGTTGAGAGGTTTCCCTCTACGCTAGCCGCCATCACCTGCGGCAGCGTAATAGAGGAAGAAATGGAGTCCCATGGCGCTCAAGTTTCGGGGAGTTGATTTCATTGAGTTCGACGGCCTGCTCAGCGACGACGAGCGGCTGGTCCGCGACACCGCCCGCAAGTTCATCGAAGACAACCTCGTCCCCATTATCGAGGAGTGCAACCGCGCCGGTCGCTTTCCTCGCGAACTGGTGAAGCCCATGGGCGACCTCGGCTTCTACGGAGCCAGCCTCAAAGGCTATGGTTGCGCCGGGATGTCGAACGTCGAGTACGGCTTGGTCATGCAGGAACTGGAGCGCGGCGACTCCGGCGTGCGCTCGTTCGTAAGCGTGCAGTCGGCGCTGGTGATGTATCCCATTTACGCTTTCGGCACGGACGCGCAGAAACAGAAATGGTTGCCTGCCTTGCAGTCGGGCGATAAGCTGGGCTGCTTCGGGCTGACTGAGCCGGATTTCGGCTCCAACCCTGGCGGCATGCGCACCCGCGCCCGCAAATCCGGTAACGAATACGTTCTGAACGGCGAAAAAATGTGGATCACTTCCGGCTCGATCGCGGACGTGGCGATCATCTGGGCAAAGCTGGAAGACGAAGACAACACCATCCGCGGATTTCTGGTCGAGACCGATCGCCCTGGCTTCAAAGCTCAAGATATTCACGGCAAGTGGTCGCTGCGCGCGTCCGTCACCTCGGGACTTTCGATGCAGGACGTGCGCATTCCGGAATCGAATCTTTTGCCGAAGACCGGTGGCCTGAAATCTCCGCTGATGTGCCTGAATCAGGCGCGCTACGGTATCTCCTGGGGAGCGCTGGGCGTCGCCATGGCCTGCTACGACTGCGCTCTGCAATATTCTCAACTGCGCAAACAGTTCCACGACAAGCCGATTGCCTCTCACCAGCTTGTGCAGGAAAAACTCACCTGGATGATCAGCGAGATCACCAAGGCCCAGTTACTGGTTCTGCAAGTAGGGCGATTGAAGGATAAAGAGCAAGTTCAGCATCAGCACATTTCGATGGCCAAGCGCAACAACGTCTGGATGGCGCTGGAATGTGCCCGCATGTCCCGCGATATTCTAGGAGCCAACGGAGTCGCCGACGAATATCCGCTCATGCGTCACATGATGAACCTCGAATCGGTGAAGACCTACGAAGGCACCCACGATATTCACACCCTGATCATCGGGTCGAGCGTGACTGGGATTGACGCGTTTTAAGATGAGTAAACCGCCCAACCTCAGAACGTCGACCCGGATGGTTGGCAAGAGGCTGTATGAAAATTGATCGCTTTCCGCAAAAGGATGTCGATGAGATGCTAACTGCGTGTCATCGTAGGTGTTGCATTTGCCATCGATTCTGCGATCCTTACAAGAAAGCGCACAGCGCGCCGTGAACAGTATCGCCGCGTGCGCTGGCCCGATTAAGAAGGCTCATTCGGCCCTGCTGGATTTCTTGGGAACGGAGAATTAACTTAGGGTCATCACGTTCCCTAGCTTAGCCACCCTTGTGAAAAAGGACGACGATCTAGACGACGTAATTCGAGAAGAACGGAGCCGTGGTCAAAAGCGGCCGATCAAAACCGCCGCGATCAATCAACAGGCCGAAAGAAGGGATGCGGTGCTGCGTATCTTCCGGCGCGGTACGCGGGAGGATCTACGCGCACTACTGAAAGCTTGGGGTTATTCCAGCCAGGAAATTGAGGCTGTGCTTAAGGAGTACGACGCTGCAATCGAGCAGTGATCTTCTTAGTTTCAGAGTCAGCCTTGGCCCGTTCCTCAGGGTTCATTTTAGTGGCACGCTGGTTGATCTCGGATGCGATACGTTCGGCTAACTCTTCGAGTTGATCTTCCTGCGGGCGATTTAGCTTGGCTACAGCCATTCGGTTCCTTTGTCTAGCGGGCGGCTCTACCACTTATTATCGCTTGCAGGTTTTGATGACGCAAGACTGACTTTGGTAACGCCCGGCAACTCGGCGAAGCTTGGGTAGCGACGGACCACGGCTAGCCACTCCCGACCGGTTCCCGTAAGCTATTGTTTGAATGGGTTTTACCAGAGCGGGCTTTAGAGGCCTGGGAGGCGGCAATGAATGAGAATGTCCGAGCGGAATATGCTTCCATGTTAGCTAAAACTCCGCCTGCCGTCATTCGCAACGCAAAGGAAAACGAGCATTACACTTCCCTGCTCGACAAACTGGACCACAAACCGGGGACACTGACGGCCGAGCAGCGTTTGGCGGAACTGCTCACCCTATTGATCGAAGACTTTGAGGCGAAACACTACGCATTGAAACCGGCCACCGGAATTGACGCCCTGACAGAACTGATGGAAGCCAACGGTTGAAGCAAAAAGATCTGGTCGACATCTTCCGCACTCCCAGCATCATCTCCGAGGTCCTTAACGGCAAAAGAAACTTCACTACTGAACACATCCGAAAACTCGGCCGGTTCCACGTTTCGCCCGAGATCTTCTTCTAGCGCCGCGGACAATAACAATGCCGTCCCTGTCTCTCCACTCACCGCAGAGACAGGGACGGAGCAGTCCAATCCCAAGTTCAAATTACCCCTTCGTGCTAGCCGCCATCTTTTGCGCTTTGACGCGAATGAAGGCATAGGGTAACTGTGGCAGCGAATTGAACGCCGCCGCCTGGGTCAGCCAATCATGGGCTTCGGTCGAATTCCCCTTGCCCTGATATGCCAGCGCGATGCGATAAAGATTACGCGGGTCCAGATGGTTGGCCTGTTGTAGCTCGGCGATGGCCTTGTCATAGTCTTTTTCCCCCAGCGCAATTCTGCCGGCAAGTTCATGCACAAACCTGATCTGCACTGGATTTTTGGTCAGTTCCGCGCTCTGGCGGAATTCTTCCGCATGACTTTTCGCTCCCGCAAGGTCCCGCCCGCCAATCGCCAGGGCTGCCAGGTTGAAGTGGTGCAGGCGGGTGGCATTGTCCTTGATCTCCTGTGATAGATTCGATCCCTGAATCAGTTCCAGTGAACGGTCGAACTGCTGCTTGGCTTCGTCATACTTCGGGACCTCAGCCAGGATGTTGCCCTTAGCTTGCAAATCCGCCGCCATGGACGCCACGTCGTTCTTCTTTTGCGCGACAGCAAATTCCTTATCCATGGCCTGAAGCGCCTGTGCGAATTTCCCGCTGTCCGAGGCTACCACCGCCATCCCAAACAACGCGGTGCGCAGCTCGCCGTCATTGCGCGCCTGATCGGCCAAACTCTGAAGTTCAGCGTTTGCCGCCTGCCCCTTGCCCAGATACATCAGATCTGCGGAAATTCCAAAGTGTGAGGCTGCAAAATGCGGATCGACCGACAGCGCCTTGCGATATTGCGCAATGGACTCGTCGAACTTGCCCTCCTTCAGCAACAACTCGGCATATGAATCGTACGGGTTGGGATCGTTCGGAATCAGTTCGATGTATTTCCGGAACGACTGCTCAGCGCCTGCGAAGTTTCCCTGCTGCCGGTAGGCATACCCCAGAATGTTGTATACCGGAGAAAAATTCGGAGCCAGTTCGGCTGTCTTGGTGAACTGTTCAATCGCCTCACCCAGGTCCTGCTGCCCGAAGGCATAATTGCCCACCGCGAAGTGGGCTCGTTCGTCGTTCGGGTAAGCCGCCACCAGTTTGTCGAGATACTCCTTCTGCTTGGCGGCATCACCGTTCGTTCCGGCTTCATTGGCCTGGATCACCAACTTCTCACCGGTTGATGCCTTGTCCTCCAGATTGACAGCATTCTTTAAATGATCAAAAAACTCCTTGGCGGTTGGCGAGACGTTGGCTCGCGCCAACTCCGCCGAAGCGAACTCCGGATCTAGCGCAAGCGCCTTGTCAAAGTGCTGCAACGATTCCTGACCTTGTAATCGGTCCGCCAGGTCCTGGCCTTGCAGAAATTCTTTTCTGGCTTCTTCTGATTTGGTTGTCAGGGGTATCTTTCCGCTATCGGCCGACGCGGTCGCCGATGTGCCGTTGGCACTTGTGGTGTTGCACGCTGTCAAAACACCGGCGCTCAGCGCCAAACTTGCTGTCCACACAATAAGAGATGTCCGGTTGAAACGCATTGAATTTCCCTCCTTGGGATGGGACTATGCCCGCAGCCGCTCGTCGATCTCTCGCCGTAAGTGGCCGTCCTGTTTTTCCTAGACACTTGCTGCGAGAGTTTGGATAGCACCAGCTTGAGAATTCAATGATCAGGGAGGGAAACACAATACGCAGCGCCACTGATTGTTATGCCGCGCCGAGGCCAATCGGGTTTTCGAGGTTAGAGAGTGCCCGCACTCGGCAGGATGGTCGATTCTTCAACGGTACCGTCGGGCGGCAGCATCAGCGCGTTCACTACCGCCTGCGCCACCGTCCCCGGCGACATCATTTTCTTTCGCGGCGCTTCAGGCCACAGCGTCTCCCAGATGGCCGTGTCGCTTGCCCCGGGCAATAACGCGATCACGCGAATCCCCCGCCCCCGGAGTTCTTCGCGCAAAGTATCGTTGAATCCCAACGCTCCGTGCTTTGACGCGTTGTACGCCGACGATCCCGGAAACACACGCTTGGCCGCGATGGAGAGATTGTTCACAATCGCGCCACCCCGTTTCATCAGCGGTAAGGCAGCCCGCGTCACCAGAAACATCCCTGTCAGGTTGGTCTCGATGACATCTTTCCAGATTTTGACCGGAAGTTCCGCGACAGAGACATTAGGGTGCCCTATTCCCGCGTTGTTGATCAGGATATCGAGCCACTGAAAACGATCTCGCAGCGGTACCATCAGCGCGTTCACCGAATTCTCATCCCGCACATCGCACACAACGGAAAGTACGTCGCGCTTGTGCTTTGCCAGTCGCTTCGCCGCTTGTTTGAGAGATTCCAGATCGCGCCCCGCGATAACAACGTGACAGCCTTGCGCCGCCAGCGCATCTGCGATCGCCAGACCAATTCCACGATTGCCGCCGGTGATAAGCGCGACCTTACCCGCGAGCGAGGCAGGCTTGATTGTTGAGCTCAGAGATTTCTTCGACACTTAGGAGCCATTCGTCCGTTGCCGTATCAGCGAGAGGAACTCGGTACGCGTCTCCTGCTCTTCGCGGAAGCAGCCCAGCATGGAGGAGGTGACCGCCGCCGAATGCTGCTTCTCTACGCCACGCATCATCATGCACAGATGGCGCGCCTCGATGACCACGCCCACCCCCTGTGGCTGAATGGCGTTCTGGATTGTTTCCGCAATCTGCATGGTCAGCCGCTCCTGTATCTGCAAGCGGCGGGAAAAAATCTCAATCAGGCGGGGGATTTTGCTCAGCCCGATCACCTTGCCGTTTGGTATGTACGCCACGTGGACCTTGCCAAAAAACGGCAACATGTGGTGCTCGCACAAGCTGAACATTTCGACGTCTTTCACGATCACCATCTCGTCATAGGTGACGGTAAAGAGCGCCTTCTTCAGCATTGCTTCAGCGTCTTCCTTGTAGCCCTTGACCAGGTGCTCGTAGGCGCGATGGACGCGATCAGGAGTGCGAATCAAACCTTCGCGGGTGGGGTCCTCGCCCAGACGCACGATCATTTCGCGCACCAGATCTTCAAAGGTTGCGCCGGTCAATGTCGGGATTTCAACGGAGGTTTTCATAAGATTGTGTAATTGCGTAATCGGGTAATCGAGTAGTTTCTGACCGCTGAACCTCCTTATGCTTTTCAATTACTCAATTACCAAATTGCACAATTACGAATTCTTCTCCTCTCCCGCGTACTCAAACGAATTCATCATAGTCTCTTCAATCCGCACCTTTTCAAGATGAGCGAAGCTGAACCCACGCCGCACAATCTTATACGTTGCGATGCAGAGATTCTCGGTGGTGGGCACGGCGCCGGCAAACTCCGGTACCAGGTTCAAGTTCTGGTGGTCGAAGCGCTCCAGAATTTCTCGCTCCACGAATCCATCAAGATCCATCAGGTTACAGACCATCCCTGTGTTTTCGGCTACCGGACCGCTGACAGTAATCTCCAACGTGTAGTTGTGCCCGTGACCGTGCGGGTTGTTGCACTTGCCATAGGTGACGGCGTTCTCTTCCGCCGTCATCTCGTCGCTATGTAACCGGTGCGACGCGGAAAGCCGGTATCGCCGGGTCAAGTGCGCTCTCATGCTTCCCCGTAAACATCGGCGAACAGATCCGGCGTTTCGTACACGCGTACGCGATGCAATGTTGCCTTGGTCAACTTCGGCTCCAGGCGCTGCCAGATTACGATTGCAAGATTCTCCGTGGTCGGGATTCGTGTGAAAAACTCCGGTACTTCCTTGTTAAGAAACCGGTGGTCCATCGCATCCAGCACTTCGCGGTTCAGGATTTCCTTCAGTTGCTTGAGATCGACCACAAATCCCGACTTCGGATCGACTTCCCCCTTCACCGTCACTTCCAGGGTGTAGTTATGCCCGTGACCATTGGGGTTGTTGCATTTACCAAAAACGCGGTGGTTCTCCTCCGGGGTGAATTCCGGATTGTGATAGTAGTGCGAAGCGGAGAATTCAGCTTTGCGCGTGAGATAAACCATTCTCGTCCTTAGGACCTAAAGTCGGTGGTTGCAGGGTGTGGCTGCTCACCTGGTTTGAAGCTGCAGGAGCATACTCCCTTCCCTTCCAACTCACCTTCCCTCTCTGATGAGCGAGCCACGAGCACAGCAGCAGATAGGAAAACATCGGCAGGCCCACCAGCGCCAGCACATTGGCATCCCACGAGAAATGTGCCTTCCGAATTCTCCCCAGAAATACAGCATACGATCCGATCGCGGCCAGCGCCGCAATCATGCACTGTCCAGTGTGCCCGCTCAACCCCGATGCGACCGCTAAAATAGCCGCGGCCACGATCGCAAGAAACTCCACCAGTCGCCACGCTGCCAGCCTGAGCGGAGAGTTAAATAGCAGCGCCAGGTTCTTGATCCAGCCTTCGCGCAACTGGGCAAAGCTGCGGTACATGCGGGTGCGCACGGCATCTCCGCCAAAGCGGAAGAAGATTCTGCGGCCCGAGGCCTTCACCAATCTCGCTAGCGCAACGTCTTCCAGCAAGCTGGTCGCAACCGCGGCATGGCCGCCAACCGCGTCATAGGCGTCGCGCTTGACCAGGATGTATTGTCCATTGGCGGCGGCCGCCGGAGCCGCCGGGTCACTCACGTCCGAAGGCCGGAAAGTTGACGCCAGTTCCGCAAAAATCACCGGCATGACCGCCTTCTCCCAAAACCCCCGTACTTCCTGCTCCGGAGAGTACGATAGCAGCGCCGCATCTTCCTTCTGCGCTTCGGCCAGACTGCGAACCAGAGATCCCGGAAGATGAACCGTGTCGGCATCGGTGAAAAGCAGCCATTCGCCTGTCGCAGCCCTGGCTCCGGCGATGACCGCGTTGCTCTTGCCGCTCCAACCCAGCGGGAGCGGGCCGGGTTCAATCACGCGAACGCCAGGGACTGACCCGGCAATTTTGCGGGTGCGGTCGGTTGAGCCGTCATCGACCACGATGACTTCGAAACTTACGCCGCCCTGGCCCACCAGCGATTCCAGACATGCGCCCAGACTGGCTTCTTCATTGCGGGCCGGCACGATGACCGACACGGTTGGCCGGAGCGATACGGGATTCGGAGCTACCATAGCCGGATTTCTGTATTATAGCTGGGTGCGACGCGCCCCGGTTCTCATCCCTCTGTTGATCGTGCTGGCTGGCTGCTATGGCGGCTCACGGCCACCGCGGATCGGCAATGCTGCTCCAAACTTCACCGTGCAGGACTCCGACCGCAAAGTAACCCTGAGCGACTTGCAAGGTAAGGTGGTGGTGCTGAACTTCTGGGCCACGTGGTGCCCACCGTGCGTCGAGGAGATACCATCCCTAATCCAAATGTCGCAAAAGATGAAGGACAAGGATGTGGTGGTGCTGGGGGTCAGTGTGGACGTCGACAGCGACGCCTATCATAAATTTCTGACCGATCACAAAGTGGGCTTTCTGACCGTCCGCGATCCGGATCAGAAAAGCAATAATCTGTACGGGACGTTCAAGTTTCCCGAGACTTACATCATTGACCGCGGCGGCGTGGTGCGCCGGAAATTCATCGGCGCCACGGACTGGACTTCTCCCGAGATCATCGACTTCCTCACCAAGCTGTAACCATCTCCTCCGCCCGAGGATTCTCCCTCATCCCGTGTAGGCCCCTCGCCTTGCTTGGGAAGACAATTCGTGAAAGTTCTCCTAAGTCCGGACTCCCGAGAAATTAACCAGAACTTAACAACCGCGAAACATGCAGGCAATACAGCTTCGGTACCCTCGTATCGAATCGGAGCAACGGAGACTTATGCACCTCTACGATGAACGCCGCAAAGTTCTGCTGGTCGATGAAAACTCGAGAACGCAAAAGCTGCGCGCCACCATGCTGAGGAGTCGAGAGATCGAAGTTCACGCGGCGGAAAGCATTGCCCACGCCGAATCCCTGTGGAGGACGCAATCCTATGATCTCGTGTTGCTGGCTGGGGAGAATTCCGGCCAGTCCTATTTATTGTCGGCCCAGATCCGACAGACGAAGCCGCAGCAGCGGATTGCACTGCTGGTAGGCCCGCCGCTGTATATTCGCGAAGTGGCCCGTGGGGCAAAGAGGGGCTTCCAGGCCAGCCATGTGCAGGCCGGGTCCGCCGTGACGCCGCCGGCTTCGAGCCTTGATGCGGAAGCACCTCCGCAGTGGCAGCAGATTATCCAGAAAGTTGTTTCGGATTGGTATTCGACGAAATGCTGAAGCGGTGATGTTGCGACGCGGATGAGTGAGCCTGGGGTTACAGTGCTCCGCTGCCCCACTTCACCGCACCACTTGCCCTTTCGACTCCAACGGAAGCGGATCGGAGCGCTTCTTTTTCGCGGACCCTCGTTTGCCCGATTTTGGCCCACCCACAATATCTGCCAGGGTCGTGCTCTCCAGGATGCGGGCGACCGCGTCGCGCACATCCAGGAACACCCGATAGAGAGCGCGATGCTCAGCGTCCCGGGCAATCAGGCCGCGCAATTGATCGGCATCCCCAAAAGGCGCCAGCGGGCCGTCCACCAGGCGAATAATCTCGCTGAGCTGGATCTCCGACGGGGCTCGCCGCAATTTGTACCCACCTTTGGCGCCGCGCACACTTTCCACCATGCGGGCATTCTTGAGTTCGAGCAGAATCAACTCAAGAAACTTTTCAGGTAGGTCCTGGTCGTAAGCGATATCCCGGATCTTGATGGCGCCCTGCTGGTACCGTTGCGCCAGGGTCATCATGGCCTGCAGCGCGTAGAGTCCTTTTTGCGAGATCCTCAATCTCGTGTCCCTTCGACTAGCGTTAAATATGCTGTACCAAAAGGAATCATCGGGTCATTCTAACGCCACAACGGTGCGGCGATCTGATCTTTCTTTCGGGCCCGAACCCAGTCGACGCCTCTAGCGCGCCTCGGCGTCCGCGGTCGTAGGATCGATGACCGACCTTACTTCAGCGACGTGATTTGCCGGGAATTGGCCGCGCCGGGCGTGTTCATGAATGATCTCGGCGTTAGGAGCGATATAGACGCAGTAGATCTTGTCGTCCGTGACATAACTTTGAAGCCACTGAATCTGCGGACCCAGAGCCTGAAGAACCCCGCATGAAGTTTGGGAGATTGCTTTGAGTTGCGCTGCAGTGAGTTTTCCTGCTCCGGGCAGTTCACGTTCAATCACATACTTGGGCACTTGTCGCCTCCTGAAAAACCTAAATACTCGCGGATATCGGCTCCAGAGTCAACCCGTAAACTCCGGAGTTAAATCAGGACCGTAGCCGAGGAAGATTTGGAGCCATTCGGGTTTTCCCACAAACCGTGGTGAAAATCGGCTAAAATCGCCTTCGGTTCCTCGGCTGTCTTAAGGTGACAACTATGTACTTCGAACAGTTTTACTTAGGCTGTCTAGCCCACGCTTCCTATATGCTGGCCTCCGATGGCGAGGCGGTTGTCGTCGATCCGCAGCGTGACGTCGACATTTACCTGAAGGCAGCCGAACAGCACGGAGTCCTGATCCGCCACATCTTTGAAACCCACCTGCACGCCGACTTCGTCTCAGGACACAAAGAATTAGCCGCGCGCACCGGGGCGAAGATCTACATCGGTCCGAACAGCCGGGCCACGGTGCCGCATGTCGAGGTACGCGATGGCTTCGCATTGCAGGTAGGGAAGGTAAAGATCAGCGTGCTCGAAACGCCGGGACACACCATCGAGAGCATTTCTCTTCTGGTGACGGACGAGGAAAAATCGCCCAACCCCACGGCGGTTCTCACCGGCGATACGTTGTTCGTGGGGGACGTGGGGCGGCCCGATTTGCCGAAGACGCACAGCCCGCAGGTCTTGGCAGGATTGTTATATGACAGCCTGCATGGCAAGCTGCTCACCCTGGCAGACGACGTCGTCGTCTATCCGGGACACGGAGCTGGCTCGCTGTGCGGAAAGAACCTGGGCACGGCGCGTTCCACGACCATTCGCACCGAGCGCCTTACCAATTACGCGCTGCAGATCAAAAGCAAGGAAGAGTTCATTCAGCAGCTCACCACTCATTTGCCGCCCCGCCCGGAATACTTTCCTCAGGATGCGCAGATTAATCGGGAAGGCGCGCCAGCTCTATCCGAGCTGCACGACCTGACGCCGATTTCGCCAACTGCGCTGAAATCTTTACTGGATCAAGGAGTCATGGTCGTGGATGTCCGTTCTGCCGAGCAGTTCTCTTCCGGACACGTCCCCGGCTCGATCAGCATCCCGCTTTCCGGCGAGTTCGCTTCGTGGGCGGGAATCGTGCTGGGGTTGTCGTCCCGCCCCGTCCTGATTGCGGAATCACTCCAACAGCTGTCCGAAGCGCGGACCCGCCTGGCCCGCGTGGGAATTGACGACCTTGGCGGATACCTGGAGGGCGGCGTCGAGGCATGGACGAACGCCGGTTTCGCCTTGACTGACCTACCCGTGGTGAGCGTCCAGACGCTGAGCCAGACCCTGCAAACCCGGCAGGCCAGCGTAGTCGATGTACGCCGTCGGCCCGAATGGGATGCCGGGCACATCGAAGGTGCGGTATGGCGGGCCTTGGACGATTTTAACGCCGGACTGCCCGAACTGAGCCGGGATACGCAGATTGCAGTCCATTGCAAGGGCGGGTATCGCAGCCTGATAGCGTGCAGCCTGCTGCAACGCGCCGGATTCCAGAATGTAGTCAACGTAAGTGGTGGCTTCGTCGCCTGGGAAAAGGCCGGATTGCCAATCATATCCGAGTCGCCGGTTGGCGTTTAGGTAGCCTCGTATCAAGGTATCCTCGCCCGTGCGGCGGCCTGCCGGTCGGCGACGCACCTCTGCCTACGCCGCCCGGATCCGACACAATCCCTCGGCAAATTCTCACAGGCCCATGTGATCCCCGACACAGAACCCAGTGGTCTATCTCTGCCAGAATATTGGCTGGCTTGCTGCGGGCGTTTCGCCATCGCAAGCTGCATCTCGGCCGGAAATGTTTGCTGTGGACTTGCCCCGCGGATGCGCTCAAAATAGAGCCAAGAGCGAAGTCTTGGAGAAGCCGGGGCGCACAGGCCGGTTGGATCGTAACGAAATCATATAAACGGAAGGGAGACGCCGATGGCAAACGACGTCCTGAGCATCCTGGACAAGCGCACCAACGCTACTTACGATGTCCCGCTTTACAAGGGGACGATTCGTACCGCGGATTTGAGGAAAATCAAGACCGGCCCCGAGGATTTCGGGGTCATGGGTTATGATCCCGCCTTCTTGAACACGGCGTCATGCCAGAGCGCAATCACATTCATTGACGGCGACAAGGGAATTCTGTGGTATCGAGGCTATCCCATTGAGCAACTGGCCGAGCAGTGCAGCTTCCTCGAGGTCGCCTACCTCGTCCTGTTCGGCGAACTGCCCACAGCGGCGCAACTGAAGGAGTTTGTCACCAACATCACCTATCACACCATGCTGCACGAGAACACCAAGAAGTTCCTCGCGGGCTTCCGTTATGACGCCCATCCGATGGGGATGTTCATCAGCACGGTCGCGGCTCTTTCCACTATGTACCCGGAAAGCCGGAATGTACACGACCCGGCAAACCGCAGGCAGCAGATATACCGCCTGATCGGCAAAGTGCCGACCATCGCGGCCTACACTTATCGCCACGGCCTCGGCTACCCATATGTCTATCCCGACAACGACCTCAGCTACACCGAAAACTTCATGAGCATGTTGTGGAAGATGGCTGAGCCGAAGTATAAAGCGAATCCGGTCCTCGCCCGGGCACTGGACATTCTGTTCATCCTGCATGCTGATCACGAGCAGAATTGCAGTGCCAACGCGATGCGGGCAGTGGGCAGTTCGCAGGCCGATCCTTTCGTCTCCACCGCAGCTGCCGCGGCCGCACTCTCGGGCCCACTGCACGGGGGCGCCAACGAAGAAGTGCTGAAGATGCTCGACGAAATCGGCACCAAGGACCGCATCCCGGCCTATATTGAGGGCTTCAAGGCAGGCAAAGGCAAACTGATGGGATTCGGCCACCGCATCTACAAGAACTATGATCCTCGCGCCCGCATCATCAAGTGGGCGGCGGACCAGGTCTTCCAGGTCACTGGCCGGAACCCGAAACTGGAAATCGCCCTTGAACTGGAAAAGATCGCGTTGGAAGACGATTACTTCATCAAGCGCAAACTCTATCCCAACGTCGATTTCTACTCCGGCATCATGTATCAGGCCATGGGCTTCAAGCCCGACATGTTCACCGTGCTGTTCGCCATTCCCCGCACCGTCGGATGGCTGGCCCAGTGGCAGGAAATGCTGCAGGATCCGGAGCAGAAGATTGCCCGTCCGCGCCAAATCTACACCGGCTATGCCGCGCGCAACGTTGTACCCCTGGAGCAGCGGAAAGCGGAAGTGGCAGCGGTCTAAACTCAAGGATTCTGGGCACAATAGACCCCTCCGCCCGTCGCGGGGGGTACTTTTTTCTCCCCCTTCGGCCCCACAATCGCCGGCGAGTTGATCTTGTTATTCCGTACTGTAAAAAGCCCGGAAACGTGCTACCATAAGCCGCCACGGGGTTTTTGTAGATGTCAGTAACTACCACCTGGGCGGGCTCGGTTTCGGGTGCCGGAGCGAGCACCGCAATCGTCGAAATTACACGGGATGGAACTCGCATTGAGGGCCAGTTGCGCCTTTTCGAGCCATCCGTCGGACAGCTCCACGCCCGCCTCGTTGGTGAATGGAACGACGACAACAAGCTCTCCGCGAAGCTTGAGCAATTCATGGGAAATTGCAGCGCCGACATGGCTCTGCCGCAAAGTGGCAGCATCGAGGGTTTCTTTGACCCCGATGAAAACGCGCTCCGCGGACGCTGGAAGACCGACGCGGGCACGGAAGGCGACCTCTGGTGGGTTTGCGTGGCCAATCAATCCCCGACCGAGGCACTCGCTCCCGCTCCTCAACTTGTCCCACGCGAGGAGTACTTGCAACCGCCCTCGGCCGAGACTGGGCGGTTCCTCGCCAAATCGTCGCCTGCACTCCCGGAAAAGCGAAAGTCACGCTGGCTGGCCATCGCCTTTGGCGTGGCTCTGGCAGCGCTGGCCGGCTATTTCCTTATGAGTTTTCTTCTGGATGTTTTGCTGGATGGCTGAGCTTTACAGTCCTCTGACGGTCCCGCGCCGCCGCTTGCCTCTCCTGCGCGCAGCGACATGCTATAATTCTGATCTTAGTCGGCGCAACCGGCTGACGGAGGAATCGTATCGACAAACGTTTTATTCGCACTAACGAGCGCGTTCGGGCACGCGAAATTCGCGTGATTGATGATGAAGGCCAGCAGGTTGGGGTCATGCCTCCGTACGAAGCGCTCAAGATGGCACGCGAACGCAACCTCGACCTGGTAGAGATTTCGCCGACCGCGCAGCCTCCCGTATGCCGAATCATGGATTACGGGAAATTCCTGTACCAGCAGGAGAAAAAAGAGCGCGAGGCCAAGAAGCACCAGAAAACGATCACGGTCAAAGAGGTCAAGTTCCGCATTAATGTGGACGACCATGATTACGAGACCAAGAAGAATCACGTGCTGCGTTTTCTGGATGACGGGGACAAAGTCAAAGCGACCATCTTCTTTCGCGGACGCGAAATGACCCGCCAGAGCCTGGGACGCCAGATTCTCGAGCGCTTGATCAAAGATATTGGCGACAGAGGCATCGTGGAATTCAGGCCGCGGCAGGAAGGCAATACCCTGCACGCGATCCTGGCCCCGAAGAAAGACGCGTCGCAGAAGGAAGCGGGACATAAGCCCGCGCCACAGCAGCAACAGAAACCAGCGCCCGCGCCGCAGAAAGCAGCGCCTGAGCCTCCGGTCGCGACCAGCGCAAAGCAGGCGTAGGAAAAGGGCCATTAGCATTTAGCCGTCAGCATTCAGCCTTGATGCACTTCGGCCATTCGAGCGCGTTTGCCTGAGGACTGAGTGCTGAAAGCTGAGTGCTTACTTAGAGGAATTATGCCGAAACTGAAGACCCACAAAGGCGCCGCCAAGCGCTTTAAGAAAACCGGAACCGGGAAGGTGAAGCGCGGACATTCGCATCTGCGCCACATCCTGACCTCGAAGTCTAAGAAGCGTAAACGCAAGCTCGGAAAATCCATACTCGTGAGCGATGCCGATACGCCCAAAGTCAAACGAATGATTCCGTACTAGAGTTGTATGGCGCGGACTGCCCTGAGCGTAGTCGAAGGGGCCGCCGCCCGCGCATCGTGGGCCGCGAATCCATTGTGATTCTGTGGCTCCCGGCGAGTGAAGAGGTCGAACAGACTGAGAAGTCTCCTACCTCCAGCCGCCGATAAAACGAAATAAAAAAGGAGCCGTCATGCCTCGTGTAAAACGTGGAACCAAACGCCGCGCCAAGCGCAAGAAGATACTAGGTCGCGCCAGCGGTTACTTCCTAACAAAATCCAAACTGTACCGTTCCGCCAAGGAAGCGGTCGATCGCGCGCTGAAGTTTGCCTACTCCGGCCGCAAGCAGCGCAAACGCCAATACCGTTCGCTGTGGATCGTGCGCATCGGCGCCGCCGCCAAACTCAATGGCCTGAGCTATAACCAGTTCATCCACGGATTGAAGCTGGGGGGCATCGAACTGGATCGCAAGATCCTGGCCGATCTGGCGGTGAAAGACGCAGCCGCGTTTAAGAGCCTCGCCGAGCAGGCGAAAGGCGCTCTCAGCGGGGCCGCGTAAGAACAGCCGTCAGCTTTCAGCACTCAGCATTCAGCCAATACTGAGTTTGGGAAGGGCATTGAGTCATATCAGTGCGGTACTTCCCTTACTATTGTCATTCCGAGCTGCTCGCAGGCGCGCAAAGCGCGCCGAGAGCGTGGGAGGAGTTCAGATCCCTCGCGTCGCTCGGGATGACAAGGATGGGTTTTTCTACTTGCCATACACCGTTCCCAAACTGACGGACTATTCGCCAGCGGCGCTGGACAATGCCGTGACAGAGTTGCTGTCTGCCTTGGATACCGAAGCGGCGAAGGTTACCAGTGAGGTGGAATGGAAATCTTTTCGCGACCGTTGGATGGCCCGCAAGAACGGCGTGCTGACCAATGTTAATGACCGGTGGCTGAAATCTGCTCCGAAGGAGGCGAAAGCGGCCGTCGGGCAGAAGGTTAACTGGCTGAGGAAGCACGTCGAAGACAGAGTTGAGAACGTCACAAAAAAGAAAGTTCTTTTCGACGGATTGCCGACTTTCGAGCCGAACGCCAGCGCGCAAGTATCGGGCGTTCTCGTCGAATTGTATGAAGCCGAGCACAAGAAACTGCACTTGGCTTCCGACTCTCTCGACATAACTCTTCCGGGCATCCACCGTCCCATCGGCGCCGAGCATCCCGTCATCAAGACGATGAACGAAATCGTCTCCGTCTTCCGCAATCTCGGATACTCGGTGCAGGAAGGACCGGTCATCGAGACCGACTACTACAACTTCGAGGCCCTGAA
>Ga0206988_1092_pt1 | contig 19812 bp, 18 predicted proteins | sample Alteio_BWMinCont_12_FD_153263 | JGI IMG/M metagenome (GOLD analysis project Ga0206988, IMG submission 153263) | Enriched cells from forest soil in Barre Woods Harvard Forest LTER site, Petersham, Massachusetts, United States -... | ecosystem: Environmental > Terrestrial > Soil > Temperate forest >... | reverse complement strand
GCAACCAAACGGGCTACCGACTATTTCGCTCGCATCATTTTTGTAAATGCAGCCTGCCTGAATACCAACCTGATCTTACTTAATTCAACCTCGAACCGTTTTCCCAATGGATTCGGAAATGACAATGAACTCCTAGGAAAATATATTGCGTTTCAAAACTACCGCGGACTGGTAACGGCTGTAATGGAAGGTTTTCAGGATGGATATTATTACGGGCGCCGGCCGGCTCAGGCCATCATGCCTTCGTTTCGCAACATTTTCCAGCAGGAAATGGATTTTCTAAGAGGGTATGTGGTATTTGCGGGTGCATCCCGGATCGGCTGGGAGCGGGATGGAGAGCAGGGAGGAATCGGGAAAGAGTATAAAGAGGATCTAACCACCCCGCATGAATGGGGAGTTTATATGTCTATGCAGGGAGAAACGATTCCAAAAGCAGCCAATCATGTCCGGTTAAGCAAAGACCTGAAGGATGACTGGGGAATTCCTCAACTTATTACGTCCGTGAGCTATGATGAAAATGATGAAAAGCAATTGAAAGATTTCCTGGACCAGGCGACGGCCATGCTGGATTATGCCGGGTGTAAACATATTACCCCCACCGATACCCGGCAGGCTCCCGGGCTAGACATACATGAAATGGGCGGGATAAGAATGGGAAGAGATCCCAAAACCTCTTTGCTGAATGCCTGGAATCAGTTTCACCTGTGCTCCAATGTATTTGTTACCGACGGCGCCTGTATGACTTCGACCGGCACTCAAAATCCTTCACTGACCTTTATGGCGATTACCGCCAGGGCGGTAGACCATGCAGTAGAGGAAATGAAAAAAGGAAATTTATAAGAGTATATCTTTCCCTTTGATACAGAACAACTATTTAAGGTTTGTCCGAAATACACGAAGACCGACAACGAATGGCTAGGTCAATTTTGGTCAACTTTCAAATAGAGGAACTCCTGAATACAAAAAAACCCATAAATAACTGAATTTTAGTTAAATATGGGTCATTTTCTGCTGTAGAGGGAGGACTCGAACCTCCACGGGGCAGTTAGCTATAGTACAATGTTAGTGGTGGTCAACCCCAGTCGGCCACACCGTTAGGCGAGACCGGCATTATACTACGTTTGTCCTGTATCCCCACCCCCGAGACAAGAGGGCATGTCTGCCAAAAATTCCATCACTCCACAGTATCCGGGACCTGATCAGGTACCTGGGTATGCAATATTAAACAAATTTCCCAGTTTGTTGTGTTTTTTTCAAGAAAAATTTGGAATATTTCGATAATATTCAAATATTTGTGGATATATGTAGATAAATCAAAAAACTGCTTATCAAAATGAATGGGAAATTGAATCTCGACAAATTGGATCTCCAAATCATTTTTGAGATGATGGAGAATGCAGAAATCTCCTACGCCGACCTCGGGAAAAAGTTGTTCGTGTCCGGAGGCACCATTCATGTTCGCATCAAGAAGCTGCACGAGTCGGGCGTTGTTAAAGGTACCAGATTAAGTGTAGATCTGAAACACCTGGGATACGACGTCATAGCCTTCATCGGCATTTATCTGGAAAAAAGCTCTCTATACGATTCGGTGGCCAAGGAACTGCGCCGCATAACGGAAATCGTCCGCTTGAATTATACCACGGGTAATTACAGCATGTTTGCTGAAATCGTCTGCAAAGACATTAACCAGCTTCGCTTTGTTCTCCACGATGAGTTGCAAAAAATCAAAGGAATCGAGCGAACGGAGACTTTCATCTCCCTGGAAGAAAGCTTTAGTCGCAACGTGCAAGTATATAAAGAGTAGGCTCATTCCCTTACTTGAAGAGCATCGCGCAGTCCATTGCCCAACAGGTTGAACGCCAGGACCAGGGTCATAATGGCCAGACCCGGTGCCAGCGCCAGCGCCGGATTGTGGGTGATGATAAAATTGTAGTTTTCCTTGATCATCAATCCCCAGCTGGGCTGTGGGGGCTGAACTCCGATCCCCAAAAAGCTTAGCCCTGCTTCAATCACAATTGCCGAAGCAAAATTTGACGCCGAAACGACCATGACCGGCCCCAAGATATTGGGCAGGATATGCCGGAAAATGATCCGGAAGTCGGAGAGGCCCAGCGCTCGTGCCGCCAGGACGTATTCCAGTTGACGCACGGCAAGGACCTGCCCCCGGACGATGCGGGCGGTGCTCACCCACATGATCAGTCCGATGGCAATGAAGATCTGCCAAAAGCCTTTGCCCAGCATCAGCGTAATGGCAAATACCAAAAGCAAGGATGGTATGCTCCACATAACGTTGATGAACCACATGATAAGATCGTCTGTTTTTCCCCGGTAAAATCCCGCCAGAGCGCCAAGGACTACGCCGATGCTTAAGGAGATCAGCACGGTAATCAGGCCGACGCTCAGGCTTACGCGGGTCCCTACCAGCAGGCGGCTGAGTATGTCACGCCCAAACTGATCGGTACCAAGCCAAAAGGTTTTGCGCTTCACCGTGTAAGGGACAGCAGCGCCCGCAGCATTTCTCAGGGAATAGGTGGCTTTCTCTTCCAGTCCTTCATCCAGGTATTTCGAGACCAGGAGGCTGTCATTCGAACGCCAGACTGAATAAATGGGGATGTAGTCATATTCATCCGGTTCGCCGCTCAGCAGTCGTGAAAAAAAAGATGGGCGAGGCGGCGGCTGATCCTTCCGGAGGAGAAGGAAAATTTGGGTAAATCCAGGCTTCTTCCCGCCAATCTCCAAAATAATACGATTCGCATCCGGTGATGGGTCCGGAGAAATAACATACGCAAAAACGGCAATGAGGATGGACAGCGAAATGAGTGACATCCCGAATACCGCTCCTTTGTTCCGAAGCAACCGCCTCCAGGTATTTCGCCATATGGATCCGGATGTTCGCATTCAGGAAGTTTTTGCCCATCGTGAGGATTGTCTGCCCTTCCATCGGTAAAATCCGAATTTTCCTAGGCAGCCCGCCAGCAATATGTAGCCAATGTGCAGGGGTTGCAAGAAAAGAAAATATCGCATCAGGCGTTCCTGGCCATAAAATCGAGCTACCCGGCGAACAAACGGATATTCGAGCAAGGTTTTGGCCAGGAGAAGACCCAACCAAACCCAGGCCATCTCCGGGCGGATCCATGCGGCCACGAGCAGGACCAGGAACAGCCCGTTGAACAGGTAAACCAGCCCAAGCACAGCGATCAGTCGCCGGTCCTGGTATTGATCGGCCTTGCTGGACCAGCGGATCCGTTGATTTAAGAAACCTTTCCAGGTTGGTTCGGGCGCAGTAGTAACTATGGCTTGACGGCTTTTTAAGAAAAAGACCTTATCCGGGTTCTTGTAGAAAATTTTGTGGATGAGGAACATGTCATCACCGGAAGGTATTCGTTCGTTGCCCTCGAAACCCCTCACTTCATCAAACAGTTTTTTCGTGTAGGACAGATTTGCCCCGTTCCCCATCGCATGAAATCTCATGGACAGAGCCCCGCCAGTTATCCCCTGCATGCAGATAAAGTCCAGGGTTTGAAATTGAGATAATAGGGATCGATTGCCCGACAAGCGCACGGGTCCTGCCACCAACGCGTCTCCTTTTTTTAGGTAAAAGCAGGAAAGCGTGGCCAGCCAGCCGGGTTCGAAGCGGCAATCCGCGTCGGTAGTTACAATCAAATCTCCCCTGGCCATCCGGATGCCCGCTTCGATCGCCCTTTTCTTTCCGGAAGCCTGAGAAGGCCCATCGAAGGATTCTTCAGATAGAAACAGGGAGCGGAAAGACAATCGGTCGGATCGGAACTGATTCAATATTTCCCTTGTGGCGTCCGTGGAAAAGTCATCGACCACGATGACTTCGAAACGATCTCCGGGGAGGGTTTGATCTTCCAATGAACGCAGGCAACCGGCAATCCGCTTTTCTTCATTGCGCGCAGGAATAATGACCGAGATCTGGTTTTTGCCGGAGATGGGATCCCCACCTGGCTCGAACTCAGTCAACCGGATCCATCCCTGATCGTATCGGCGGATCAGATAAGCGTAGACGGTCAAAATCAGCAAGCATATCAGGCAGAGGATGGTCATTGGAAAATCAGCGGGTAAAATTAGGCGGTAATGATAGACTGACCTAAAGCCCATTAACCGAGCGCATGATAACACTCTCCGCGTCAATAATTCAATAAAAATTTTGATGGTCCCGATGGTAATTGCTGCTCAGTAGCTCTTCAATCGGATGGAGGATCCCATCTTTGATCTTCCCTTTCAATTGTTGACCGATTGGATAGTTCTTGGCATTTGGTCCTGGACAAAAAACAGCCTTTTCATCCATCCGTTGGCTCGGTGGACAATAAGCCAACCAGGGTGGCCGCATGCTTTTCCTGGAGGATCAGGTGCCCCGCAGGAATTATTTCCACCCGCGATAGAGATTCAATCCCCTTACAAAAGCGGAACCCTGCCTGGTAAGAGATCATGCGGTCTTCCTTTCCGAAGATCATCCGAACCAGAATCTGGTGTTTTTTGACTTTTTGCCTGATATCGCCGAGGCGCGGTCTGAAAAACCGCAAGCAAATCCAACGCTGGTACAAGTTCTTACGAGTCTCTGCGTCTTGGATATAATGGTATATGAACTTAAATCGTTCCGGGTGGATAATCCCCAGCCGATTTGCCGCACGCAGCCCAACGAGTAGCCAGGCCGGGCGTCCAATGGTCCGATTGAACCAGCGCCTACCCATCCAGGTTTGAGTAGCCATCCGGTACCAAAGGCTGGATTGCAAACCATCGGGGGCCAAAAGGATCATTTTCCCGATATTGCCCGGGATGGTTTCCACCAGGCTCAGCGCTACGCGGCCACCCAAACTGAAACCCATAACGGAGAATATTCCTGTTCCCAATTGCTCGGATTTCCGGATGCTGTCAATTATGGAAGCAAGCTCCCCGGGAGTGCAGGACAAGCCTTCAAGCCATATCGTTCGACCATGGAAAGGAAGATCAATGGTGAGCATGACATACTGAGCCGGAGAAATCAGGCCATGCAAAAAATGAAATGCGGTTCCGGACTCGCCATAGCCAGCAAAACAAACAAGCAGTTCCGGACCATTTCCCCAAAGGGAATAATGGACCCGGGAGGACTTGAAGGCCAAAAATTCTTCGCGGATGCCCGTCATGCCAGTTTAAATCTACGCACTAAGGGGGAGATCCTGACGACCAATCAAAACTTAACGAAGGAAATGGTTTGGCTATCGTTCCGGGCAGAAGCGATTCGCAGGAAATAAACACCGGCGGGCAGGTTGGCTAGGGGCAAGCTCTTTGACGATAGCGGGGCTTGAGCCGTAAAGGTCTCGCCAAGCACCTGGTTTCCGGCGCTGTTGACGACGGTAAGCGCCATCAGCTGATCTTCTTCCGTAAGAATTTGAAGGGTAAGCAAGCTATGTCCGTCGTTTAGCATCTTAGCGATCCTGAAAGATTTGGGGATGTTCACTACGGATACCGTTTTTGAATAACTTTCTGTACCTGCCTGATTCATCTGCAACCGGTAAAAGCTGCGCCCGGAAAAAGGGGAAGGATCAGTCCAAGTATAAGTTGCGGAATCTCCAGTGGTGGCCGATTTGCTGTAGATGGCGGAATAGGAGAGGCTGTCGCTGCTCCGCTCCACGGTAAATTCCATTGCGTTTGGTTGGTGCACGACTATCCAGTTCAGCAGCACAGCCCTGTTTTCCAAGTTGGCTGAAAATCCCTCCAATGCGAAGGGAGGTTGGGTCGAAGCAAGAATGTTTTTTTGTACTACGACGTCGAAGAACAAACGATGTCCCGCGTTGTTGACATGGGTTCCATCATAATCGTACCCGGGATTGATGTTCAAAGAATCTTTGCAAAGGCAGGATAGATTGCTTACGGGGTCATAGAAATCCAGCGAATGGACGCCGAATTCCGCCAGAATGGAATCCCGGCCGATCCGGAGGTTCTCCTGCTCGGTGGGGCTGAGAATGCTGTTGTCGCGTGGCTGAGTCGTTGTTACATAACAGGCTTTGCCTGCAGCCAGAACAGCGGCATACATGATTCTGAAATTGAACATCACTTCCTGCATGCTGAAATCGTCGCCAAAATCATTGCTGGGAAAGTTGATAATGACGATGTCCGGAACAAAACTCAGGGCTTTGGTTATGTTATGCGCCGGGTCAGGAGCAGGACGGTTTGCGGGCGGGACAAAGTCGCTGGGCATTCCAGAATAGGTAGTAGTACCTGGATTGCCCAAGTTATAGATCGTATCGATTAGACCCAGCGCCTGATAGTATCGCTTGGTAAGGTTCACCCAGGAACTATCGGGCATCCGTCCCGGAATAGCCGGCGTTGCGCCGAAACCATAGGCGGTGGAAGAGCCGATGACGGCGATCACTTTTTTTTGGGCAAGGGCTGAGTCCCCCAGGAACAAGCAGCAGGCGGTCCAGATAAATGCGGCGCGAAGCATGACGATGAACCTGATGTTATCGACAAGTTGCAAAAAACCTGCCGGAATGCTTGCGGCCTTGGGGAATAAATCGTACTTTTAATTAGTTGTTTAACTAACTATATGTCAAACAACCAATTTAAAAAGGGAGAACTGTACAGCTTTATTACCGGAAAAGGCTCCATCGCTATTGCCCGGAGGCTTCAGAAAAAATTCAACTCCGCCGGCCTCAATCTCACCATCGAACAATGGAGTGTGTTGTACCAGCTCTGGAAGGAGGACGGAAAAAGCCAGCAGGAATTGTGCAGCGCGACGTTCCGGGATAAGCCAAGCATCACGCGATTAGTAGACAATCTCGAAAAACTTCAGTTAGTTAACCGGGTGGCTTCTGAAAAGGATCGAAGGATCAACCTGATCCGGCTTACGCGACAGGCCCAGAAACTCCAGGAGCAGACGATGTCACTTGCCGAAGAGACTTTAAACGAAGCCCTGGCGGGCGTGCCGTCGGAACAAATCAATTTGTGCAAGGAAGTGCTACAAAAAGTCTACGACAATCTCAAATAATTGTTCACGGAAAAACGCATGATATGAGCACGGTAACAGACAAGAAACTAGCCTTCAAAGGCGGTGAATGGTTGATCAGGGAAAGTTCGGCATATGAAACATTTGTCCCCGAAGACTACACGGAAGAGCAGCAAATGGTCAAAGACATGTGTGCTTCCTTCCTGGATGTCGAAATCCTGCCCGTGATCGAGCGCATTGATAAGCTGGAGCCGGGCCTGATGCCCTCCTTGGTGGAGAGAGCTGGAGAGCAAGGGCTGCTCTCCGTATCCATTCCCGAGGACCTGGGCGGACTGGGCAAGGATTTCATTACCTCCATACTGGTCAGCGAGGCACTGGGTGGTGGTTTTTCTTTTTCGGTGGCCGTAGCGGCCCATACCGGTATCGGCACCCTGCCCATTTTATACTTTGGAACAGAGGCCCAAAAACAGAAATATATTCCAAAATTATCCAGCGGGGTGTGGAAGGGTTCCTACGGTCTTACCGAGCCCAACAGCGGAAGTGATGCCCTGGGCGCCCGCACAACGGCCAAGTTAAGCGGCGACGGCAAATATTGGCTGGTTAACGGCCAGAAATGCTGGATTACCAACGGAGGATTTGCCGATATATACACCATATTCGCCAAGATCGACGGAGAAAAGTTTAGCGCGTTTATCGTCGAGCGGGGATTTGAAGGATTTACCCAGGGTTCGGAGGAACATAAGATGGGAATTAAAGGCTCATCAACCGTTCAGTTGTATTTCCAGGATTGCAAAGTCCCGGTGGAAAATCTGCTGGGCGAAGCCGGGAAAGGGCATCTTATTGCGTTTAATATCCTGAATATCGGGAGACTCAAATTGTGTGCCGCCGCGTTGGGGGGCTCCAAGCGGGCAATTACTACCTGCGTACAATATGCCAATACGCGGGAGCAGTTCAAAACCCTCATCTCACATTTTGGCGCAATTCAAAACAAATTGGCGGAGATGGCTATCGCGGTTTGGGTCGGAGAAAGTGCCTTGTACCGCACAGCCAAGTGGATCGACCAGCGGGAGACAGAACTTTTGGCAGCAGGAAAACCATTCAATGAGGCTTTTCTAGGTGCGGCAGAAGAATATGCTATTGAGTGCGCCATGCTGAAGGTGTTCGGGAGCGAAGCGTTGGACTTCGTGGTGGATGAAGGAGTACAAATTCATGGGGGAAATGGATACAGCGACGAATACATCATTTCCAAAGCCTACCGGGACAGCCGGATCAACCGCATCTATGAAGGGACCAATGAGATCAACCGCCTCCTTACAGTTGACATGGTACTGAAGCGCACCATGAAGGGTCGGTTAGATTTGCTTGGGCCGGCCACGGCGGTGTCCAAAGAGCTGCTCAGTATTCCCGACTTCGGCCCGACGGACGATGGGCCATTTGCGAAAGAAAAAAAAGCGATTCAGCAATTCAAAAAATGCATCCTGCTTGCCGCAGGCGCTGCGGTGCAGAAGTTCATGACCAAACTGGAACAGGAACAGGAGATTCTAATGCATATTGCGGATATGGCCATTGCCGTCTTTCATGCAGAAAGCGCACTCCTCCGCGCGATGAAGCTAGTGGATCAGCGGGGCGAGGCCGCCTGCAGTTTTGAGCTCGACATGGCCAGAACATTTATCTATGACTCTGCAGACCGGATAAACAAGGCGGGAAAGGACGCCATTAATGCGTTTGCCGAAGGAGATGAACAACGCATGATGCTCCTGGGTCTTAAACGCTTCACCAAAGTAGATCCGTTCAACAGCAAAGAGGCCAAGAGAAGGATTGCTGGTAAACTGATTGCGGATAATAAATACCCCCTATAAGGTACACAGCCCGCAAACAAACCGGCGGGAGGGGAACCGGCAAATTCCTGCGACTTCGGAGGTTGCACATGCTTTATTTTTCGTACCTTGAAGACCCATTATTTCTCCCCATTTCCGAAAATTGACAGCCCGCCAGGCTAGTTGATATTGTAAACGCCATAAATCGGATCACTATGCGATTGCTTAACATCCTTATTCAAAGCGACGGAACACTCGCTTGGGACAATGTATTAATCCTTCTTTTGGCCGTAGTGGCAGGGTATCTCATCCGGGGCACCCTCTCCAAAAAGTCAGAAAAAAGACAAACGAACCAGGCACTTGCTGAATGGGAAAACAAGTTCAAGCAGGTAAGCAACGAATACAAGAATTACCGGGCCAGCATCGAATCTTCGGACCGGAATCGCGAAAAGTCGGGAACCGATCTGCAAAATCGGGTAAAGGCCCTGGAGGGGGATATCCGGGCATTGAGCGAGGAAAAGACCCGCTTTTCCCAAAAATTTCAAGAAAAAGACGAAGAGACCTCCCGCTATGCGCGTCAGGCCATGGAATCCGAAGACCGCTACAAGACCCTTCAGGAAAATAAGAACCAAATGGAATCCGGATGGCAATCTCGATGGCAGAAGCTTAGCGAAGAACTTACCCGTGCTTTGTCTTGGGAACAGCGGGTAAGGTCCGCTGAAGATGAAGCTCAGAAAGCGAGATCGGCCATAGGGCTGGCAGAAAGAAAAAAACTGGATGCGGAGCTCCGGCTGAAAGCTACCAGCGAATACGCCGGCAAGGTCATTCCTCTGGAGACTGAGTTAAATTCTTTGCGGGAGAAATATGAGGTTTTGGAATTGGAATTGAAAGTGGCAAGGGAAGCCGTGACCGAACGCGAAGTGAATGCCGCCAGGCTGGAGCTCAGCCGGCAGAGCCAGGCTGCCCTGCAACTCGAGCTGGAGACCAGGCAAAATGAACACACAGCCCTGATCGCCGAAGTCGGTAACCTTCGCCGGGAATTGCAGCTGACATTGGAAGAGAACCGGCGGCTTCTCAGCCCAGCGGAGACCCATTCCTCGCCTGCTGCCGAAATACGGCCCGCGGCTCCGGCAGGCGCCATCGGCTGAGGCTTCGCCCCAGGGAAGCCTTTTGGTCCTTTTTTTAGATATCCCTTCGATGCGAAGATTGGCTTTGTTTTTCTTTTTGATCCTTTCCTTTAGTCGGGCGATCTCGCAGGACAGCGTGTATTTGGCTCACACGGGCGATCCGCTCGCTGCTCTGGAATATGGCATCGGGGTCGACCGCCTGGGGGGCGCCAAAATGAGTTTTTTGGATTCCGGCGTGACACTGACCGTCGTGGATAGCTTTCGGGATGAATACAAAATCAGGCTTTCCCAGTTGCATACGGCCTATATCGGAAAAGATCATGTCGTTCTGACCCGGAAAGTAGCGGACCGGGAAACGGGGAACAACGAACATTTGAGCGGCGATTGGAAGATTTATGGGGACGACCGGGCGGACTTCGTTGAAATCGCACTCGACTCCCGCCTCCCTTATCATAGCTATCAGCAGATCAATCCTTCGCGGATCATTGTCGAATTATACGGAGTTACTTCAAATACCAATTGGATCAACCAGCTTCGTTCTGCCCGGGAAATCCGGGCTTGCTGGTATGAGCAAACCGAAGACGACCTGCTTCGCGTTATTGTAGAGTTACGCCACCCTACGTTTTGGGGGCACAGCCTTTATTATGATAGCAGTGGGAGGAAACTCATCCTGAGAGTTCGCCGACAACCGCCGTCTTTGGACATTCGCAAATTGCGGATCGCGATTGATGCGGGACATGGCGGAGGGAATAGGGGATCCAGCGGAATCGTAACCGGGGTTCTTGAAAAAGACTACACCTTGCTTTTCGCCAAAGACTTGCAAAGTCAGCTTCGGACAGCCGGAGTAAGGCAGGTTGGCATGACCCGCACCAAGGATACTTCGCTTTCGATGCCGGAACGAATATCGATCCTCAAAGCTTTTGACCCCGACTTCCTGATCAGCCTGCACCTCAATGCATCGGACCAGGACACCGTGCGTGGAGTAAGCACCTATTACCGTTACATTGGGTTTCGACCCCTGAGTCAGGCCCTGCTCAATCAACTGCTCAGCCTGGGCCTCCATGAATTTGGAAATGTAGGCAGTTTCAATTTTGCGCTGAATGGCCCAACAGATTATCCCAATGCGCTGGTGGAAATCGCCTTCCTGAGCAATGCGCAGGATGAAAAAAGAATACTCAATCCTAAATTCCGCCGTGCCGTGGCACAAAAAATTTACCAGGGAATCCTGGGTTGGCTAAAGGAAGTCCGGCAATGAAAGGATACCTCATTCAGGAAAAGCAGATTATCCGGGGCGAGGAATGTTTCATTGAAAGCCGCTCCCCCGAAAATGCATACGGCGTAATATTCCAAGATGATGGCGATACCGCTTATTTCTACGCGGTCCAGTCTGAAGCAGGGACCGATCAATTGGTGATCCTGGACGCCCTGCATATTTACCAGGTAGACGACCAACCTGCGGGTCCCAGCCAGCTGGGCATCCTTTGGTCGATGGATTGGCTCGCCTGCGCGCTGATCCTGAATGGCACCTGCCATGCGCTTTTTGATTTTGAAACCAGAGGAGGGTACAACATCAATGCTTTCCCGCCGCCTAACCAAATTTGGACACAGGGTGAACGGGCATTGGACAATGACCTGATCCGAAGCCGCTTCGGTTGAGTACAGATCCAGCTGATTCCTACCTGGTAAATTCGCGCTAGGGGTCCTCGATCAAAAAGAAAAAGGCAAAGTGATCGACGAGATTACTTCCGCTGATATCTGGACTATTACAGCAGCAAGAAACAGAAGGACCATGCTTATCATTCCCCCAAAAGGACCCGCAGACTGCTCGTTTATGGCAGAAGGCTGCTGCAGAATGGAAAGATTTTTTTGAAAACAGATTGACTATTTAACCGACAAAATATACATTTTATGGAAAAAGAGAACTACATGTCCCCGTTGTTTAAATCCATAATGACGAGCCTCTTTGTGGGAATCGTAGCGACGATCATTTGCCTTTTTTTTAATGCGATCTACCGCAGCCAGTCGGATTATCCGCTGGCGGACATCATCAATGTTTCTTCCCTCATATTCGTAGTTAACTTGTTGTTCCTGGTAATTGGCTTTCTTCATTATTTCCTGACCAAATTCATTCGGGCCGGTGAGCTTGTCTACATCATTCTGTTTGCGGCACTGACCCTCTATTGCCTGTGGGGAACCGCACACGTCCATCGTTCCGACAATGCCGCCTTCAATTCCCAGTTTAAAGGTTTGATGGGTGGTGTGATCCTCATCATCGGGATTCTGGCCGCCGGGATCATTCCCTTGCTCTTTCATAACCGGAAATTCGAAGAGGGGATTCTGGGATAATGGCGGACTGAAAAGGGTTTTTCCCATGGAGTTCACCCTGCAAAGCGGGATCAAACGGATTCAGGAGAGTTTTTTCTCCAGATATTCCCGGAGCACGAGCGCATGATTGTGTTCCTCATCGCTGGCGGCGTAAAACAAGGTAATTATTTTATGTTTTGTCATTTCTTTGGCAAGGTCAGCCAGAGGACCAGACTGATCCAGTTCCGACCAGTAATGCTCCCGGAATTTTTTCCAATTTCCAGGATCCTGATGGAACCATTTTCTCAATCGGGTACTCGGAGCGATATCTTTTGCCCATAGATCCATCCGGACGGCTCCTTTATTCAGGCCTCTGGGCCATAAGCGGTCAACTAGGATTCGGAATCCGTCCGCATTGGCGGGATCTTCATAAACCCTTTTTATGTTGATTTTTGGTTTCACGACCCGATCATTAATTGACCATTCTGCTTAAGTTTGTTCTTCGCAGATTTAAAGCGATTCCCATGGCACTAGAGCATGTCTTCATTCATCATGTATTCTTTTGGCTCAAGAACCCTTCAAGTCAGTCGGACCTGGATTCCCTGCTTGCAGGTCTGAAAAAACTGACTGCCGTAAAAACCATCAAACAATGGCATATTGGCCGAGCTGCAGGTACGCATCGTGATGTGGTCGATCGCAGCTATTCCCTGTCCTGGCTCATTTTGTTTGACAACCTGCAGGATCAGGATAGTTATCAGCGCGATCCCATCCATTTGCACTTTGTCGAAGAATGCAGCGGTTTATGGAGCCGAGTTCAGGTATACGACTGCGTGGATGCTGCCTGAGTACCTATTCGCCAGGACTAGCCGGATTTCTTTCCCGCGTGGAGTCCCGAAGCGGCCGCTTCATCGACAAACCAATGCAATTGACCTTGTTCCGGCTGGATGAGCTGGGAAGGAAAATGTTCCGGATCGGTCGGACCCTCCAGCACGCGAGACAAGGCGTGCGCCTTATTTTCACCCACAGCGAGAAAGACAATACGCGACGCGCGGTTTACGATCGGACGCGTAAGGGTGATTCGATACATGTTTTGCGCCTGGAGCCAGAAGGCTTTGGTCCAGGATTCCACTTCATGAAGCACTTCGGTACCCGGAAATAAGGATAGAGTATGGCCGTCTTCTCCCATGCCCAGCAATACCAGGTCAAAACTCGGCTCCGATGGCTCTGGAGCAAAATAGCTGCGCAGGATCATTTCATATTCGCTCGCTGCGGCGGCTGGATCCAGGTCTGTCCGCATGATATGGATTTGTTCCTGGGGAACCGGGACTTTGTCGAGCAGGTAGGTAAAGGCCATTCGGGCATTGTTGCGGTCGTCCGTAAAGGGGACAGCCCGTTCGTCGCCCCAAAATACATGGAGTTTGTCCCAGGCAATCTGTTCCTGATAGGGAGTTTGGGCAATAAGTTCGTACAATGTCTTGGGCGTGTCTCCGCCCGAAAGGACGATGCTGAAGCGATCCTGACGCGAAAGGGTTCCTGCAATGTATTCAGTGACCCATCCGGCCGCTTCGCGGCTAAGGTCAGCCAAATTCGGATAAACATGCAAAGCCATGATTGACCTCCGGAGTTATTTGTCCTGGTGAGCAGGGGGAAGGGTGATCCAATTGTGGCCGTCGCGGGCGATTAGCGCCTCGGAATCCTCAGGCCCCCAGGAATCCGGCGCGTAATTCGGAAAGTCGATCGGTCCCCTGGATTCCCAGGATTCCAATATCGGCATAATGATTTTCCAGGCCGCCTCCACTTGGTCGCTGCGCATGAACAGGGTAGCGTTCCCTTCCATTACATCCAGGAGCAGGGTCTCGTAAGCCTCCGGTTCGTTTCCGTCATAGGCGTTCTTGTAATTGAAAACCATCTCCACGGGATTGAGCACCATGCCCTGGCCCGGCCTCTTGGACTGGAAGCGCAAGCGAATGTCCATTTCCGGCTGAATACCAATGACAAGCCGGTTCGGTCGCCAGGTTTCAGCAGCTTCGGGCGGAAACGCGTAGCTGGGCGCGGGGCTGAACTGGATGGAAATGATGGTGGACTTTTCGTGCAGGTATTTGCCCGTCCTCAGGTAGAAGGGCACGTCCCGCCAGCGCCAGTTGTCGATATAAAATTTTACCGCTGCGAATGTATCTACCGGGGAATTCGTATCGACATTCTTCTCCTGGCGATATCCTGCAACGTGCTCGCCTTTCATCCAACCGTCGCTGTATTGGCCACGGACGGCAAAAGAATGGGCTTCTTCCTTGCTGATTTTCCGGATGGCGTTCAACACATCCACTTTCTTATTGCGGATTTCGTTGGCATCGAAGGAAACCGGCGCTTCCATCGCTATCATGCACATCAGTTGCAACATGTGATTTTGAACCATGTCCCGCAAGGCGCCGGACCGCTCATAGTAGGAACCCCGACCTTCCACACCCACCGTCTCAGCCGCCGTGATCTGGACGTGCTCAATATACATCCGGTTCCAAATGGGTTCAAATAACGCGTTGGCAAAGCGCAGGGCTAGCAGATTTTGTACCGTCTCCTTGCCCAGGTAATGGTCGATCCGGAAAATCTGCTCTTCGTCGAACATGCCGCGAAGGAGATTGTTCAACTCGTGCGCACTCTCCAGGTCATGCCCAAACGGCTTCTCCACGACGATGCGGGTGTATTTGGTGTCCTTACAGAGGTTCAGCGATCCCAATTTCTTGGCGATATCCGGCACCAGTTGCGGGGCGACTGCCATGTAAAAAATAACGTTGGGGTGGACGCCATACTCTTGCTCCCGGGTCTTGACGATTTCCCCGATCTTCTGGTACTCCGTGTCCTGTTCGGCATCCATCTGAAGGTAGCTGACGTGCTGGGAGAAATCCTGCCATTGCTTTCCGGCCTCCTCTTTCCTTCGGCTAAATTGACGGATTCCGTCCAAGAGCCGTTCCCGGTATTTGTCGTCCGCGTAGCTGGTTCGACCAATGCCCACGATGCTGAATTTGTTTGGCATCCAGCCGTCGATAAACAGGTTATACAGCGCGGGGGCCAGTTTGCGATAGTTCAGGTCACCGCTGCCACCGAAGATCAATAGCAGGGAGGCAGGCGGTCTATTGTGATTTTGCATATTCCATTCAATTCAATCCATTATTAAGGTCGCTGATCAGGGTTCCCATTCCGTATGGAATGAGCCTGGTCCATCCACGCGCTGGTACGTATGCGCCCCGAAATAATCACGCTGCGCCTGGATCAGATTTGTGGGTAAGTGCTCACTTCGATACGCGTCAAAATAGCTCAAGGAAGCCATCAGCCCAGCGATGGGATATCCAGTCTGCGTGGCGTGCATGATGACGGTTTGGGTGTGTTGCTTTTTGCCCTGGAGCAGGCGGGCGACCTGCTTGTCCAGCAACAGATTGCTCAGCTGTGGATTGGCCTGGAATGCAGCATAAAAATCCTCCAGCAACGCCGAACGAATGATGCATCCGCCGCGCCAGATCCTGACCACTTCAGGAAGCGGGATCTGCATGTCCAGTTCGGCTGAAGCCTTATGAAGCATAGCCATTCCCTGGGCATAACTGATAATCACGGCGAAATACAAAGCATCGTGAACTTGCTGGATGAATACTTCCCGGGGTACGGCAACGGGCACTACCGTAGACCGGTATAGGCTTGCAGCCTGAACCCGCTCGTCTTTGTAAGATGACAGGTCGCGCAGGGATACGGCCATATCGATGACCGGAACAGGGACGCCCAGGTCCATAGCATCCTGTGAGGTCCACTTGCCCGTACCTTTGGATCCTGCTTTATCCAGGATCATGTCGACCAAGCGATTCGAACTCTTATCGTCCTCGCGGATAAATATATCCTTGGTAATCTCGATCAGGAAAGACTGGAGCTCACCTTCGTTCCAGCTTTTGTAAACCCGGAATAGCTCGTCGTTGTTCAAACCAGCTCCTCGATGAAGCAGATCATAACTTTCACTGATCAGCTGCATGATAGCATATTCTATCCCGTTATGAACCATCTTGACATAGTGCCCGGCGGCGCCTTTACCCAGGTGAGCGACACAGGGGCTCCCATTTACTTTCGCCGATACCGCCTCCAGTATGGGTCGCACGAATGAATAGGCCGCGGGGTCACCGCCTGGCATAATGCTTGGACCATTGCGCGCACCGTGTTCGCCTCCTGAAATCCCCACGCCCATAAAGTGAATACCCCGTCCTTCCAGGTCTTTAATGCGACGCAGGGTATCTACATAATGAGAATTTCCTCCGTCGATGACGATATCGCCCGCTTCCACCAGGGGTATCAAATCAGCTATGACCTCGTCCACTGGCTTGCCGGCTGGCACCAGCATCATCAGTTTTCTGGGCTTTTCAAGCGAGTGGATCAGATCGGCCAGGGTACTGACGCCCTTAACCTGGGTGCCGGCAGAAGCCTCCGATTCCAGCTGAGCCGATTTTGATCCATCCTTGTCAAAGCCGATCACGCGGTATCCGTGGTCAGCCATATTCAACAAGAGATTCCTTCCCATAACGCCAAGGCCAATCATGCCGAAATCGTACAGAGTCTTTGCCATGTCGCAGAATATAAAGGAGGCATAAAATTAGGGGATTTCGTCTAGGATTGCCGGGCGGATGGGCCCTGCGGCCGCATCCAAGTCTTTTCGAGCCGGCATTTTCTTTTTTTCCAAAAAGCTAGTATATTTAAGGCTTCAACCCCTCCTTAATACCTGTGATGCGCCGATCGGTATCTTACCCAGTTAGCGTCCGGCCAATGGAATGAAATGAGCCCATGAGCGGGATGCACATCGACAATCTGCATGAAGACATCCCGACTGTGTTTCACGGTGACCCTATTGTTGTTTCTTGCCCGCCCCGGCTTGGGCCAAACCGACGTACTCACTCAACACAACGACAACTACCGAACCGGCTGGAATAATAAGGAGACGATCCTTACTACGTCCAACGTCACTACCGGCAAATTCGCCAAACTGTTTACCCGAACCGTGGATGACCAGACCTATTCACAGCCGCTCGTGGCAACCGGCATCAATATTCCGGCTGTAGGCGTCAAGAACGTCGTCTTTGTGACCACGGTAAATAACTCAATCTATGCTTTTGATGCTGACGATATTACGGCTGCCAGCCCCTATTGGCATGTCAACCTCACGGTTGCCGGCATGCGCCCAACCAATCACAGCGACATGCAGCCTCCGTTATGCGGCCTCAACTACCGGGATTTTTCCGGAAATATTGGCATCGTGGGCACGCCAGTAATCGACAAGGCTTCCGGCACGCTCTACGTAGTCGCCCGCAGCACCAATGGCACGGTGTTCCAGCAATGGCTGCATGCCCTGGACTTAACGACCGGGTCAGATAAAGTCAGCCCAGTGCAGATAACGGCCCAGGTTCCGGGAACCGGGGACAACGCGGGTTCCATTGTGAATACCGTAGTCAATTTTGATCCGCAGAAACAGAACCAGCGGCCCGGACTTCTCCTTTTGAATGGCATCGTGTATATCGCCTATGCCTCGCATTGCGACTGGGATTATTACCATGGTTGGCTCCTGGGGTATGATGCGACGACCCTGCAGCAAAAGATTATTTATAATACCACTCCCAATGCGCTGCGGGGCGGTATCTGGATGAGCGGTGCAGGACCGGCAGCCGATTCCCTGGGTAACATTTATGTCGCTACCGGCAACGGCGAAGACGGGGTCAATGGCTCCGAAGAACAAACGGATACTACGAACCGGGGGGAGAGCGCCCTCAAGCTCATGCCCAACAGCACCCAAACTGCACTGTCCGTTTCGACTTATTTCCGTCCCTTCAATTTCGAAACCCTGGACGGGAGCGACGACCTGGATTTTGGTTCTACTCAACTAATGCTGATACCCAATTCGACAAGGGCAATTGCCGGCTGCAAGAATGGCAACCTGTACTTGTTGAATCGGGATAACATGGGCGGCTACAATGCCGGCGGCCCGGACAACGACGCCCAAACCATCTCATTGGGCACCTCCGCCTATATGCACGCTTCACTGGCCTATTACAAAGGATCGGCTGCCGAATCCATCTTTTTGTTTTCGGAAAACACCCTGCTGCGTTCATTTCCTTTTTCCGGCGGAAACAACGGATTCTTGGGCAATCCCACCCTGAGTGGCATAATAGGCCCCAACAATGCCTACAATGGCGCCTTCCTTTCCGTTTCTTCCAACGGTTCCGAGGACTCTACGGCGATATTGTGGATATCGCACTCCGACAATGGCTGCAATGCCAATACCGCCGCTCCTTCCTGCCCCGGGATCTTGCGAGCTGTCAGCGCGACTAACGTTACCAAGGAATTATGGAACAGCGATATGCTAACCTCGGACAGCGTCGGACAATACGCCAAAAACGTGTGCCCCACGGTAGCCAATGGAAAGATTTACCTGGCGACCTTGTCTGGCAGGCTGGACGTTTACGGTCTGACCGGTAACAACGCCACCCTCTGCAGCAATCCGAACGTGGCCTTGCATGCATCCGCTACGGCTTCCTCTATCAATCCAGCGGGCAACACGCCCGCCAACGCATTCGACGGCAACCTGTCCACCAATTGGTCCAGCAATCCCACGGATGTTGAAAACCTGACCGTAGATCTGGGCCAGACCTACAATGTCTGTGGAATAACGATTGCCTGGGGCGTGGCGTACGGGAAAAACTTTAACATAGAGATATCGGCCGACGATGCCAGCTGGACGACGTTGGATTCGGTAACAGCTAATGCTGCCTTCAACGATTCGATGGTCGTCACCGGAACGGGCCGCTATGTCCGCATGCAGGGCATAATGAGCGGGACCGGCACAGGCTACTCCATCAAAGAAATGCAGGTGCTGGGCCAATTACCCAATAGCTGTCCGGCGCCCACCGGGATTAGCCTGACCAATCTGATGCAAACCAGCGTCGACATCAGCTGGCAGGCCATAGCCGGGGCAAGCAGCTACCTGCTTACGGTTACGACGATCAGCTCGGGGAATAGAACTTTTCCCACTACAAATACGAACAGCATATCCTTGTCCGGCCTTGCCTGCGGCAGTGACTACACCGTGACCATCCAGGCGTTTTGTTCCGGCAATTACGGACTATTGAGTGCCTTGGCTCCCTTCACTACCGTGCAGTGCGGCACAGTCTGTTTGCTCCCCACGCGCTGGTCCTCCAAAGACGTCGGGGCCGTGGGTATTGCCGGCTCTTCTTGTTATAATTCGGGCACCTATAGCCTCCAAGGATCGGGAGCCGGGATCGGCGGAACATCGGACGCGTTCCAATATGCCGAAGAATTCATCGAAGAAGACGAATCGATCGTATCCCGGGTCGTTTCACTTTCCGGTACCAGTGCCGGAGCCGAAACGGGAATCATGATCCGGGAGGGTTCGGATCCCTCGTCGCGGTACGCATTGATCGCGCTCAACGCCGGAGGCGGCGTCACCTTTAGCTACAGGAATGCAACCGGAGGAAGCAGTGCCCAGGTAAGCGGGATTAATTATCCCTCTCTTCCCTATTGGGTGGGACTAACCGTCAGTGGAACCGAATATAGCGGTTTTGTTTCCTCGGATGGCCTG
>Ga0206988_1117_pt1 | contig 19962 bp, 20 predicted proteins | sample Alteio_BWMinCont_12_FD_153263 | JGI IMG/M metagenome (GOLD analysis project Ga0206988, IMG submission 153263) | Enriched cells from forest soil in Barre Woods Harvard Forest LTER site, Petersham, Massachusetts, United States -... | ecosystem: Environmental > Terrestrial > Soil > Temperate forest >... | reverse complement strand
CTCTCGCTTTCTAGCCCGAAGCGCATTTTGTCGGCGCTTTGCTTAGGGGATCTCGATGAGAACTCTCATGCGGTAATCTTATTCACATCGGGATCGGAAGCGAGTCCGAAGGGGGTTCCTCTTTCGCATAAGAACATTATTTCCGATTTGCGCAGCGGGATGCAATGCCTCTCCTTCGATGCAGAGGATGTGGTTTACGGCATTTTGCCGCCGTTCCATTCATTCGGTTTTTCAATAGCCGGCCTATTTTCCATTTTTGTAGGAATGAGGATCGCCTTTTATCCCGATCCGACCGACAGCTTCGCGCTCGCCGAGGGGATCGAACGGTGGAAAATCACGATCTTCTGCAGCCCTCCTAGTTTTTTGAAAGGGCTTTTCCTCGCGGCGAAGAAGGGGCAGCTCGATTCGGTTCGCCTCTTTGTTTCTGGCGCCGAGAAACCTTCGCAGGAACTTTGTGAACACATCAAAAAATTTTGGCCCAAGAGCACGTTCATCGAAGGATACGGCATCACCGAGTGTTCTCCGCTGTTGAGTATGCACCGCCCCAACGTTCCGCGGAAAGGAGTTGGTCTACCGATCCCCGATGTCGAGATGTGCATGATTCATCCCGAATCGCTAGAGCTTCTTCCGCCCGGCATGGACGGAGAGATTTGTGTCAGAGGACCGAATGTCTTCAATGGCTATTTGGACAACCCCAGATCCCCCTTCATCGAAATCAACGGCAAAAAGTGGTACCGGACGGGCGATCTCGGACACCAAGACTCCGATGGCATATTGATCTTGTCTGGGCGCCTTAAGCGCTTCACGAAGGTCGCAGGGGAGATGATCAGCCTCGGTGCGATCGAAGAGGTGATCGCTTCAGAGCTTCTCAGGGAAGGAAAGATTCCTGGGGATGGGCCATCCCTCGCTCTTTTGGTCGACGAGCGCAACCCGGGCAAGCCCCAGCTAGTTCTCTTCACGACAGTCGACCTGAGCCGAGAGCAGGCCAACGACATGCTTCAAAGCACCGGTTTTAGCCGTCTTGTCAAGGTCTCCGCTGTCGAAAAAATCGAAAAGATTCCTCTCCTGGGCACCGGCAAAGTCGATTACAGAACCCTCCAATCGAAATTTATATGAACCTGCTGCTGTATAATACGGAAACTCGAGCCAAAGAAGAACTAAAGCCCGCCGACGGGAAAAAAGTGCGCATGTACACATGTGGCCCCACAATTTACGATTTTGCCCACATCGGCAATTTCCGCACCTACGTCTTCGAAGATTTGCTCCGGCGAACAATCCAGTTTTGTGGATGGCCGGTCGAGCAGGCGATGAACATCACCGATATCGACGACAAGACGTTACGCGGGGCAATCGCGAAGAATATCCCTCTCAAAGCATTTACTGAGCCGTTTCGGATTGCATTCTTCGAGGATCTAGCGACTCTCAATATTGAGAAAGTGGAACATTACCCAGCTGCGACCGATTTTATCCCTGAAATGATCCACATCATTGAGAAGCTTCTTGAAAAAGGGGTCGCATACAGAAGCCAAAACCAGAGCATTTACTTTTCGATCCGCCACTTTTCGACCTACGGGCGCCTATCCCATCTGAATATGGAGGACTTGAAACCGAACGCCTCCGGTGATAACGAGGCCGATGAATACGACAAAGAGAACATCGCCGATTTCGTCCTCTGGAAAGCTTACGATCCCGATCGAGATGGCAAAATCTTTTGGCAAAGTCCATTCGGCCCAGGCCGCCCCGGTTGGCATATTGAGTGTTCCGCGATGGCGATGAAGCTACTAGGCCACTCGATCGATATCCATTGCGGCGGCGTCGACAACATGTTTCCCCATCACGAGAACGAAATTGCTCAATCGGAATGCTATTCTGGATGCAAATTTGTCCGTCTCTGGCTTCACGCGGAGCACCTTCTCGTGGATCACAAGAAAATGTCGAAGAGTTTGGGCAATTTTTACACCCTCCGCGACCTGATGAAAAAGGGGTACACCGGCCAAGAAGTCCGTTATTTGCTTCTCTCCAACCACTACCGGACCCAGCTCAACTTCACCTTTGCCGGACTCGACGGCGTCAGGAGTTCGCTGGCCCGCATCAGCGATCTAGTCGATCGATTAAGAGCAATTCGCGAGGAGAAAATAGATAACCTCGTAGATGGAGCTCTCGCAAAAGCTGACCAGAAGTTCAAAGCAGGGCTTTTGGACGATTTGAACATCTCCGTTTCGCTGGCCGCGCTCTTCGATCTCATCCGGGAGCTCAATATCCTAGCCGATGAAGAGAAGATCGGCCGAGCCGAGGCAGAGTTAGTACTCGGCCAATTGGAAATTTGGGACTGCGTTCTCGCTGTTCTCCCGCTCCGGAAAGAAGTTGCCCCGCCCCATTTGCAGAAACTCTTAAGAGAGAGAGAAGAGGCTAGACGCTCGAAAAACTTCCGCCTCAGCGATGAACTCAGGGATCGGATTCTTGCCGACGGCTTTCTCATTGAGGACACCCCGAATGGCGCAAGATTAAAGAGGAAATAATGACTCCAGACGAAAAATTCATGATTAAACTCTACGAAGTCGCGAAAAAAGGTGGGGATCCTCGACGACCCGTCAATTACCAGACCGTGGCTAAATCGATTGGCTTAAAAGAGACTGCCGTCAAAAATATCGTGAAACATCTCGCACAAGCCAACCTCATCAAAAAGATCGACGAAACGACGCTTCTTTTGACAGATCGGGGTTGCGCCCTCGTCCTAGAGATTACTGGTTAGTATTTATAGCATTGTTGCCCATGAGGCGCCCACTTTCATCAGCACAGAGGCCGCGAGGCGCGGCATTGGAGGCGCAGAGGACTAGAGAGGCGGGGAAGCCCCGCACCCCAAGGGTGGGGATTTTTTTCGCCGCCAAGGCGGCGAAGCGGCGAAACGCCGCAATTATTCTTCACTCTCTTGCCGCGCTTCGCGGCCCCTCCCTCTTTTTGGGACTGCGGGGCTTCCCCGCCTCTCTAGTCCTCTGCGTCTCCAATGCCGCGCCTCGCGGCCTCTGTGCTGATGAAAGTGGGCGTCTTATGGGCAGCAACGGCAACATTACTCAGCAATGAAAGTGGGCGTCTTATGGGCAACAATGCTATGAGTACTCGAATTCCAAAAGGTCCCATTTTTCTCGGAGGATCTGGGTGACGGAATAGGTAGCTCCTGCCCCCGCACCGACGAGGACGTAAGGCAGGCCCGTGACGTGATTTCCGAGAACGAGCGCGCTTGCCATTCCTGCGAGGTCTACGCTCATGCCAAAGAGCCTGTTAGCTGCGGCAACGGCTTTTTTAATGGGGCACTTATTTGCCAAAATCGCCGTTGCGAGGATAGACACTGCTGCGCCAATTCTAGCGGAGTGTGCATCTATGGGTAAGATAACATCCACTATTAAGACGGAAAAAATGGTAAGACATTGACCGGCGAAGCGCAAATGGGGGATTTTTTCTCTTTTTGCGAATTCGGCGTAGGCGGAGCCCATCGTCGCAAAAGATGTAGTGAGTGTGAGAAGGGCTGTGTAAGTAACTGCGGGTATTAGATCTATTTCAAATCGATTGGCTACTCCTACGGCGCACATGCCGCCAACTGAACCAGCAATAAATTTTAAGCCGGAAGGCACGGTAGAAAATCGGTGCCCGCAGTAACAGCGGGTAGGAAGGCAGTTTTCATGGAAAAGATGTTTGATTTTCTCATCGGTAACGTGACCGTGAGCAATTCGACCAAAGCTCTCGCCACACCCTTCGCATCGGGCCAAAGAATTGCCATTGATCTGAAAAGCAATCATTCTTCGGGCTTCATGAGCGGGAAGAGAAGGACGTCGCGGATCGACTCAGCGCTGGTAAAGAGCATGACGAGACGGTCGATGCCAATGCCAACACCACCGGTAGGAGGCATCCCTTGGCAGATGGCTTCGATGAACTCTTCATCGAGCGGGCTCGCTTCAAGGTCGCCGGCTTCCTTTTTCTCCGCCTGTTCAACCAGAAGTTTTCTCTGGAGTTCAGGGTCGTTGAGTTCCGTGTAGGAATTGCACATTTCGCGTCCCAAGATAAAGCTCTCAAACCGCTCAACAAAACGCTCTTTGCGAAGATGCGGTTCTCTGTGGAGTTTGCAAAGGGGAGTCGTCTCGATCGGATGGTCGATGATGTGGTGGGGCTGGATGAGATGCTTTTCCGCAAACTCCTCGAACATCATCGCAATCAGCGCGCCTCGAGGCGCGGGATGGACCCCTTTCGGGTCAATGTGGGATTCTTTGAGAAGGCACGATTTCATATCCTCGTCGCTCATCTTGTCGACATCATGGCCGCCATATTCCTTGATCGCATCTTTCATCGAGACCCGTTTCCAAGGGCTCTTCAGATCGATTACGACCGCAGAGCTCTCGTCCTGCGATGTAATGCGCACTTTTGTATCGCCGAATAGAGCCAGCGCAACCGCCTCAAAGAGTCCTTCGGTAAAATCCATCATGTCCCGATAGTCCCAGCCAGCGGCATAAGCCTCCAGCATCGTGAACTCGGGGTTATGGGTCCGGTCGATTCCCTCATTGCGGAATACTTTGCCGATCTCATAGATCTTCTGCATGCCGCCCACAATCAATTTCTTGAGGGGGATTTCGAGAGAAATGCGGAGGAACATATCTTGTTTGAGCGCGTTCAAATGGGTCATGAACGGCTGGGCAGCGGCTCCGCCGTAGACATTTTGCAACACAGGCGTTTCGACCTCTTCGAATTCGGCCTCTTCCAGGTAGTTGCGGATCGTCAAAAGGATGCGGGATCTATGCCGGAACTTTTCGAGCGACTCGGGGTGTGTGATCAGGTCGAGCCACCGTTTCCTGTACCTTACGCCCTTGTCAGCCAGGCCGCTGTGTTTGTCAGGCAGCGGCAAAAGAGATTTGGCAAGCAGGGTCACCGCTTTTGCAAAAACGGTCAATTCACCTCGTTGGGTTTTGAAGAGGTGTCCTTCGATCCCAATAATATCCCCAAGGTCGAGCTTTTTCTCGATGAACTTAATATGACTCAACTCTTCTGTCGGATGGTACCCTTTGACGACCGTCTGGTCGCGGTTGAACATAACCTGGATCCGTCCCGTCTCGTCTTGAATATGGCCAAAGGCGTTCTTCCCCATCGCCCGGAAGAGGACGAGCCTGCCCGACACGAACACATGCTGGGTGGATCCAGCAGCGGCGTCCTCGCTATGGCCGATCTCCTTGCCCTCGGTCTCAAGGGTCAATTGGGCGGTCCGTGAAGTATGGACATACTTATGGGGGTAGGGATCGACTCCAAGCTCTCGGATCTCTGCGAGCTTGCGGCTTCGGTTTTGGAACTCTTCGTGGTGGTGGTATTCAGGAACTGGAAATGGCATAAAGGTTCTATTTTAATTGATCCTCTAGCTTAGCTCAGTTAGGCTCTTTTTGTCGAGGCAATTGCAAAACTCCCTGCCGCAGGAAAACCGCCATTTTGCCGCCCATTGCATCTGTTCCGGCTCGCCTTCTCCTCCGAGATATTCAGAGCCGGAACAGAACGAGCCGGCTCTTGCGAATGAAGTCAAAATCATCAAAAACTGCACTACCACTGACATTCCAGCTCCTTCCCCCCTGCTGCATACAACTTGCACAACTCTTCTTCTGATAGATGTTGCGCGTTAGCCGGCTCGGGTTTAAGCACGATTTGCCACTCATTTTTTTTTCTCTTGGACAACCTTAATCTGCACATCGGGTGGGATATTGTTCATGCCAAAATCCTTCAGCGCTGTGCGAGGATCAGATAGCAATTTCTTTTTAAAGCTTGGATCCTTCCAGGCATGCGCATTGATCTTTGCTTCTGTTTCAAAACGATTGGGCTTATTTTTCATCTATTTTTTCTTTTGTTTGTTGTATTGGGTTACCAAAATGTTGCGACATCTAGTTCGAGCGCGTAAGACTCTTGAAATTCTTCTATATACAATTCTGCTGTTTTGTAATACCACTGACTCATTTTTTCCTGTGCATTTTTGTCGTCATGACCATGAAATGGGGTGTGATGCTGATATTTTTTAAAAATAGTTTTGCAGTCATGCATATACTCTCTCGTATGAAGAATATGATTGTGCCATACTTCATCGATATCCGCTGTCGGGACAATTATTTGGCCCGGATATTTGATCATCAGGGATAAAAAATTTTTATACCGCCTAATGGCATTGCCTACGTTTTCCCGAGAAATTTTCCCTTCTTTAACGATTCTGCCTTCTAAGTAGGACAAATCCAGAGCTTGTATCTTTTCGATCATATCCTCTCCGTACGATTTCTCCTTGTCAAAAAAGAGTTAGCAAGTGCCGCCAGGAGTTATTGGCATCGTGCGGCTTCCAGCTGCCAAATTTGCCAACTCTGCATCTGATAGCTTTTCCATTTCTCCACTTACGAGAGGAATCGGGATGATCCACTCATCTTTTTTTTCCTCTTCTATCTTGATGTGCAATGAATCAAGTCCCTTCTCGTTTTTGAACAACTCTTTCAAAGCCTCTTTCGGATGCGTCTGCAACTTCTTCTTAAACGCAGGATCCTTGATTGCTTTAATCGCGATTTTCTTTTCCATTTCCCATCGATTCATGTAACCACCACCTATAAATTTGTTTTTTTAGTGCTGATCTTCTTAGTGCACGAAATGTATTTATTTTGCAATATCTGAAATGTCTTATCGCCAAAATTTGGGTGTACGTTGTTACAAAACATCGGATGTTTTAAGGAAATCCCTTTTGCAGAAGTATTGCTCTCTTGGCTTCCAGGGGCCAAACAACGCCTCTTAGAAAAGAAGCTCCCATGCAATAATTTATTCGCAGAGCAAGCACTTGCATCTTTTGAACATGCGCTTGTCAAAAAGTGGAGTGAAATCATCACTCCATCGATGTTTTTGGAACTGTCGTTGGAGAAAGTTTCCTTTACCTTGCAAGGAGAAAATGAGCGGGAGGAATACCTCGATTTCATTCAACGTAGATTTCTAGATCGGGACAATCTGAGGATTTTTTTCGAAGAATATCGGGGATTATCTCCTCTTCTTGAAACGATTACAGCATTTTGGATCAATACAACGGCCGAATTGTTGGTGCGGCTGGAAGACGATTTGCCTCTGCTCGCTGAGCAATTCAACCGAGGAATGCCTTTAGGACAGGTCGAACGAATCTCTTTAGATGAGGGTGATGCCCATGATCATGGCCGATCTGTGTCGATTTTGACATTTGCATGTGGAATAAGCATCATATACAAGCCAAAAAATCTGACCATTGGAGAAAAATTCAATACTCTGCTGGATCAAATCAATGCCTTGAAGGTGCTGCTACCTCTGAAAAGCTATAAAATAGTGCCAAGGGGGGGGTATGCTTGGGAAGAAAAGGTGGAAGGGGAGCCTTGTGCTGGTCTAGCCGAAGTTGAACGATTTTTCCAGAGAACTGGTATGCTCCTGGGTCTTTGCTACGCATTCAATGGTGCTGATTTCCATTCTGAAAATATCATTGCGTCGGGCGAATATCCCGTGTTGATCGATTTAGAGACACTGCTTCACTCTCAGCTAATCCAAAAATATAGGGACTCTGCCGAAAGTCAAGCGTCACATTCAGTATTAAGTGTCGGACTTTTGCCGGGTTTCCTATTTCGTAAGTATGGAGAAAAAGGGATCGATCTATCTGGTGTGGGAAATGCGGAACCCAGCACTAGAGAAGTGTGGGTTTGGAAAAACCTCCATACCGCTCGTATGAAAAAGGTTCGGGAAAAAGTCCTCTCCACAAAACAAGGCCACCAAGTTATTCACGAAGGTTCAGTCGTCCTAGCAAAGCATTATATTGAATCGATCATTTTGGGGTTCCAGCAGATGTATCAATTTATTCAGGAGCATCAAGACTTTTGGTTGAATGCTACCAAAAGCATGGAATCTGATCCCATTCGCATTGTCGTCAGGTCAACACCATTTTATGCATATCTTTTAGAGATGTTGTATGAGCCGCATTGTTTTACAGACCCTATGCAACAAGACGAAATTTTGAAACTTCTGTCTCGGAGATTCGGAAGGGAAGATTCGATCCCAACACAGATTATTGAAGAAGAGAAAAATGCGCTACTTCGCAAAGATATTCCCTATTTTCACTCGTTTCCCTTTTCTCAAGATCTGTATGTCGGACATCAATTATGTGCAAGCGGTTGCCTAGAAACAATGGGCTTCAAACAACTCTCTATGGAAGATTTTCGGCAGCAAGAAGTTCTCATTCGCGCTGCTTTTCAAGCCCAAGAGATGCAAGTGCATACTACGATTGCGCAAGAAACAAGCGAAGGGGATGTTCATTTACAAAATGGCAGGATGTACTCAGAAGAAGAGATATTGACGCATGTGAGAAACATCGCAGAAGAGCTGCTAACCCGCGCGATTCATTCAAAAGAGGGCTCTCTTGGGTGGATCCATTTTGAGCCTAGATTGGATACAGATCAATATCAACTGCAAGCAATCAATGAATCGCTCTATTCTGGTAAGATAGGAATTGCACTTTTTTTTTTGCGGCTTTGTCTAATGTTTCAAAAGAAACAAAATGGGTCCAAAGTGTTGAAGATTGCTTGCAATTTCTCGTTCGTCAGATTCAACACGATGAAGGAAAACAATTGATCCTCTCTTGTGGTATTGGGGGAATGACTGGAATCGGTGGGATTATTTATGGCCTTGTACAAATCGGGCATCTTCTTCACGACGCCACGTACATAGCCTACGCAAAAAGGCTCATGTCTAGCATTGAAACCAAACATGTTGAAGAGGATTGTCTATTCGATATCATATTTGGGAGCGCAGGTCTTCTACTGGCTCTTCTCTCTTTGTACAAAGCATGTCCCGAAGATCAGGTGCTGGAGCTCGCTAGATGTTGCGGAAAACATCTGCGCAAACAGGCCAAAGATGTTGGCAAAGGAGCTGTTTCCTGGGGAGATTCCCCTTGTTTAGGATTTTCGCATGGCAATGCTGGCATAGCCTATGCCTTAGGATCGCTACTGCCATTTGATTCTTCTGAGGATCTGCTTGGTACAATCAAAAAAGCGTTAGCATTTGAACGGCGCCACTACTCACCAGAAAACAAAAATTGGCCTAGATTGCCGAACGACTTTGCTTGCGGGTGGTGTCATGGCGCCACCGGCATTGGAATGGGACGTCTTCTCCTCTCTTCCCTACTCCAGGATCCGGAAGTCGATCGAGAAATTCAACTTGCCTATGAGACCACACGAGCAAATATGTTTACTGGTCGATGCAATCTCTGCTGCGGACTTCTCGGCAGGATGGAGTTTATCCGTGAAATAAACAGAGAACCTTTAGAGCCATTCTATCAATCCATATTGCTGCAATTAAAAACAAAAACAGCCTCTCATAGGTCCCGGTTTCATGCAGGGGATGGCGGGGATCGGTTATTTTCTCCTTCGCATGGTGGACAAAGCGCGCTGCTTGCCACAAGTTTTACTCTTTATGAGTGGAGAGGGCCCAAATCCAAGTTCGTGACCGAGTGTGGTATACCTCTACCACCAGGAGACCTGCAAAGTCCATGGTGGCTTGAAGCAAAATCAACGATGGAAACGATGTAACGATATAACGATGAAAAAACAAGAAAAATTTTTTATCGTTCAATTTCCCGTCCTCGGCTTCCGGAGGAAGATGGGGACAGTGGGAATGCCTAAAAGACTCCCATTGACATGCTCGATTGATTTTGCGATGGTGAAAAAAAAAGGGGAGGGCGCCATATTGTCTGAACAGCAAGGGCTAGAACAGATCCGTTCGCTAGATAAAATTGATGTTTCTTTGACGATTGTAGGGGTCAGAGGATGGTTTGTTCTCGCGTTTTTCCTGGCGTTAATGACGGGAGTAATTATTTGGTCATTTCTAGGTTCAATTCCGGTGGAAGTAACGGGAAAAGCGATCTTGTTCGAGCCGGGAAGTGTGACAGAGATAGTCAGTGACAAAAGGGGACTGATTGCTGATATTCTGGTGAAGGCTGGTGATCTCGTCAAGGAGGGGGATCCTCTTCTTATTTTGGCAGATGGAGAGGCCATTCAAGCGCCGGCCGAAGGGACGATCGCCTGGGTGGGTGTGATCGAAAATGAGCAGCTGACACCTACTTCCGTAATTGGGTGGATCCAAAGAGCCTATAACCCTGAAAAGTTAGAAATTTATGCCTTTATCCCCCTTTTTTCGGGAGAACAGGTCAAGGTGGGGATGCAGGCAAAAACCGAACTCGATATTGCGCCGGCTGACAAGTTTGGGGCTATTCTTGGAAAAGTAGAGGAGGTTCAGCCCTACCCAGTGAGCCTTTCGGATCGCCGCCTGCAACAAATCCCTTCCGAATCTTTACGGCAATATCTAGTCCAAGGAACGTTGCCAAATATTTTAGTGACCATCAAGCCTGCATTGGATCCCGATTCCCCATCCGGCTTAAAATGGACTCATGGGTTTCCTGAGACAATTCGACCCGGAGCTACGGGGAATATTCGGATTCTTTTGGAAAAGAAAAAACCGATTTCTTATGTATGCCCCGCACTGTCATCTTTTGTAAATTTTGGTGCGCATCTTTTGGGCCCCAGCGCTGTGCTCGCTTTTCCCAACTTTCCAAGTTGGCTTCAAGTCTCCGCAATGCTACTGGAACCCAAAATCTACGGCCAAAATTCCCAAAATCTAACAGAGCGTGGCATATTTCCCGGATGGAATTAATGAAGAGAGTCCGCACGCCAAGAGTGATTCAGATGGAGGCGGTGGAGTGCGGCGCAGCGTCTCTTTCCATTATCCTCCGCTATTATGGCAAATATCTCCCTTTGGAAGAGCTTCGCCTTGCCTGCGGAGTGTCTAGAGATGGAAGCAATGCCTTCAATATCATCAAGGCAGCAGAAAAATATGGTCTGATAGGCGCAGGCTTTCGGGCAAGTACCGAAATGTTGAGAGAGTACAAGGCGCCGTGTATTCTTTTATGGGAATATCGCCATTTTCTTGTGTTAGAGGGGTTTAAGGGAAAGAAAATATTTTTAAACGATCCAGGGAGTGGACAGCACTGGATGTGGAAAAAAGATTTTAATCTCCATTATTCTGGGATCGCCCTAACGTTTGAAAAAGGTCCAGAGTTTCAACCGGGTGGTAAAGAACCTTCTTTTATTAAGCAGATCGCGACGCGGCTTAAGTCAGTCCCCGTTGGCTTGTCCCATATTTTTTTGACGAGCCTCTGTTTGCTTATCCCAGGCTTTGCCATGCCTGCTTTTTTAATGGTCTTTTTAACGACTTATTTCTCTCAACGGACAAAAACGTTGGGGGGAGGATTTTTGGGAGCTGTGTTGCTCACAGCCGTAGCTTCAGGCGCTCTGATTTGGATGAGACAATTTTTTTTTTAAATCGAATGAGCGGAAAATTATCGATCCGATTTTCAAGCGAATTTTTATGGCATCTGTTGCAGCTTCCGACTCACTTCTATTCCCAAAGATATGCGGGAGAAATTGCTTACCGGATGACGTTGAATGACACAGTCGTAGACTCGCTGACAGGTTCCGTTTTATTTGCCTTTCTCGACCTTATTTTAGTTCTTTTTTACGGGGTATTTTTATTTTCATACGATTCGCTTATTGCAATGGTGGGGATTGGAACGGGCGTTTTGAATATTGTCGCTATGCTTGTGATTTTTCGAATGAGAGCTAACGATTATGCGAGGCTGCAACAAGATTTGGTCCAATCGTTGAGTCAGTCGATCATTGGATTGCAACATATTGAATCGATCAAGGCAAAAGCTGCAGAGTCGACTTTTTTTTCTAAGTGGGCAGGTTTATACACGAAAACGGTCAATGCTCGCCAAGGCATTGGAACAAAAGATGTTCTGCTTTCTACGTTGCCTGTTTTTGTTCAGTTTTTCACAATGGCGGCCCTTCTCGGTATTGGGAGTTTCCGGATTGTCGACGGCTCTTTGACCGTTGGGATGCTGATGGCGCTCCAAGTATTATTGACGAATTTTCTTGCGCCGATTTCCCGCTTCGTCGGACTCAATCAGCTTCTACAAAACATGCAGATCGATGTCGCCAGATTAGACGATGTGTTGAAAAATCCAGTCGATAGTAGGTATAAGGCTCGCGGAAATCTTCAAGAGCAAACCAAGACGCACCTAAAGGGGAAACTCGAATTTCGGAATGTGACGTTTGGATACAATCCATTAGCTCCTCCTCTTGTTGAAAATTTAAGTTTCGTGATCGCGCCTGGGCGAAAATTAGGCATTGTGGGTCCTACAGGTTCAGGAAAGTCAACAGTTGCCAAATTAGCAGCCAATTTGTTCCATCCCTGGTCTGGAGAGATTCTGTATGATGATATCCCCTTCGATCAAGTGCCTCGCGAAACGATGCTCAATTCGATGGCGAGCGTCGATCAGGACATTTTTCTCTTCTCAGGCTCGATCAGAGACAATATTTGTCTTTGGAATGAGAAGGTTCCCGATGAAATAATCATAAAAGCTGCAAAAGATGCCGCGATTCATGAAGAAATTTTATTGACGCCAAAAGGATATGAGACTGTTCTCCTCGAAGGAGGCAAAAATATGAGCGGCGGTCAGAGGCAACGGATTGAGATTGCTCGGGCTTTACTCTATCACCCAACGCTTTTGATTTTAGATGAAATTACAACGGCCCTCGATTCTCCCACAGAACTGTACATCATCGACCGCATTCGGGAGAGAGGCTGTTCGGCTCTCATGATCGCACATCGTTTGAGCACGATCCAGGATTGCGATGAAATTCTCGTTCTCGATCGAGGTAAAGTGGTTCAAAGAGGAACTCATGATGCGTTGAAAAAGGCCCCCGGAGTCTATCAAAATCTACTCTTAAGCGAGATTCCCGAATGAATGAGAAAATGCTCAGCCGTTTTCGACAAAAAGGGGTGGAAACGAAAGTGTCTCGTGGCCATCCGTTTTCATTGAGGAAATCGTCAGTTTTCTTTATGGAAAATGGGTCTTCTGATCTCTTTGCCGTAAATGACATCTCCCATTTCATTGTCCATTATGAAGAGCCTCTTCTTTTCGGCTTTCCCGAAAGTCCCATTGAGATCGTGGCCACTCCTCGTTTAGACACGTCAATCTGGGAACTTCCTTTCGATGATATAGATGCATCATTTTCGAATGGGTTTGCGAAATGGGTCCTGGCGCTATCTCCCTGCATTGCAAAGGAACCACCGGACATCGAGAGCGATATTTTAACCTTCCGGCAAGAGTCAAAAACAAGCTGGATCGAGGTCATCGAAGGAACCCTTTTTCTCTATGGAAATCAACGATTACCTCTTACTGCCAAAGAAGGTCTTTATCCACTATCGAACGACGTCTGGTTCCAAGGAGAGGCCAAATTTAATATTGTTCAGCTAGATGCGAACCTTAAAAGAGCCCTTCCCTCTTTTTCTCGCGCTTGGAGCTGTGGCTTAAGTGAGCTCATCCAAACTCAAATTGCTCTCGAAAAAAAAGCCCTGCATAGCCGGTTTGTAGAGGAAGACAAAAGACTAGAATCCGCGATTCATCAAATGGAAGAGGTATTTTCCCCGACCCCCATTTCTTTTCTGCCTAAAGCATCGAATCCATTGCAAAAGGCCCTTCTTTGGATCAATTCCCTTCAGAATCTGCAGTTTGTTTTCCCGAGGATCGAAGAATCTTTGCCCGTAAAACGAGAATTAGATCTCATTTGCGAACACTCCCATATTCGTAAAAGAGAAATAGAGCTTACTGAAAACTGGTGGAAACAAGACCACGGCCCCCTGCTTGGTTTTTATCAAGGAAAACCTGTGGTATTCCATTGGTCTCTCTTTTTAAAGGCCTGGATGATCGATGAAAATCGGAAAGTCAAAATTACTGAAAAAATTGCGAAAGAGATTTCGGCCAACGCCTACATGTTCTACGTCCCTCTACCTGCAGAGATGAAAACTTTCAGAGAAATTTATTCCTTTTTTTCTCAAACACTATGGCAAGCAGGCCATTCTCCCTCTCCTTTTTGGAACGCTCGGTTCTTTAATCGCCCTTATTCCCCCGATTGCCACTCAATTGCTGTTTGGCACGGCCATTCCTGATCTGGACACTTCGCTGATTCTTTACCTGACATTAGGCTTAAGCATAGCCGCAATCGGAGTTGCATTTTTTTATTTTCTCCGTTCTTTTGCCTTATTGCGTATGGAGTCCCTCGGAACCCATTTTATTCAAACGGGACTCTGGGATCGCCTACTCAAATTACCCCCCCATTTCTTTAGACAATTTTCCGTCGGGAATTTAGTGTGGCGTTCCATGACAATCCAAGATATGTTCACACTCCTTTCCGGTAACCTTTCCAATGTAATTTTCACCGGCATCTTTGCGTTTTTTTATGTTGCGATCATGACGGTTTATTCTCCGCTCCTTTCCTTATTGACACTCTCGATTGCATTGCTTGGACTAGGAGCGAGCCTATTTTTCTCTTTTCTTAAAGTCAAAGTCTTGAAGCAAACCATTGACATTCAGGGAACTTTGCGCGGGTCGCTTCTCCAGATGATCGCGGGCGTCGGCAAGCTCCGTGTAGCTGGTGCGGAAAAAGGCGCCTTTGCCTATTGGGCGTCCCTTTTTTCTAAATGGAAGTTCTTGCAAATGAAGGCGCAAGGATTTCAAAATGGGGTCTTTTCTCTTGCTAATTTTCTTCCAATAATCTCTATGTTGATTGTCTATGTAATGATGATTGAATTGTGGGAGTTAAAAAGCATATCTTTGCCCACATTTTTAGCGTTTAATATAGCATTTGCTTCCTTTAATACGATGTTCTATCCATTGTTCAATTCGATTATCCAACTAGCCAATATTGTCCCTCTGTGGGAGCAATCTAAATGTATTTTTCAAGAACCCATAGAAGAGGTGGAAACGAAGGTATTCCCCGGGAAACTTACGGGTAAAATTGAAATTGACGAAATGACTTTCGGATACGACCCTCATCGTCCTCCCATTTTAGAGAACATCTCGTTTTCCGTAGCTCCTGGTGAATTCATCGGCATTACAGGACCTTCGGGCTGCGGCAAATCGACCTTAGTCCGGCTATTGATCGGATTCGAAACGCCTCTTTCAGGCGCGATCTACTACAACAATCAAGATCTCAAAACTCTCGACCCGAAATTTTTCCGAAAGCAATTAGGCATTGTTTTTCAAGGAGAGGGGATTATGGGGGGAACTCTTTATGATAATCTTGTCGCTGGGGGAATCTATTCCGATGAAGAGATCGACAAAGCCCTTGATCATTCCGGATTTAAACAAGATTTAGCCTCTTTTCCGATGGGTTTTCATACGTTTATTCCGGCCAATGGGGAAACGTTATCGGGAGGTCAAAAACAGCGCCTTCTTTTAGCTCGCGCGCTTCTGGGAAAACCATCTGTTCTTATTTTCGACGAGGCCACCTCGGCACTCGATAATATCACACAAGAAGTGATTCGAAAAAACATCGATGGATTACATGTTACGAGAATTGTCGTCGCCCATCGACTGAGTACGCTTCGCAAGGCGGATCGGATCTATGTATTGGAAAAAGGAAAAGTAGCCCAGATGGGCACCTTCGAAGAACTCGGAAAACAACCGGGCCTTTTCGCAACCATGCTAGAACGACAAAGATTGTAGAGGCAGTTGCAAAACTCACTCTCCCAGGAAAATCGATGATTTTGACTTCATTCGCAAGAGCCGGCTTGCCGGCTCGTTCTGTTCCGGCGAGAACATTCTCAGGGGAGAAGGCGAGCCGGAACAGATGCAATGGGCGGCAAAAGCGCGGTTTTCCTGCGGGAGGGAGTTTTGCAATTGCCTCTGTAATCGGATACTCAAAGAAGACGCCATGAAAGGATGCGGCCCATCTTCCGTTTTTGCTCCTCGTCCCCGCCGTAAACAATTGTCCCGCAATCGGAGGGCATCTCCGCCCAGGAGCACCATTTTCCGAGTCCTTCGAACATGTCGGATTGGATTGTCGCGCCTGATTTGATTTCTACGGGACTCAAATGAGTTCCCTCCTCTAGGATGCAATCGACTTCGTTGCCCGATTTGTCCCGCCAAAAATAAATATTTGGAGGCAGTCCGCGATGCATTCTTTTTTTAAGGAAATCGGAAAGGATCATCGATTCGAATAAGCCACCTCTAAGATAGTGATCGTAGACATCGTCCGCGCTTGTTAACCGAAGAAGGCTACAAGCCAAGGAGGTGTCGTAAAAATAGAGTTTTGGCATTTTAACAAGCCGCTTATTGAAGTTCGCGTGATGGGGCTGCAGGAGAAATATGACATAAGAGGCTTCTAATACAGAAAGCCATGCTTTAACAGTGGGAAGAGAAATGCCGGCGTCTTTCGACAAATCGGTCAAATCCAGTAATTGTCCGATCCTTGCTGCGCAAAGACGCATGAATTTTTGGAATTCTAACAGTGAAGTGATCTGTAGGATATCCCGAACGTCTCGTTCCACATAGGTACGGATGTAGCTTTCCGCAAAAACGATTGGATCGAGATGATGGTGATAAATTCGCGGATAAAAACCTTGGAAAATGGCTTCAGCCGCCGTTTGCGGCAATGCTCCTGCGTTGCGTAGCTCTTCAATTGATAGGGGCAATAAAGTCATCAGAGCTACCGCTCAAAAAAATCTAAGTAAATCTATGCATTTCATAGATAACCAGACACGTCAACAGAGCAGTAGTGTTGACGATTCGCGTACCGGAATTTCGCCGACAAGATCCGGAATCACTGTCTCAGGAGCTGTCTTACGAGAGCTCGAGGATCGATTATATATCGTCCGGAAATGCGCTGTAAGCGCCGCTAAGAATCTCCTAATTATTACTCCTAATGATGCCATACATGCCAAGATCGATCCTTACAGGCCGATCAGGGGTGCCTTGACATCCCTTGTCTCAGGCAAGCCTGAGACGCGAAGCAATTCCTCGCAGACTCCCTACATGATAGCCCTCAAGAGGGCTTATCAAGAAAATTAAGTGTGACGCTTACAAACTTATAAAGCAAGGATCTTAGCAAAATGCATATATACTCGCAGATTTTCTTAGATTTTTTGCAGCAGTTGCCAACCCTGCCGGCCAATGTCTGGCTGACCCGGTGATTGAGCAAAATATTTTGCGAACCAGTAATGACAAACCGACCTAAACGGGGGTTTTCGTCGACTTCGATCTGAATGTAGGACAACAATTTCGGCGTTTTTTTGGATCTCATCGAGAATCACCCCTTCTTCTTGCCGAAATCTCTCTAAAAAGCCCTTTGGATCCTCAGTCGCGAGTTCCTGCTCCTCGAAAGACTCCAAGTTAACATAGCGGTAGTTGGGAAAAAGGGTCCTTGCTAGGGTCGTCTTCCCCGACTGCCTCGGCCCAAAAAGAGCTAGCACCGGGAATTGGTCCTTGAGTTCTAAGAGTTTACGTTCTAGCGTTCGTTTATACATACAGCCTTTTGGACAATTCTATAACTAGAGTTTCAAAATTGTCCAATATATATGTATCTAACTATACCTAAACAACTTGAAGAGTTGTTTGGGTATATGATGTGTTATGAGTAATAATAAAAGTGGCAAAGCCACTTGCCGCTTTGAGGCGATTATTTCATCAGTCCGATGATTCGGCGAGCGGAGACCCGCTCCTCATGCTCAAAAGCAGTTTCGAAGGCATTGAGCTCTGAGGCCTTCATGCCGATCTCTTTCCCGATTTGACGCCAACGAGCAACCGCTCCTTCGACAGTGGAAAGGAGCGCACAAGCGCGTTTGGGTTCAATCCCGAAATAGGGAGTGGCCTCCATCAATGACTGAATGCTGGCAGTATCGCCCATTGATTCGGCAATCCAGGTTTTAAGGACTCTCCGCCTATCTGGAAAGGGATTGATATCAAAGGCTGGTGAGAGACGCCATTGATTTTTCTCCACATGCAAAAAGCCATGATTGCGCATATGATCATCGACATTGGTGATCAAAATTGTGAGTGCAATTCTGCGCCACAACTCTTCCGCATCTGCCCTGTAGTCCGGGCTGTATCGCTTGAGCGCATCGACAATTTCGGTATAAGTGTGGACTTGGTGACTGTCTTCTATCCCAAGAAGAGAGGCGGCTGAAAGATAAGGAATGCGCTCGCCGCGCGGTCCTCGATCAAAACGTTTAATCAAAGCAACCGGAGTTCCATCGCTCTCCACAATGCGAGCCTCGGCTGCGTGAATGCCCGCTGCAGCTGCTATGCGTAGGGCCAACACTTCGCCTTTTGTCACGGAATAGGTGTCATGAACACTTGGGAATTTTCCAATGGACAAAGAGCCATCTTGGTCGATAACGGTGCATTTGGGTCTTAAGCCCCCAAGCGAAGTCCCTCGACCGCGTAGATATTCCAAATCGGCAGCTGTTTCTGTATCGGTTTCAACCGCTCGAGTTGCACGCAACAGGGATTCGAGTTCAATGAGCGGTGGAGCTGTTCGTTTCCCTTTTTCCCCACCTCGTTGAAACACCCCATTTTCATCTTGAAATCTAAGCGCACCGATTCGAGAAAAATCGTCAACAGCCAAAAGGAAATCGAGAGAAGTCAACAGGGAATCATCAATAGAAATTCCACGTTCTTTTTTTTCTTTTCGGTATTTGCTATTGGCTCGCAAAATCACTTGCCTGGCCCATCCATCGGGCTCCGAATCGGCAATAGCGCCATGAAAAACAGAGATTCCCTCTTTCTTCGATCGAAAGATGCGTCCATTCCTAAGGGGGAGTGCCGGATCGATTTCGAAGCTTTTGCTAGATTCGATCCACGCAGGACTGTACTCCAAGCCGCTGCTCTCGCGATTTCCTGATGCGTTGAAAAACAAGGTCCCCACAAATTTTTGCACATCCCCAATATAAACTTTGATTTGTCTGTTCATAAACCTTGCGGATTTTTCTTTGGTCGAGCCCTTTTTGGCAGCTTCTCTAAATCGAGCAGCAACCCCGTATCATCCTTGCGCTGATCAATTAAATCACCCAAAGGTGTGCCAAAACCCAAAGAGAATAATGCGGCAGCGTAAGCGCCCAATCCGACCATTGGGTCCCCTTTCTCCATTTTGCTATAGGTCGACCTGTGAATACCAATTCTTTGGGCCATCATTTCAACAGTAAAACCACGTTTCAAACGTGCAATCCGAATATCGGCTCCAAACTTCTTCAATGTCCTCTCAACTGGCAGCGGCAAAAGTTGAATGGGGTTCTTTTTCATTGTAATTTCGCCTATATCCTACTATATCTCCTGTAATGTCGCGCAAAACAGGCATTATCTAATAAATAACAGGTCTCCTCAATAATTGTCAAGGGAACCTCAGGTTTTTGCCTCACAATGCTTCTTATAAAGTGCATTGACCTATGTAATGATGTTTAAAACAAACATTATATGGCATGGTTTAGGCTGAAAAACCTCTTATATATAGACGGAAAAGTCTTAAATGGACTAATATGTCTAATATAGACCGAAAAGGGCACGTATGTCACCAGAGTTAGAACGTTACAAGCCAGTCGCTGAAGCCATAAGTCTTCTGCTCTCTCCTCATGTAGAGGTGATCATTCATGACTTTAAGACAAAATGTATTGGAGCTATTTTTAATAGTCTTTCTAAGCGAAAGATTGGGGATGAATCGCTTCTTGAGGAAACGGAAAAGCTCTCCGATCAAGAAATATTCCCTCCCTATTTCAAAATCAATTGGGATGGGAGGAAGATGAAAGCAGTCTCTGCGCAGTTGAAGAACCAAGCGGGAAAGGCGATTGGGTTGCTCTGCATCAATCTCGATATTTCTAAATGGGAAGAGATGCATCACTTCATTCTCGATCTCATTGGATCCAAGGTGGAAAAACCAGATCTCCTATTTAAAAATGATTGGAGAGAGAAGATCAACGTCTATGTGTCTACGCACCTCAAAGAAAATGGGCTGCGCATGGAGTCTCTCGATCGAGCTGAAAAGCGGAAGCTTTTGCTCGAACTTTGGAAAG
>Ga0206988_1116_pt1 | contig 20085 bp, 19 predicted proteins | sample Alteio_BWMinCont_12_FD_153263 | JGI IMG/M metagenome (GOLD analysis project Ga0206988, IMG submission 153263) | Enriched cells from forest soil in Barre Woods Harvard Forest LTER site, Petersham, Massachusetts, United States -... | ecosystem: Environmental > Terrestrial > Soil > Temperate forest >... | reverse complement strand
CTACATAAACTTTTATAGCGTGTGCCGGTGCAAATTCCAGCATTTCATCGTTCACCAATGCATCATATAAAACAACATCGGCAGTTTGTAGTGCTTTAACGCCTTTAAGAGTTATCAGATCAGTATCGCCTGGACCTGCGCCAACAAGTGTAATACGTGGTTCTTTTATCATGATTGTACCAATTCCTCTCTTTTTATTTTAACGGTATTTAAAAATTCGCCAGCAGCCTGCAGGTAAGCAGTGGCAAACTCTTTTGAAGGTTCGTTTTTGTTGATCTGTAAAACCAGGTCATTGAAACTGCCATCTATTTTTATTTCACCAGTATTTATGTAGTTATTATCAAATTCTTTTATTACACCTGTTTGCGTGCTGGTATTAATGCCCTTATCAAGTAATAATGCTTTAGCTGAACTTACAAAAGTATTATAGGCATGATAAATGGCATCAGCCCATCTTCCATCTGCAAAAGCTTCATTTGCCCAGTCAAATTTCTCTTCCGATTCAAATAACAGCGTTGCTACCAAATCAATAACAACCCCGGCGCATTCGCCAACGCCAATAGCGGTAGCAAATGTTTCCTGGTGGCCCCAATCAACAAATTCATCATCGGTTAAGGTAGTCAGGTCGGCAAGAGGTTTCAATAGCTGGTAAAAATAATCCTTAGTTTTCCTGTCATAATAGGCGTGGAAGGTTTCATCTGCCACGGCATTCACTTTATAATCATCAAGCACAGCTCTTAAAACATGTGTTGCACGTTTAGCAGGAACTTTGATCACCTTTTCAGCTGCACGGCCAACACCGTCGCCAACGGTTCCGCCACCTAAAAGCACCTGTACCGAAGGTAAAACTTTAATACCGGCCTTTAAAGAGCTCCCATGAAAACCAATATGTGCCAAACCATGCTGTCCGCATGAGTTCATACAGCCGCTGATCTTTATTTTTATTTCTTTGTTATAGATCAGGTCTTCATATTCATTATAGATCACATCTTCCAGTACGCGTGAAAGCGTCATACTGTTTGAGATACCCAGGTTACAGGTATCAGTACCGGGGCAGGTAGTTACATCTGCAAGGCTGTCAAAACCGGGAGCGGCTAGCTCAAGCGCGGCAAGGCCATTATATAAAGCAGGTAATGCTTCCTTACGAACAAACTTTAATAGTAGCCCCTGGTTCTGGGTTACGCGGATCTCGTCAGCAACTAATGGCTCAAGCACAGCTACCAGTTTACGCGCGGTTTCTGAAGGGATATCGCCCACTGGCACTTTTACATATACGCCATAAAAACCAGGTTGTTTTTGCTCAAATACATTGGTTGCAAGCCATTGTTCGTAACGGAACGGATTGCTTATAACCACATCGTTAAAAGTTGTTTCAGCAGGGATAGATGGTTCCGTTAAAGCATCCCTGTTTACTTTGTATGTTTTTACTTTTAAAGCGATTCTCTCAACTTCAGCAAGTGCCAAAACCTCGGCTAAACCTATTTTTTGGATCAAATACTTTAAACGGGCCTTGTTACGATTATTGCGTTCGCCATGGCGGTCAAAAACACGAATAATAGCTTCTATATAAGGTATCAGCTCATCTTCTGGTAAAAAATCTTCAACAATGTTGGCAAGTAAAGGCTGTGCACCAAGGCCACCACCAAGCATTACCTTAAAACCGCGTTCGCCGGCTGCATTTATTTTAGGGATCACCCCAATATCATGAATATACGAAAAAGCGGTATCCGCTTCGCTTGACGAAAATGAGATCTTGAACTTACGGCCCATTTCCTGGCAAACCGGGTTACGCAGAAAATATTCGAATGTTGCATGAGCATAGGGCGATACATCAAACGGCTCAAGCGGATCGATACCGGAAGTAGGAGAGGCGGTAACGTTTCTTACGGTATTTCCACAAGCTTCCCGCAACGTAATATCATCCTGTTCCAGTTCCGCCCATAATTGTGGTGTACGGTCAAGGCTTACATAATGGATCTGGATATCCTGGCGGGTAGTTAAGTGCAGATTGCTGCTTGCATACTTGTCTGATATATCAGCAATACGCAATAGCTGTTTAAAGGTAACCTTACCAAAAGGAAGCTTGATCCTTATCATTTGCACACCAGGCTGCCTTTGTCCATAGATCCCGCGTGCTAACCGCAGGCTTCTGAATTTTTCATCGTGGATCTTACCTTCACGAAAAGCCCTGATCTTTTTTTCAAGATCAATGATGTCTTTTTCAACTATCGGGTTCTCCAGTTCGGTGCGAAAGCTTTGCATAATATTGTTGTTAGTTTTATTGTATAAAAAAGCCTCTTTGGCTTAGGCTAAAGAGGCTTATATGTTAAATATAATAGCAATAAAGCCTCAATTAGTTGCCGTACATATGGCAATACATCATAGCCTTAAAGTAATTATAAATTGTTGTTCTCATTGTTTATAGTGACAAATATACATATAGTATAGAGAAGTTGTAGTGTTTATTTAAAAAAAGGTGATTTTTACCTTTGTATTACATTATAGTTAATAGGCATCCTTATAGTTTTATTCCCTTTTTTCAGTAAATCAATAATATTTTCATGGTTTATTTCATATAAATATATTATTGCCGGCTGATATTTATTATGTAATACATATACCCAATTTTTAACTTGACATATTAGTTTGAATTATCTTAGCAATAGTTTAATAAAAAAGTCATTTGTATGAAAAATGTATAATTATTATTACCTTACATAAAATTAACCTTGTCTTATTAATTATTATTTTATGAAGAAACATTTACTTATTATCCTCGCAATAATCTGTCTCAGCACAGGGATTGCCTTTGCACAAAAGTTAACTATTAAAGGCACAGTTACTGATGCCGCCAGTAAAGATGCTATTCCTGGCGCCTCAGTAAGAATTAAGGGCACTTCTATCGGTACATCTACAGATGCAAGCGGAAAATTTACAATTTCTGCTTCGGCAAGTGATCAACTGGTGTTTTCATACACAGGGTATAAGCTTTTAACCATTACTGTAGGAAACAACAGTACTGTTGATGTAAAAATGGAGAAAGACGTTAACACACTTGGCGAAGTTGTTTTAATCGGTACACGTTCAGCAGGTCGGGTTAAGCTGGAAACAGCCGTACCGGTTGATGTGGTTAATATTGCTAAGGCTTCAATTAGTACAGGCAGGCTTGATATAACCGATATATTAAACTATTCGGCTCCATCGTTCAATTACAACAAACAATCGGGCTCAGACGGTGCCGACCACGTTGAACTGGGTACATTAAGGGGTTTAGGCCCTGATCAAACTTTGGTGCTCATTAATGGAAAGCGCAGGCATCAAACCGCTTTTGTTTCGGTATTTGGCACCCGGGGTCGCGGTAATTCCGGCACTGACCTTAGTTCAATACCTGCGGCTGCAATTGACAGGGTCGAAATTCTCCGTGATGGTGCATCTGCACAATACGGATCAGATGCAATTGCCGGCGTGATCAATATCATATTAAAAAAGACAGTAAATGAATTTACCATAAATGGTGGCTATTCGGGTTATTACGATCCGGAATTTAACAGCCGTAACGCGCTCGCAAAGGGCCAATACCCGCATGGCGGGGCAATTGATGGTAATGCGGTTGCTTTTGATGCTAACTACGGCATTGCATTGGGGAAAAATAATGGATTTATAAATTTATCGGCAGATTATGCCAACAACGGCAAAACCTTTCGCCAAACACATGATACTGCATTTGCAAACCCTAAAGCATTACCGCTTAATAATGTGAGACGTGCAAATGGAGATGGCTCGGCAAATAGTTTTGATTTGTTTTTTAATAACGAGCTGCCAATTGCCGGAAGCCGCACAACTTTTTACAGTTTTGGTGGCTATAGCCGTAAAAACTCTGATGATTACGCTTTTACAAGGAACTTTTCAGGCTCACCAGGCCGTTTTCCAACTGATGCCAGCGGAAACCTTATAGCTGTACCTGGTATTATATTTAATACACCTGATGGTGATAGCTACTATAACCCTATCATACAAACACATAATACGGATGCGTCTTTAGCATTAGGATTAAAAGGAACTGTTGGAAAAGATGTAGATTGGGATCTGAGCAATAATATAGGTAATAATTCATTTCACTTTTTTGGTGATAAAACGTTTAATGCCTCATTAGGTCCCAATAAAAATCATTTTGATGACGGCGGATCGCAGTTTTTGCAAAATACCAGCAACTTAAACTTTAGCAAACATTTAAAAGATGTATTTGCCGGTTTAAATATTGGGGCAGGTGCTGAATACAGGTACGAACGTTATAAAATTAATGCCGGTGAGCCTGATTCCTATTCCAATTATAACGGAAACAAAGCTACTGGTTCTCAGGGATTTCCAGGCTATCAGCCTACTGATGTTGTAAATGCCCACCGTTCAGTTGAAGGGGTCTACCTTGATCTGGAAGCCGATGTTACCAAAAAATGGCTGATTGATTATGCCAACAGGCTTGAACATTATAGCGACTTCGGGTTTAATTACAGCACTAAGTTTGCTACCCGCTATAAAGTAACCGATAATTTTAATATTCGTGGTTCAGTAGGTACAGGCTTCCGTGCACCATCATTACAGCAGATCAACTACAGTTCATCTTATACCAATGTACAGGGCGGTGTTATTTCTGAGGTAAAAATTGCACCAAACTTTAGCCCCATTACTAAAGCGGCCGGCATCCCTAATCTTAAACAGGAAACATCAACCAATGCCGGGATAGGCTTTACCTATAAACCAATACCTGAATTAAGCATCACTACTGATGGTTACTTAATTAAGGTTAAAGACAGGGTAGTGCTTTCTGGCCAATTTAGTGCTACTGATCAAACGCTCGATCCAACGTTTTTAGCCGCGCTTAATGCTTTGCATGTTTCTGCCGCACAGTTTTTTGCCAATGCAGTAAATACCACAAATACCGGATTGGATGTTGTAATTGAATACAACAAGAAAATAGGGGATAGCCGAATCAGGGTATTATTTGCCGGCAATTTTCAGCACATGAAGATTAATAGCATCAATTACCCGCCTAAACTGAATGGTACTGATCTGCTGAGACAAACCTTTTTAAGTGATCGCGAGCAGAAATTCATCCTTGCATCCGCACCTCCGCAAAAACTTTCATTAAACCCGGAGTATAGTTATAAGAAATTTACTGCCGGTACGCGCTTTACCTATTTTGGCAAGATAGTGCTGCTTGGATATGGCGATAACTTTGATGGGATCCATCCGGTTGTTCCATTGGATGCAGATGCCAACACAAAAGTGCCTGATCAATATAATTATAGCGGTAAGGTTGTTAGTGATCTGTATTTTGCTTATAAATTGAGTAAAACCGCTCATGTTTCAATAGGTAGCGATAATATATTCAATATACACCCTACACTTGGCGCGGTACTGGCTGCTAAGGGTTATGCCTATAATAATGAAACCGGTGGTCCTTTTGACGCTGTACAAATGGGTCAAAACGGGCGCCGGTTATTTGCCCGGATTGGATTTAACTTTTAAAAAATATCTGTGATATATTAAAATAGCCGCCTAATAAAAATGGGCGGCTATTTGCTTTTAAAAAGTAATAATATTTATCGGTTAGTTATCTTATTTAAATTAAGATAACCCGGTAAAAGGGGTGATCACAAAGGAACCGCTAAACATTCAGCAGCAACGTGCCTTCTCGGCTAATAACGTCAGCAATACTGGTTTCAGATAGTATTTTTACAGTTGCATCCCTAACTTCAATAAACACATCACGAATGCCGCAGGTTGTTTCCTGGTGGCACTCATCGCATTTATGGTAAAAGTTAAGGCTGGCGCATGGTACCATGGCTATAGGGCCATCGGTAATTCGCATTATTTGTACCAGGAATATATCCTTGGGGTCTTTATTAAGACTGTAACCGCCCCCTGCACCTTTTTTACTGTAAAGAAATCCTGCGTTGCGCAAATCCAAAAGGATCTGTTCAAGAAATTTTTTCGGGATCCGTTCTTCCTCAGCAATCCTTGAAATTTGCATTGGCGGTTTATCTGCATTTTTCCCCAGCACTACCAGGGCCTTAATTGCATACTTAGTTTTTTTCGATAGCATATTTAAAAATAGCGCTTACAAAGATAGGTAAAAGAATTTGAGTTACTTTATTTGCTGATAAGGTGTTAATCTATGGTAAAGATAATGTTTTATTTGATGTGCAAATATTTCCGGTCAAAACTGCTGTCAGATATTAGGTTGCATTAAATCCCAAAGGTTTCCGTACAGGTCCGCAAAAACAGCAACAGTGCCATATGATTCTGCTTTGGGTTCGCGAACAAACTTGATGTTTTTGGCTAACATATCGGTATAGTCCCGCCAAAAATCATCTGTATACAAAAACAACGAAACACGCCCACCGGTTTGATTGCCAACGTGGTTTTTTTGTTCTTCAACATCAGCTTTTGCTAACAACAGGCAACATTCTTTCGAACCTTTGGGTGCAACCAGTACCCATCTTTTGGTTTCACTTAATGGCGTATCTTCAATCAAATCAAATGCCAGTTTTTCTGTATAAAATTGAATGGCATCGTCATAATCATTAACCAGTAAGGTAATATGGACGATATGTTGTTTCATTTTAAACTATAAACCTGTCTTCCATATTTTCCTGTAAAACCATGATCTCATCTCCAACGACAATTTCTCCGGATCCTTCATGAACCAGGTTTTGGCCAAACAATATTTTATTATTTTTAAAACGGTAGGATGCCAGCGTTTTTAACGGCTCTTTCCCTTTTTTTGCTGTTTCCTGGTCAATAGTAGTAACTACACAGCGGGCACAAAGCTTTACACCATAAAAATCGATGTCGCCAATTGTAAAATGGCCATACTGATCTTCTTCAAAAGGCTCACCACCTGTAAATACGATGTTAGGCCTGAACCTGTTCATTGGTAACGCATCGGTAAGCCGGTTATTCAGGTCATCAAGCGATGCCTGCCCGATAATTAAAAACGGGTAAGCATCTGAAAAAGATGTAACCGCATTTTCGGGAGCATAACGCTGATCAACCACGCGTTTTGTATCATCGGGCATATATACCAGCCGGCAATTTATCCCCAGCATTTCAGTAAACCAGCTATCAGCTTCATCGCTTATAAATTCGGCTATGCAGCTATCATCCCAAATAACCACCATGGCGCGATTGATTGATGGTGGAGGAGTTAATGGTAACGTTATAGATTTATTGCTGGCTTTATGAGTAATACGAAGTTCATTATTTTCAATGGAAGGCTGAAGCTGTGACATTTGCGGATACTCGCGCTGCGTCAAAAAACAATTGTTTGCATCAACAAGCAAATATCGCCTGTCGTATTCAAAACCTTTTTCGGTGATCTGCGCTTTTTTAACAGCAATTCCCGCAAGTGATTTTATAGGGTAAATATATAGTTCGCTTATCTGCAACATTTTCAAATTTATGAAAAGGAGATCTAAAATTATTGTCACCAAATAATTTAGTTTGATTATTTCAATCTGGCGTGATAGGATATGACTTTCACTTTAAGATTATTTTATATTTGATAATTCTTTCCCATCCAATTATGATAACCATGTTTTTAAATCGCATCAAATTGATTGCAGTTCTGCTTGTCTGCTTCTTTCAGGCAGATAAGCTCTTTGCACAATTATTATTCCCTCAAAAACCCGGCGTAGTTTCATACACTTACCGCAAATATTTTGAAAAGGATGTGCCGTCAACGCTGGATATAATTAAGGCAAATGGATTTACAGATATTGAGTTTTCAAATCTTTTTGGTAAAACCGCAGCTGAATTAAGGGCGTTAATTGATTTACGAAGTTTAAAATGCTCCTCGTTTGGAGTGAGTTATGAAGACTTTATTAATAAAACTGCGCTGGTTGCCCAAAACGCAAAAACTTTAGGTGCTGATTATGTCAGGGTTGCTGGAATTCCGCACAAAGGCGTATTTACGCAGGAAGAGGCACAACAAGCAATTGATGATTTTAACAGGACGGGGAAAATACTTAAAGAACAGTACGGCTTATCCTTTGTGTACCACAACCACGGGTTTGAATTTGAGCCATATAAAACCGGCACCCTGTTCGATCTTTTGGTTGAGCAAACAGATCCTAAATATGTAAGCTTTGAGCTGGATATTTTGTGGGCATTTTTCCCGGGACAGGACCCTGTAAAATTACTTAATAAATATCCCGGCCGTTTTAAACTGATGCACTTAAAGGACCTTAAAAAGGGCGTAAAGGGAAATCTTTCGGGTGGCACCTCGCAGGACAATGATGTTGCTTTGGGTACTGGTCAAATGAACATTCCTGCAATATTAAAGGCTGCTAAACAAGCCGGAATACAACATTATTATATTGAAGATGAAAGCAATAATATTATGGAACAGGTTCCGGCAAGTATTACTTATTTAAAGAGTTTAACAGAGTGAGGTTTTTAATTATTGTTCTGTTTTTAATTGGCCAATTATAAATCCCTGCTTGTAATGTTCATCAGCCGATATTAATTATAAAGCTACCCCCGATAAACCGCCGTGCGATGAATTACGCGGCTAACGAAATAAAAAAAAGGCAATCTTTAGAAACAATTGGTATTAAAAAACATCCAATAAAAAAAACGTAAAATTATGTTAGTTACAACAAGCACAGGCCTTGAAGGCTATAAAATAACCCAGCATCTGGGAGTAATAAGAGGGATTACCGTTCGTTCGCGCGGTGTAGGTGGCAATATATTAGGTGGTTTGCAGACAATTATGGGCGGACAAAACAGCGTTTACACCGAACTTTGCGAAACAGCCCGCGAAGAAGCCTATCAACTAATGATGGAACATGCACAGCAACACGGCGCCAATGCAGTTATTAATATGCGTTATGATGCCAACGAAGTTTTGCAGGGCGTAACAGAGGTGCTTGCTTACGGAACTGCCGTAGTGGTGGAGAAAATATAGTTTAATGATCAGAGGCTGGAGGTTAGAGATTAGGCGCGATTGAACAGGCATTTGGGAATAACCAGCCAAATCATTGCTGCATTTGTAACCTAATCTCCAATCTCTAGCCTCTAATCACTACATTTTACTACTTTTGCAGGCTCAATCAGCGCTATGCAAAAAAGCAAACTTACGCTCTATATTTTTATTGCCCTTGTTTCAGGGGTAATAGCCGGTTACCTGTATAATGTATATGTAATAAATGCCATTAATACCCGTATAAGTACGGTAGAGGCTAATATCAAAGTTATTGATGCCCGTTTAGCCACTTTGAAAGATAGCACCACCGCTGATTTTAAGCTATTAAAATCAAATCGCAGCGCACAGGTGGTATTGCGTAAAGCCACTGACGATCTGCGTGAGGATAAGCTGGAAGGCTTTACTATTTTAAGCCATATATTTCTAAACCTGATAAAAATGATAGTCGGGCCCCTGGTGTTTTCAACGCTGGTGGTTGGTGTGGCAAAGGTTGGTGATATTAAGGCAGTAGGCCGTATTGGCGGTAAAACCTTATTGTGGTTTTTAAGTGCCACCCTGGTTTCCCTGCTTTTGGGGATGCTGCTGGTAAATCTTTTCAAACCGGGCATGGAAATGCATTTGCCATTGCCCGACAGCCACTTATCTACCGGGATTAAGAAAACAGGGATCTCTTTAAAAGACTTTGTTGACCATGTATTTCCCCGAAGCTTTTTTGAGGCCATGGCAAATAATGAAATCCTGCAGATTGTGGTGTTCTCCATCTTCTTTGGCATAGCCACAGCCGCAATTGGCGAAAAAGGCGAGCTGATTATTAAAGCAATGGATGCCATTGCACACGTTATATTAAAAATAACAGGCTATGTAATGATGCTTGCACCATTGGCTGTTTTTGGCGCCATTACAGCTATTATAGCCAAACAGGGCTTAGGGATCTTGTCAACCTATGCCATTTTTATAGGCGAGTTTTATTTTTCGCTCATCGTACTTTGGATGGTAATTATTTTTGCTGGCTTTGTTGTGTTACGCAAACGGGTGTTTAACCTGGTAAGCCGGATAAAAGATGCCATGCTGATAGCATTCAGTACCTCAACCAGCGAAGCGGCTTATCCAAAAGTATTGCTTGAACTCGAAAAATTTGGTTGTAATAATAAAATTGTAAGCTTTGTTTTACCACTCGGTTATTCATTTAACCTTGACGGCTCTATGATGTATATGACCTTTGCCTCACTATTCCTGGCGCAGGCTTATAATATGCATTTATCAGTGGGGCAGCAAATTACCATGCTGCTGATATTGATGCTTACCAGTAAAGGTGTAGCAGGTGTGCCGCGGGCATCGCTCGTAGTTATTGCCGGGACGTTGCCCATGTTTAATATTCCGGAAGCCGGACTGGCGTTAATCATTGGAATAGATCCTTTATTGGACATGGGCCGCTCTGCAACCAACGTACTTGGCAACGCAATGGCCACCGCGGTAGTAAGCAAATGGGAAAACGAATTAAATGAAGAATCAATAGAAAATCAAAGTTAGCCATACAACTAATCTCTAATTAACCAACCTCTAATTAACTAACTCATGTCTGATAAAGCTAAAAAGGTATTTCTAACCTTAACCATAGTTGTTCCCTTCCTTTTATACTGTATTTATTACTATACCAGGATGATCCAAAATGCGCCCTATAAGTTTACCGAGTTTAAATCATTTGTTATTCAATATGGCACAAGTGATAGCCTTTTAAATAAATATGATTCGAAAACAGGCGAGTATCAATATTTAAACAGGCACGATTCATTGGTGAAAATGAATCTGTTGCTTACAAAAAGCGACCTGCTTTATTTACACCGTAAGGCTGCTGATCTTGGTTTCTGGGATTTTCCTTCCAATGAGCTTGGCGATACCACTAAATATAAAGGTGCAAAGCCTGTACGCTACTATATTGAATTCAATTACCAGCGCAAAAGCAAAAAGGTATTATTTGATGAAGCATTTGATGGAGACTCAAGGTTAAAAGATGCCAATGAAAACCTGGTAAAGGAAATTATGCATGTTTTGGCTGATGCTGAGGATAGAAAGAAAAAGTAATTGAGGTGTTGTTTATTGCAATATGTATTCCTATATTTGCACCTCGAATTTTAAAACAATAATTAACAAACAATGTACGCAATAGTAAGTATAGCCGGACAGCAATTCAAAGTTGCAAAAGACCAGCAGATCTTTGTACACAGGTTACAGGGTGAAGAGGGCGCTAGTATTGAATTTGACAATGTATTGTTAGCTGAAAACGAAGGTAAATTTAAATTAGGTTCTGATTTAAAAAGTGCTAAAGTATCTGCTAAGATAGTGTCTCATTTAAAAGGTGATAAAGTAATTATCTTCAAAAAGAAAAGAAGAAAAGGTTACAAGAAAAAGAACGGTCACCGTCAGCAATTTACCAAGATAGAGATCACTGGTATAACATTATAATTAAAGTTTAATCGAGCCGATCGAGATCGGCTCATAAAGATATTAAGAAATGGCACACAAAAAAGGGGCCGGTAGTTCCAGAAACGGCCGCGAGTCACATAGCAAACGTTTAGGTATCAAGATATTTGGTGGTCAGCCGGCAATTGCAGGTAACATCATCGTTCGTCAGCGTGGCACCAAACACAACCCGGGCCTTAATGTAGGTATCGGCAGAGATCATACCTTATTCGCATTGGCTGAAGGTATTGTAACATTCAAAAAGAAAGCAGACAACCGTTCATACGTTTCTGTATTACCTTTTGAATTAGAGACTGTTGCTGAAGTTGCAGCACCAAAACCAGTTGTAAAAGCTGAGAAAAAAGTAGTTGAAGCGAAAGCGCCTGTAGCAGAAGCTGCACCAGCGGTTGAAGAAACTCCGGTTGCTGAAGAAGCAGCTCCAAAAGCAAAGAAAGCAGCGGCTCCTAAAAAGAAAGCTGCTGATACAGAAGAAAAAGCAGCTGAGTAATCAGCAAAAGCTAATTATATTGAAAAAGCCCTGGTTTAGTAAACCAGGGCTTTTCGTTTGAAATATTTTTATGACGCAGGAAGAAGAATTCTACATATCAACAGGACTGGAAATAATGGGGGCCGAGCAAAGTCAGATGTTTGGGAAGCCCTGCTTTAAAATTGATGGAAAGGCATTTATTTGCTTCTTTCAAAACGAGATGGTTTTTAAACTTACCGGGATTATTCATCAGGAAGCGTTAAGCCTTGATGGTTCACAACTATTTGACCCGTCGGGAAAGAAAAGAGCAATGAAAGAATGGGTGCAGGTACCATTTAATTATAAAAACAACTGGAAAAGATATGCTCATGAAGCCATGCAGTATGTTGCTGAAACTAAAAAATAAAATGGAAATGACTAAATCGAAGCCTTATAAACAAGCCATCCTTGACTATAAGGCATCAATTATTCTTATCACTCAATAATTACTTTTTTTAGATAGTACATATCCGGATCAACAATTGGCATTGTTTTACTATCAACCCTGATACCTTTACTATCAATTATCATTCGTTTTGTACCGGCATCGGTAGTTACATCAATCGGCAACGGGATCGAAATATTATCCAGTTGGATTAAGTATTTATTCCTTGGTTGCTGCTTAATATGAACCTCCAGCTTATTAACAGAACGTAAGTACAGATCGAATAAAGGTTTCAAATCTTTTCCTGATTCCTTACTGAAAAACTGCTCTACATCATCAGTATTTACCAGGTTATCATAGGTGTATTTTGGGGAGGTCACAAACTTTTTCAGTGCAGAGAAGAACAGGCTATCACCCATTACATAACAAATGGTATGCATAAAGAAAGCGCCTTTGCCGTATATATCGCCATTATAAGCAGCTTCTTCGTCAATATCTTTGCCCATAACAATCGGAACCTTGTTGCCAAATGAAAATGCAGACTGTTTAAAGAATTTGATATAGGCATCTTCACCTTCAAATTCCCTTATATATAAAGCATCGCCGTAAGTACAGATCCCTTCGTGGATCCAGTAATCAGCCCAGTCTTTTGCAGTTACTTTATTTCCCCACCATTCATGCCCAAATTCGTGATGCATTAAGCCATCGTAATCTTCGCCGCCAACCTTTGTATAATGAAACTTATTTCCATAGGCGTTCATGGTTTGGTGCTCCATACCAAGATGTGGCGTTTCGCAAATGGCAATTTTTTCTTTTGCCCAAGGGTACTCGCCAAAATACTTCTCCTGTTCATGGATGGTTTTCTCAAATATATCCAGGTGATGCTGTGCTTTAGCCTCGTGTTCTTTTAATACGTAAAACTGAAGCGGTACTTTATGGCCGTCAATGGTAGTGTATGTTTTGCTTACAACTGCAAAATCACCTACATTAAACAGGATGCTGTAGTTATTAATAGAATAATTTGTTTTCCAGTGGAAAGTTGCTGTTTCGCCATGTTTGGTTACTTTTTGTAGTAAGCCCGGGCCAGCAACTACAAGGTCTTTGGGTACGGTAATTATCAAATCTACACCTTCGTTTGGCTCATCAGATGGATGATCTTTGCAAGGAAAATACAGCTTACCACCTGTTCCCTCTGCAGTAATGGCCATCCATTGGTGCCCTGTTGAATCTTTCGACCAGATAAATCCATCATCCCAAGGTGGTCTGCGGGCTACATGAGGTTTGCCACCGTAGATCACTTTTACGGTTGCTTTACCCGCGGACAACTCATTGGCAAGGTTGATCCTGATCAGGTTATTTTTGTATTCAAACGGTTGTTTTTTATTATTCACCAAAACCTGGCTGATGTTTAATGAATCAAGCAGATCAAACAATAATACATGCGTTGGTTGTGCCATAATTACATCAATGGTTGTGTAGCCATCAATTGTTTTTTGCTTAAAATCTACATTTAAAGCAATGGTGTAATGCCGTACATCCATTATAGCCTGCTCAGGCTTTAGCTTGCCTCCGGATGTAAGTTCCTGGGCATGTAGTTTACCGGCGATGAGAAAGATAGTAACTATAAGAAGTAATTTACGCATATGGTTATTTCTGGGTTATTATTGTTGTTCCTGGTAAAACTTTATCGGTACTGTATATATTGATTTTATAAACTTATTATTTCTCATGGCGGGGATCCATTTTGGAGAAAGGGTTAACACCCTTAACGCTTCTTCATCAAAAGCTTTGCTCATGCTTTTGGCCACCTTAATATCGGTTAAGCGGCCGTCTTTTTCTACAAAAAAACTTATTATTACGATACCTTGTGAATCATTTTCATCATCTTTTGGCCACCTTAAATTTTTGTGTAAAAATGCACTGAACGCTTCCTTACCACCTGGAAATTCAGGAGGTGTTAAGCTTTGGGAATATGCCCGACCCGCAAAAAAAGACAACAGTAAAATAACGCCGGAAACGATTAGTAATCTTTTCATTCATTAAATATAATTAATTCTCCCTTACCAGCAATCCATCTGCAAAGTCGCGCAGATATTGTTTATGTTCTTCGGGCAAATTAATGGCATCAAGTGCGTCAAATGCTTTATCAGCATAAGTTTGCATAGCCTCCTCAGCGTATTTCCGTATGTCTAAAGAATTATAAATAGACGTAACTGCTTCAACCTTTTCGTTGTTATCAAACTGTTTTAAAGCAATCCAATTATCTAACTCAATAGTTTGTTGTTTATTAGCCAGCTCCAGTGCTTTTATTAACAGGTAGGTTTTTTTGTTGGAGATAATATCGCCGCCCACTTGTTTACCAAATTTTTCAGGATCGCCATATACATCTAATATATCGTCCTGCAATTGAAATGCCAGGCCTAAATGCTCGCCAAAGCTACTCAGCAGTTCAGCATCTTTTACATCTGCGCCGCCTATTAATGCCCCAATTTTTAATGCTCCGCCTAACACAACAGCTGTTTTTAAGCGGATCATATTCAGGTACTCATCAATATTTACGTGATTTAGCACCTCAAACTCCATATCCAGTTGCTGGCCTTCACATACACCAACAGCAGTGGTATTAAAAATGTCAAGTATTGGGCGTAGCAGACGATCTTCAACCTGCATCATCAATTTATAACCTTCAACCAGCATAACATCACCGGATAAGATAGCTGCATTCTTATTCCAGCGCTCATGCACAGTAGTGCTGCCCCGCCGCAAAGGCGCGTTATCCATAATATCATCATGCATCAAAGTGAAATTATGGAATACCTCAATGGCAAGGGCAGGGGAGATAGCTGCATCCACATCGCCGCCAAACAGGTCGCAGGCCATCAAAAGTAACGCTGGGCGCATTCGTTTACCACCCAGGGAGAGAATATAGCTTATAGGCTCATATAACGCCGCAGGATACAAAGGAAAGCTAAGCTTGTTAACAGCCCCGCTTATAATTTCCTGCAAATCTTCAAGTTTCTTCATGTTAGTTGAAATGGTTGTAAATGTTGTAATTGTTAAAAAGGTTAAAAACTTTCACCCCCTTATAACATTTACAATCCTTACAACTTATGTTACCTAATCCTGTACCAGTGTAAAGTCGATCTGCTTTTTAGTGAGATCAACATTTTTCACTCTTATTTTAACTTCATCGCCAAGCTGGTAAACCTTCTTTTTACGCTGACCGATAATGGCATAGTTTTTTTCGTCTAAAGTATAAAAGTCATCCGAAATATCACGCAGGCGGATCATGCCTTCGCATTTATTTTCGATGATCTCTACATACATACCCCATTCGGTAACACCGGATATAACCCCACTGAATACGTTCCCAACCTGGTCGCGTAAATATTCAGCTTGTTTATATTTTACAGAAGCACGTTCAGCATCAGCCGCTTTTTTCTCCATTTGCGAACTGTGCTGACAAAGTTTTTCATAATGCTCTTCATTGGCTGATTGTCCGCCGTTTAAGTAATGAAATAACAACCTGTGCACCATTACATCCGGGTACCGGCGAATAGGAGAGGTGAAATGTGTGTAATGATCAAACGCCAGCCCGTAGTGACTGGAGCTTTTAGTAGTATAAATAGCTTTTGCCATCGAACGGATAGCAAGCTGGGTAAGCACGTTCTGCTCTTTTTTACCTTCAACATCCTCCATTAAAAAGTTGAGGGATTTTGCAGTTTCCTTGTCTGATTTGGTATTGATCTTATACCCAAACCTTGCAGCAAACAGGGCAAAATTAGCCAGGGAATCAGGTTTTGGCGTATCATGCACCCGGTAAACAAAAGTATATTTATGTTTTCCCTTACCCATTTTGCTCACATACTCAGCAACCTTCCGGTTTGCCAGCAGCATAAAATCTTCAATCAGTTTATGAGCGTCTTTACGTTCTTTTACATAAACACCTGTAGGCTTGCCGGTTTCATCAAGCTTGAATTTTACCTCAGTAGTTTCAAAGCTGATGGCGCCGTTTTTGAACTTGCGTTCGCGCAGCTTATAGGCTAATGAATTTAGTTTTAAAATCTCCGTATCAAAATCACCTGTTTTATTTTCGATCACCTCCTGCACCTCTTCATAAGCAAAGCGTCTGTCGGAATGGATCACTGTTTTACCAAACCATTCGTTTATAACATGTGCCTCTTCATCCATTTCAAAAACGGCTGCAAAACAAAGTTTATCCTCTTTTGGCCGTAATGAACATAATCCGTTTGACAAGCGTTCAGGCAGCATCGGTATTACCCTGTCAACCAGGTAAACAGATGTTGCACGGTCAAGCGCCTCTTTATCAAGAGCTGAGTCTGGCTTTATATAGTGTGATACATCGGCAATATGCACACCTACTTCATAATTGCCATTGTCTAATAGTCTGAATGATAATGCATCGTCAAAATCCTTGGCATCAAATGGGTCTATGGTAAAAGTTGTAACATTTCTGAAATCCCGCCTTTTGGCAATTTCCTCATTTGTTATTATATCAGAAATTTCTTCTGATTCGTGCTCAACTTCTTTAGGGAATGACAGGGGGAAACCATATTCTGCCAAAATAGCGTTCATTTCCGTATCGTTCTCGCCCTGGGCGCCTAAAATATGCTTTATGCGGCCTATCGGATTTTTGGCTTCAACTGGCCAGTCGGTAATTTCAGCAACTGCTTTTATGCCGTTTTTAGCACCGTTGAGCTCGCTCATCGGGATAAAAATATCGTGCATCATTTTGCGGTCGTCCGGAATAAAAAAAGCAAAACGCTCAGATAGTTTTACTATCCCGGTGAACTCCATTTTGGCGCGCTGCAGGATCTCAATTACTTCGCCTTCTTTATGCTTGCCTTTGCTTTTTGCATAAACGTAAACCTTAACGCGGTCACCATTTAATGCGTTCCGAAGTTTACGGGGAGCAACAAAAATATCACTCTCAAACTCATCATCGGTAATTATAAAAGCCGAACCATCGTTAGTGAGGTCAACTTTACCTTCAATAAAGGTTTTGAGTTCCAGTAATTGAAACTTACCGGGGGCTATTTCTTTTAAGGTGCCTGTTTTTGTTTCGTCCCTAAGGATCTCAAAAATTATATCCCGGGAGTCCGGGTCGCGAACGTTTAATTTGGCAGAAACTTGTTTGTAATTCAAAGGTGTATTACCGTTTTGTTCAAAAATGTCAAGTACCATTTGAGTGAGTACTTTTACTATAGATGAACTGTTTTTCTTTTTAAACATATGTAATATTTGTGCAAAGATACGATGTTTTCAATGCGGAAGGCGGAATGTCGATTGCGGAAGTTTTTAAATGCGAAAATCGGAATGCCGATTGCGGATGGGTTTTGAACATCTAATTTCATTTCGCAATCGGCATTCCGCCTTCCGCATTAATCTGTTTCACTTTTTCTTACTATTCAAATTGTTTTCCTTTGCAGTTTTTCCAGAGCTTGTGAAAATGGCAGTCAATTCATTAGATTCTTTATGAAGAGATTTGGTAAAATCATTAATTAAAGTATCTGATTCCATAATCAATTCTAACCAAAGTGTCGTTTCATCTGCCTCTTCTTCAACAATTGTTATTTTTGAAATGAAATCAGCTTTTGAACGGGCTTTGCATGCAGATCTATAATTAGCAGCCACAGAAGTACCAGAACGTAAAATCTGATTGCCAAGTACTCTTCCAATTCTGTCTTCGGGCATTGCTTTAACTAATTTGATAATATTAAGAGCAAATGTTTTTGTTCTAAATTTAAGGTCGGTTACAGGTTGCATATGGATTGTTTTATGTGATTAACTAATCCCAAATTATGAATTTTCTTAAATAGTCCTGCACCTTTAAAATTTCAATCCCACATTTTAAAATTCTTCAATTAAAACTTCCGCAATTGACATTCCGACTTCCGCATTACTTTCCCGGAATAGAACTGATCAATTTCTTCGTATACTCCTCTTTTGGATGATAATAAATCTCATCCGGGTCTCCTATTTCAACCATTTCTCCTTTGTTCATTACCATCATCCGGTCAGAAATGTGTTTGATAACGGCAAGATCATGGGAAATAAATATATAGGTCAAATTAAAATCCTGCTGTAATTCACGGATCAGGTTAAGCACCTGAGCCTGTACAGAAACATCCAGCGCCGAAACTGATTCATCGCAAATAATGAATTTAGGGTGCAATGCCAATGCACGTGCTATAACAATTCGCTGTCGTTGCCCACCCGAAAACTCATGCGGATACCGGTTAAAATGCTCCGGCAACAGGTTTACCCGCTCCAATAATTCCAGTACCTTTTTTTTACGTTTACTATCATTGGTATAAAACTGATGCACCTGTAAAGGTTCCATTAATGATGCGCCGACGGTTAAACGGGGATTTAGAGACGAATACGGATCCTGGAAAATGATCTGAATATCCCGGCGAATCTCTCTAAGATCATCCTTTCTTAAACTTCTCAGATCAGTGTTTTCAAATTGGATACTCCCTGAAGTTGGCTCAATCAAACGTAAAATACTCCGGCCTAAAGTGGTTTTACCGCATCCTGATTCTCCTACAAGCCCAAGCGTCTCACCCGGGTATACGTCAAAGCTTACCTGCTTAACAGCTTTTACAAATTCCTTCCCCCTGTTAAAAAATCCATTCTTTACTGGGAACCAGGTATTAAGGTTGTTTATTTTCAATAACGGTTGCTGGCTGTATAATTTGTTTTTCCGTTCAATAATCTCATCTGCCGGATATCCGTACCCCGCTCTTATCTTTTCAATACTAATTGTCTTTTTTGTATCAGTGTCCAGGAAATCAGCAATAACCGGGAGCTTTTTTAAATGCAGGTCAGGCGATGGGCGGCAGGCTAGCAACCCTTTGGTATATGGATGTTTTGGATGCGTGAATAGTTGTTTTACAGGAGCTTCCTCAACCACTTCGCCTTTGTACATTACCAGTACACGGTCTGCAATCTCGCTGATTACACCAAGATCGTGAGATATAAAGATCAGACTCATGTTGCGTTCGGCTTTTAGCTTTAGCAGCAGCTCTATTATGGTTTTTTGTACCGTTACATCAAGGGCGGTAGTGGGTTCATCCGCAATTAATATTTCGGGATTGCAGGATAATGCCATTGCTATCATTACCCGCTGCTTTTGTCCGCCTGAAATTTGGTGCGGATAACTGTCAAAAATAGCTTCGGGCCGGGGGAGTTGTACTTCTTTAAATAATGCTATCGTTTTTTCTTTAGCTTCGGCTTTCGTTGTATTAAGGTGCAATTGTATAGCTTCGGTTATCTGGTAACCGCAGGTTAAAACCGGGTTTAACGAGGTCATCGGTTCCTGGAAGATCATTGCCATCTGGTGACCTCTTATTTTACGCATTTCACTTTCCGGCAATCCGCATAAACTATTGTTGTTCAATAAAATATACCCGCTTATTAAAGCCTGGTTTTTATCCAGCAAACGCATCAGCGCAAGCGAAGTAACCGATTTACCGGAGCCAGATTCACCAACAATACCAATAGTTTCGCCTTTTTTCAGGTTGAAAGAGATGCCTTTAACCGCCTCGAAAAGACCATTTTGTGTTTTAAATTTGATGTCCAGATCTTTTACCTGCAGCATTATGTGGCTACTAAGGTTATATATTCATCTGCAATTAGTTCCTCGCCCCTGTAACGTCTTAACAATTGGGCGGTCGCAACTACATCTTTCTGGCAATAGATGCA
>Ga0206988_1115_pt1 | contig 20128 bp, 15 predicted proteins | sample Alteio_BWMinCont_12_FD_153263 | JGI IMG/M metagenome (GOLD analysis project Ga0206988, IMG submission 153263) | Enriched cells from forest soil in Barre Woods Harvard Forest LTER site, Petersham, Massachusetts, United States -... | ecosystem: Environmental > Terrestrial > Soil > Temperate forest >... | reverse complement strand
CCTTTAACCATTGTTGCGTCTTATGGTTTTATTCTAGGGCATTTTGGCTCTCCCATCTTGGGATTAAGCGGCATTACTTGCGCAACCTTAGTGGTGCAATGGATTTTATTATTTTCTTTAATATTGATCATGCTGTTGCGCGGAACGATTAAAAAATACCATATTTTTGCAGCTGGATATTTGCCTGATTTGGCAACCAGCAAATACATGCTGACGCTTGGTTTTCCTATAGGCATACAATTTGGTGGTGAAATTGCGGCAATGACAGCGGGAGTTTACATGATGGGACATTTTGGCGAAACGCCGCTGGCAGCGATCCAGTTGGTTAGCCAATACACCATGTTCGTTGTAATGATTTTTCTTGGTATGTCACAGGCGCTTTCTATTTTGATTAGTGAATCACTAGGTCGACAAGATATAGAAATGGTTCGCCGTTATCAACAGGCAGCCATGGTGTTATTTGCTTTGGTTTGTATCGTCATGACTATCTTCTTTTTAGGCTTGCCTGGTAAATTAATTCAGTTTTACCTTGGCAAGACGGCAACTGCAGCGTTTAGCTATTATGCGAAAATATTTTTCGCATTGAATGTGGTGTTCTTGATATTTGATGGCTACCGGAATTTATTTTCTGGCGCGTTACGTGGTTTGCATGATTCTCGAATTCCAATGCGTATTGGTATTATTGCATTATGGTTTTTATCGATACCCATTTCTTATTTAATTGGGTTCGTTATGCATGGCGGCCCTATCGGACTGCGTATTGGATTTATAACAGGTATAATTTATTGCGCGTGTTGGTTGTGGATACGACTTAAAAGAAAAATTCATTTTGCTGTATGAGAATAAAGAGATAAATGACGATGACCGTATTAGTAACACTTGAAAATGTATCATTAGCTTATGGTTTAGATAAATTACTTGATCAGGTTAAATTGCAAATCAGTAAAAACGAACGCGTTTGTTTGATTGGACGTAATGGCGCTGGTAAATCGTCATTAATGAAAGTAATTGAAGGGGCACAACTGCCGGATAGCGGGACGGTCTGGCGTAAACCGAATTTACGTATCGCACGCTTAGCGCAAGAATTGCCCCAACATGAAACACGTACCGTATATGAATTTGTAGCGGAAGGCTTAGCTGACATTGGACAGTTGTTAGCAGCGTATCATGCACTCATTCATGATTTAGCGACGCATCCCTCTGATAAGCAATTAAACAAACTAGAAAAGTTGCAGCATCAGATTGATGCCAAACAAGCATGGCAATTTGAGCAGCAGATAAATACGATATTGACGCGTTTAGAATTAGATCCCGATAAAAAAGTCATGGAATTGTCGGGTGGATGGCAACGTCGCGCTGCATTGGCGCAAGCTTTGGTTTCATCACCTGAATTATTATTATTAGATGAACCGACAAATCACTTAGATGTAGAAGCAATTCAGTGGTTAGAAAATCAGTTGTTAGATTGTGGTGTTGCTTTATTGTTTATCACACATGATCGTTCATTATTACGTAAATTAGCTACACGCATTATTGAATTAGATCGCGGTAATTTAACTTCTTGGCCAGGCGATTACGATAATTTCTTGGTACGTAAAGAAGAAATGTTACATGCCGAAGAAAAACTACACGCCAATTTCGACAAAAAGCTGATGCAAGAAGAAAAATGGATACGCCAAGGTATTAAAGCCAGACGCACACGGAATGAAGGACGTGTGCGAGCACTAGAAGCTATGCGACGCGAACGTTTAATACGTCGCGAAGTTCAAGGCAAAGCAACATTTAATTTAAACGAGGCGGAAAAATCGGGTCAATTAGTCGTTGAAGTGAAAAATATTGTATTTGGGTTTAACGATCGCTTATTAATCAATCGTTTTTCTACCCGTATTATGCGTGGCGATCGGATTGCATTGATCGGGCCGAATGGGATTGGTAAAAGCACGTTATTAAATATTTTATTAGGTAATCTAGAACCACAAGCAGGGGAAGTACATTTAGGCACGAAATTAAAAATTGCTTATTTCGATCAATTACGCCAAACACTCGACCCTGAAAAAACAGTCATTGAGAGTGTGGGAGAAGGGAGTGACACGATTGAAATTAATGGCCAGCGAAAACATATCATTAGTTATTTAAATGATTTTCTCTTTACTCCACAGCGCGCGATGACACCAGTAAAAGCTTTATCTGGTGGAGAATGTAATCGTTTGTTATTGGCACGCTTGTTTAGTCAACCATCAAATTTATTAGTCATGGATGAACCGACGAATGATCTTGATATTGAAACATTAGAATTACTCGAAGAGTTAATTGAACAATACCAAGGAACATTATTGTTAGTCAGTCACGACCGCGCTTTTGTGGATAATGTGGTGACGAGTACGATTGTATTTGCAGGTAATGGTAGGATTGAAGAATATGTTGGCGGTTATCAAGATTGGTTACGCCAGCGTGATTCGTCGTTGCAGGCTACAAGAACGTCCAACCCGCAGAACGATACGCATGAAGCCACTAAAGTGCGACATACCCAATCTAAAAAACTAAGCTTCAAAGAACAACGCGAACTTAACGAATTACCTGGTAAAATTGAAGCATTGGAAGCAGAGCAAGCAAAATTACAACAACAGTTTGCATCAACTGAATTTTATAAACAGGACGCGGAAGTGATTGCGCAAGCCGCCGCTCGGTTGAAGCAATTAGAGGATGAGTTGCTTCAGGCTTATAAGAAGTGGGATGCGTTTGGTTAATGCTCAAACGATGGCTTTTTTAGCTTATATTGCATTCAGATATATGCTTCAAATCAATTGTTGGTGCCGGTATTTTGAAATGTCATCATCGCTTGCAGATTGAGCCAGCTCGTTAATGTATCTATGAGTTTGGGCGACTGGGCTTGCTAAGAGACAGCCCATTGCCAGTAAGGAATCATTTCAAAGGGAGATTAGACTTTTATAGCAAGTGTAGTCCGGATTAAAATTAAATTAATCATACAGGTAGTCTGGACACGCTGTTTGTGTCCGGGGTGGTGCGTATAGCGAGGCCGTTGCCCTGGACACAAAAAACGTGTACAGGCTACATGCTACTTCATAAAAAAATCGGTACTTATTCCAAAACGTTTTTTTAAGCCAATAATTTGGCTTTTAGATAAAGCACGCTCACCATTAAGAAACTTTGATACATTAGCCTGGCTGCTAAAAATATCAGACAAGTCGATTTGATTCAGATGATGTGTGTTCATTAGGTATTTCACCATATCAACCTCATTGATGTGGTGTCCAATTGCTGGGTAATGTTCATTATCATATTGCTCTAAATTTTCGCCAATAATTTGCATAACGATCGCTAATGGGTGATTTTCATCGTCTCTTACTTCGTCTATTAATTTGTCGAGTACTTTTTCAAGAGTAGAGTATTCTTTACTGTTGCTAGGTTTTTTGAACACGGAAACAGGTAAATGAAATTTGCGCTCGGTTTTTTTGTTGATGTAATCAATGGCTAAGGCTGCTTTACTCATAATTCACCTCGTTTCAATCTGGTTTGATTATAAGGCTTGCTATATTCAGCATGAGTCCATATCGCACGTATAAAACAACGCTTGGTGTTGTAGTGAATGGCAGTAATCAATCGGTAGTGATTGCCGCCGATATTAAATACGGTGTAGCCATAAACAGCGTCAATGCTTTTAAACGTTTCTCTTAGAGCATGTATGTTTGAAGCGTTTATGGCTTGCATTGTAAAATACCACTCTGTTAACGGTAGCGCTGCTTGAGCATTCTGTTCGTAGTAATCACGGATCTTCTTTTTAGAGATAATACGCAATGTGTTTCTCGCTTCTATAGGATTAGTATATGTCAGTTTGACATATATGTCAAACTGACATAAGCAGGGTTAATGAAAGGGAAAAGGGGATGGTAGATCCAAATCGCGCCCGGAGAGATTCGAACTCCCGACCACCTGGTTCGAAGCCAGATACTCTATCCAGCTGAGCTACGGGCGCAATGCTTGGTACTCGTTGTTGAAACGTTGGCTCGCCTCAACCCTCACCCATACCCTTCTACCAGCTCAGCTGGAGGAAGGGAACGTAGTGTAGGTGGGTTTTTCTATCGCGCCCGGAGAGATTCGAACTCCCGACCCTCTGGTTCGTAGCCAGATACTCTATCCAACTGAGCTACGGGCGCTTATTAAAACTAAAACACATATCGGAGAGGGAGGGATTCGAACCCTCGATGGAGTTTTTGACCCCATACTCCCTTAGCAGGGGAGCGCCTTCAGCCTCTCGGCCACCTCTCCTTAGTTGTTTACGCTTACTCTTTTACTCTTTGTTTCCCTTGTTGTCCGCTTTATCTGTCTTTGTTTCGCGTTTTTTCTTGATAGTGACAGCGGTAGTTGATGTTGACGCTGCTGTTAGCACTGGTGCTGAAGGAGATGCAGTAACAGGTGTTGCAGCAGGTGCTGCCGCTTCCTTGGCAGGCGCGCCTTTTTCTTGCTGAATACGTTGGTAAATTTCTTCACGGTGCACGGTCACGTCTTTGGGGGCATTAATGCCGATTCGCACTTGGTTACCTTTAATACCAAGTACGGTAACGATTACGTCGTCGCCAATGACGATAGTTTCACCCACACGTCTTGTTAATATGAGCATTAATCCTTTCTCCTTTGATAAACTGCCTTGTCCATTTTAAATACTGATTATTGAAAACATTCCATTAGACATAAATGACCAGAGCATTTATGGAGGTTAGTATTCTTGCATAATCTTATTACCATGGGTTGATTATGAGTAGGCTGAACCTCAAAGCAATTTTTTGTGTACTTTCTCGGGGAGCAATATTAAACAATATAATGGTAATCTGCAAACAGGAATTGCATTTTTTTTAAATGCTTAGGTTTACTCTACAAAAAGTTTCTGCATCGCAGCAGGTTCTTTATCTAATTCAAATGCCTGGTGTACAGCGCGCACGCCCCTTTCTAGCTGTGTTTCATCGACTACGACGGAGATTTTGATTTCAGAAGTCGTGATCATTTGGATGGGAATACCTTCATCACCGAGCGCCTTGAACATGGTGCTAGCTACACCTGTGTGAGAGCGCATGCCAATGCCAATGAGTGAAAGTTTGGCCACTTTTGCATTTGTTTTGATCGCAATGGCACCAACGTCTGTTGCGAATTCTTCTAAAGCCTTAAGCACTTTTGGGTATTCTCTGCGCTGCACCGTGAAGGTGAAGTCGATGGTATCTTGAGCGGTGGTGTTTTGCGCGATCATGTCAACTTCAATGTTCGCGTGACCAATCTTTGCTAGAATCCGGCCTTCCATGCCTATTTGTTTGGGCACGCCAGAAATGGAGATGATGGCTTCTTCACGGCTAAAAGCAATACCAGAAACTAAACGTTTATCCATGATTTTATCCTCAAAAGTCACTAACGTGCCGGTGCCGTCAGAAAAGCTAGAAAGTACCCGCACCGGCAAACTATGTTTACTGGCTAGTTCTACTGATCGCATTTGTAATACTTTAGCACCAAGGCTGGTCATTTCTAGCATTTCTTCAAAGCTGATGTGTGACAATAACCGGGCTTCGGGAATCAGGTGAGGGTCGGTGGTGTAAATGCCGTCCACATCGGTATAAATTTGGCATTCATCGGCCTTGAGTGCGGCAGCGATGGCAACAGCAGTGGTATCCGAACCGCCACGGCCTAAGGTGGTGATATCGCCATGCTCATTAATGCCTTGAAAACCAGCAATGACAACCACATGGCCTTTTTTTAACTCACGCGTGATGATCTCGGTTTTAACTTCTAATATGCGTGCATTATTGTGGATGCTGTCTGTGTGAATACCGATTTGCGAACCTGTAAAAGAGCGGGCAGGGTAGCGTTTGTCGTTTAATGCCATGCTGAGGAGTGCCATGGAGACTTGTTCGCCGGTGGAGAGGAGGGCATCTAGTTCACGGGAATCAGGTTGGGTGCTGAGTGCGTTTGCTAAGCGAATGAGGCGGTCGGTTTCGCCATACATAGCGGAAACCACCACGACTACTTCGTGACCTTGTTCTTTGGCTTGAATGACTTTATTCGCCACATGATGCATGCGGTCGAGGCTGCCTACGGAACTACCACCATATTTTTGGACAATGAGCGCCATGCTTTTACACGCCTTTCTCTTGTATCCAAGTGTATACGGACTGTAAGGCTTTTTCCAAGGCTTCCGGTTTATTTCCACCCGCTTCAGCAAGATCGGCACGTCCGCCGCCTTTGCCGCCAATTTGGCTGGCGACCATGCCAACAATATCTTTGGCATTGAGCTTGTCCAGCAAATCTGCGGTGACGCCACCCACAACGCCTACTTTGTTTTCTTTAACTATCGCAAGCACAATGACGGCACTATGCAATTGCTTTTTTAAGTGGTCCATGGCGTTACGTAATGCTTTACCATCCAATCCATCTACGCGCATGGCTAATACGTTTATTTTGCCAATGCGTGTTGCCTGGGTGGCCAAATCGCGGCTGAATAAATCGGCGAGTTTATCTTGCAGTTGTAGAATTTCTTTTTCTAAGAGATGGATGCGATCCTCGGATTGATTTATCTTTTGTTTCCATTCGTGTTCTTGTTTTTCAATGTATTGTAATGCGCCTTCGCCAGTGACTGCTTCAATACGACGAATGCCGGCTGCGACCCCAGTTTCTGTGGTAATTTTAAAAATACCAATATCACCGGTATGCTCTGCATGTGTGCCACCACATAATTCCACTGAAGGGCCGAAACTCACTACGCGTACTTTGCTGCCATATTTTTCGCCAAATAATGCAATGGCGCCGCTTGCAATAGCCTCATCAGGTGTTGTTTCGCGTACATTACCTGTGTAGTTGGCGCGTACCATCTGGTTCACGCGCTGTTCAATCGTTTGTAATTCTTCTTCGGTGAGTGGTGCAAAGTGCGTAAAGTCAAAACGCAATCGGTCAGCATCGACCAGCGACCCTTTTTGGACGGCGTGCTCGCCTAATACTTCTTTTAATATCTTATGTAAAATGTGAGTGGCAGTGTGATTGAGTACAATCGCAGCGCGGCGCTTTGCATCTACTTCTGCATTGACGGCATCACCTACTCGCAGCGAGCCTTTTTCTAGTTTGCCTAAATGCAAATGCATGTGGCCTTGTTTGATAGTGTCTAATACTTTGAATAAGGCTTTTTGGGGGATATTGATTAAGCCCTGATCGCCAACTTGGCCGCCTGATTCGGCATAAAAAGGCGTGCGATCTAAAACGATGGATCCTTTCTCTCCCGCATTTAACGTGTCTACAAATTTTCCGTCTCGATAAAGTGCGAGGACGTTGGCAGAATCTGGTACGACTTCGATCAATAAATTTTTGTGACCGGTAAATTCGGTGGATGCGCTATTCATCTCAGCGGTTGCGATGTCGCTGGTTTCAGTGGCCATGGTGAATTGGCTGGATTGTCTGGAGCGTTCCCGCTGTTTAGACATGGCGGCATCAAAGCCCTCATAATCAATCATCAAGCCGCGCTCTCTTGCGATGTCTGCTGTTAAATCTGCAGGAAAGCCATAGGTGTCATAGAGTTTGAAAACAGTGTCGCCGGGGATAATATCGCTTTTTAATTCTGTGACAGCTTGCTCAAAGAGTTTTAAGCCTTGCGATAAAGTGGTGCTGAATTGTTCTTCTTCTAGCCGCAGCATTTTTTCGATGCGCGCTTGGTTTTTAGTTAATTCTGGATAAGCATCACCCATGAGCGTGACGAGTGGCTGCACGAGTTGATAAAAGAAAGCGTCAGTGAGACCCAGTTTATTGCCATGTCGTAATGCGCGGCGAATAATGCGACGCAAAACATAACCGCGTCCTTCGTTTGAAGGAATCACGCCGTCTATTATTAAAAAAGCACAAGAACGAATGTGGTCTGCAATGACTCGCAATGAAAAATTGCCAAGATCAGTGATGCCAGCGAGTGTGGCGGCGGCTTTAATCAGCGGTTGGAAGAGGTCTGTGTCATAGTTGTTATGCACACCTTGTAATACAGCGCACAGGCGTTCAAGTCCCATGCCGGTGTCGACGGATGGTTTAGGCAGCGCTGTTAGTTTGCCATCCATTGCACGATCATATTGCATGAAAACAAGGTTCCAAATTTCGATGTAACGATCACCGTCTGCATCTGCTGTTCCTGGTGGACCGCCAGCGATGTCTGCTCCGTGATCATAAAAAATTTCTGTACAAGGGCCGCAGGGACCCGTGGGGCCCATGGACCAAAAGTTATCGTGCTCACCGCAACGGCTGAAACGTTTAGGGTCGACTTTTATTTCATTAAGCCAAATGTCTTCTGCTTCTTTATCTTCTTCGTAAACGGTGACCCATAATTTTTCTGGTGGTAGATGCAATTCTTTAATAAGAAAATCCCAGGCAAAACGAATGGCATCATGTTTGAAGTAATCACCAAAGCTGAAATTGCCGAGCATTTCAAAAAAGGTGTGATGTCTTGCGGTATAACCAACGCGTTCTAAATCATTGTGTTTGCCGCCTGCGCGCACGCAACGTTGAGAGGATGCGGCGCGTTGATAAGCGCGTTTATCTTTTCCTAAAAACACATCTTTAAATTGCACCATGCCAGCGTTGGTGAATAGAAGGGTAGGATCATTTCCAGGAACGAGAGAGCTACTTTGAATAATTTCGTGGCCGCGCTCTTTGAAGTAAGCGAGAAATTTGCGGCGGATGTCATTGCTGGTTAGGGATGATTTATTAATTTTCGTGGTCATATTTAGTGTCTTTTTATTTGGTTATGTAATGGTTGCTGTCATTGCGAGGAGCCCGTAGGGCGACGAAGCAACCCAGCCTCGGTTTCTGGGTTGCTTCGTCGCCCTACGGGCTCCTCGCAATGACGGCGCAAAATAACGGCGCAAAATAACGGTGCAATAACAGGCTACTTCATTGCAAATTCAATCTGTTCCCGCGTATACCCGCGATATTGTAAAAAGCGCATCTGTTTAATACGCTCTTTAAAATCCGTCGGAACAATGGCTTTGAACCGCTTGCGCCACAGCCGCTTTGCTTCGGCAAGCCATGCATTATCTGTGATCTCAATCACTTCTGCAATCGTCTCCGTATGGATGCCACGGGTTTCTAATTCCATGATGAGGCGCAGCGGGCCATAACCTTTTGCACGCCTAAAGTGACAATACTGTTCAGCGAAGCGGTGATCGCTTAATAAGCCAGATTGAGCAAGTTCTGTGATGAGTTTGTCGATTTCAGCTGGAGGGTAGTGCTTATTGCGTAGTTTTTGAGTAAGTTCTGCACGGGAATGATCACGGCGTGACAAGTAATTCAGGGCGTCACGCCGGATTAAGTCCTTTTCAGAGGAATGGTTTTTCATGCTTAAGCGACGCTTTCCTCGGCATCATCTTCCGCTTCTACTTTATCGCTCTTCACGACTCTAGCGTGCAGGTTAATCATGAGTTCGCGGATTTTAGTTTCAATTTCTTTGGAAGTGGCAGGGTGTTCCTTCAAGTATTGCCGCGCATTTTCCTTGCCTTGGCCGATGCGTTGACCATTATAGCTAAACCAGGAACCTGATTTTTCTATTAAGCCCTGCACTACACCTAGATTAATAATTTCGCTTTCACGGGAAATGCCTTCATTGTACAGAATATCAAATTCGGCTTGTTTGAAAGGCGGCGCCACTTTGTTTTTCACTACTTTCACCCGTGTTTCGCTACCGATGATTTCATCACCTTCTTTGACATTACCAATGCGGCGTATATCTAAACGCACGGAAGCATAAAACTTGAGTGCATTGCCACCGGTGGTGGTTTCGGGGTTGCCGAACATCACGCCGATTTTCATGCGGATTTGGTTGATGAAGATAACGAGGGTGTTTGAACGTTTAATGTTCGCTGTGAGTTTACGCAACGCTTGCGACATGAGTCGTGCTTGTAAGCCCATGTGCGAATCGCCCATTTCACCTTCGATTTCAGCTTTAGGGGTGAGAGCGGCGACGGAGTCAATGATGATCACATCAATGGCACTTGAGCGTACCAGGGTGTCTGTGATTTCAAGCGCTTGTTCACCTGTGTCTGGCTGCGAAATGAGCAGTTCATCGGTGTTTACACCTAAACGCTTGGCATAGTTAGGATCTAATGCGTGTTCAGCGTCAATAAAAGCGGCTGTGCCACCTTTTTTTTGCGCTTCGGCGATGATTTGTAGGGTGAGAGTGGTTTTGCCTGATGATTCTGGCCCATAAATTTCAACGACACGGCCTTTAGGTAAGCCGCCAATTCCTAGTGCAATATCTAAGGACAGTGAGCCGGTTGAAATCGCTTCAATGTCTGGAGCGTCTGCGGCGTTATCGCCTAGGCGCATTAAGGTGCCTTTACCAAATTGTCGTTCAAGCTGACTGAGGGCTGCGGCCAGGGCTTTTTTCTTGTCGTTTTCCATACGGTGTTCCTTTTCAAATCGATGATAATGGGGAGGGTGTTGCGCTCACCAAATCTAACAGGGTGCGGAGTGCTTTTTCAATCACTTTTTCTCTTATCTCATTTCGGCTTCCTGTGTAAATATCCATCTGTGTTTTCGTAGGCGATTGACCGAGAGCATAAGCAACCCAGACGGTGCCTACTGGTTTATCGACGGTTCCGCCTTCAGGCCCGGCAATGCCGGTAATCGCAACGGCAACATTGGCGAGGCTATGCAGGAGCGCGCCTTCTGCCATTTCACGCGCTGTTTCTTCACTAACGGCGCCGAATGATTTAAGTGTGGTGGTTGATACGCCTAGTTGTTCTATCTTTGCGTCATCGCTATAGGTGACAAAGCCACGTTCAAACCAATTCGAGCTGCCGCTGATACTGGTGATCCAGTAACTTAAACCGCCGCCGGTGCAGGATTCGGCGGTGGCGAGCATGTAATTATTTTTTTTAAAAGCATCGCCCAACAGGCTGGCCAGATTTTCTAATGATGCTGTCATGTTCTTTACCTTCATTTAGACTCGAGGTATATAAGAGTCGTTAATAGATGGAATGATTATATGGCACTTTCAACAATAGATACAAACCACGATTCTACACGTGATCACACACCTATGATGCAACAATATTTACGCATCAAGGCGGAAAACCCACACACCTTGCTTTTTTATCGTATGGGTGATTTTTACGAGTTATTTTACGCCGATGCGGAAAAAGCAGCGCGCTTGTTGGATATTACACTGACAGCGCGCGGACATTCATCGGGTAAACCGATTCCAATGGCCGGTGTACCGTTTCATTCGGCAGAATCTTATATTGCAAAATTAATTCGCCAAGGGTTGTCGGTGGCGATTTGTGAACAAATCGGTGATCCCAAAACAAGTATAGGGCCTGTTGAGCGTAAAGTGGTGCGTATTTTAACTCCGGGAACGGTGAGTGATGCTGCATTCTTGGATGATCGGCAAGATAATTTGCTGCTTGCACTGCATGCGGAAGGGGATGTGTATGGGTTGGCAGCACTTGATATTAGCGGCGGTCGCTTTTTATTGCAGCAAGTGGAAGGCGTGGAAGCATTAAGCAGTGAATTGGCGCGCTTAAAACCGGCGGAATTATTGGTGAGCGATGCCTGGGACCATGCGCTTTTGCGTGATTACCAACATAATATTAGGCGTTGCCCCCCTTGGCAATTTGATGAAGAAACCTCCGTGCGATTGTTGACAGAACAAATGCAAACACATGATCTCGCTGGTTTTGGTTGTGTAGATTTAGTGGTGGCGTTGTGTGCGGCAGGTTGTTTGTTGCAATATGCTAAAGAAACACAGCGCGCGGCTATGCCGCATATACGCACGCTACATGTGGAGCGGCGTGAAGAGTGTTTGTTGTTGGATGCAGCCTCAAGACGTAATTTGGAATTAGTTACCAATCTCTCGGGGGGTGAAGAAAATACCCTGGCATCGGTGCTGGATCATACGCATACCGCTATGGGCAGCCGTTTATTGAAGCGTTGGTTGAATCGTCCGATACGTGATCATGCCTTGCTGCGTGCTAGACAAGAAAGCATTCAGCAATTGCTAGAAAACCATGGTTTTACGCCACTACAAACATTGGTGAATCAATCAGCGGATTTAGAAAGAATTTTATCGCGTATCGCATTAAGAACAGTACGTCCGCGCGATTTGGTTGCGTTGCGCGCCACATTAGCGCTGCTACCGATGTTGCAGCAACAACTACAATCATTTGATGCCTCGCTTATTCAGCAAATTAAACAGGCTATCCGTGAATTTCCAGAAGAGCATGTCTTGTTAACGCGCGCTATCATTGATAACCCGCCGGTGACTATTCGAGAGGGGGGAGTGATTGCACCTGGTTATGATGCGGAATTAGATGAGCTGCTAACGCTCAGTGAAAATGCGGGTGATTATTTAATTAAATTAGAAGAACAAGAAAAAGCGCGCACGGGTTTTTCCACATTGAAAGTGGGTTATAACCGCGTACATGGTTATTACATTGAAATTAGTCGGTTGCAAGCGAAGGAAGCGCCAGTGGATTATATCAGGCGTCAAACATTGAAAAATGCAGAGCGATTTATTACGCCTGAATTAAAAGCATTTGAAGATAAAGCACTAAGTGCGCGCGACCGAGCGCTCGCGCGAGAAAAAGTATTATATGAGGAATTGATTGATAAGTTGCTGCCTTCTATCGCTCTCTTGCAAGTGTGCGCGAGTGGCATTGCCGAAATTGATGTGTTGGCAAATTTTGCCGAGCGCGCGGCACGGCTTAACTGGTCTTGTCCTCTGTTAAGTGATGAGCCGGGTGTCAGCATCACAGCAGGTCGGCATCCTGTAGTAGAAGCAGTTTCCACACATCCCTTTGTGCCGAATGATGTACGCTTAGATGCGCGGCAACGCATGCTTCTGATTACTGGGCCTAACATGGGTGGTAAATCAACTTATATGCGTCAAGTCGCTTTGATTGTGCTGCTCGCGCACATTGGCAGTTTTGTGCCGGCCAAAGCGGCGGAAATCGGCGTGATCGATCGTATTTTTACTCGCATTGGGGCGGCGGATGATTTGGCGAGCGGGCGTTCAACCTTTATGGTGGAGATGACGGAAACCGCTAATATTTTGCATAACGCAACAGCGCATAGCTTAGTGTTAATGGATGAGATAGGACGTGGTACCAGTACCTTTGACGGTTTGTCGTTGGCATGGGCCGCAGCGCATTATCTTGCGCAAGGAGTGCGTGCGTTTACGTTATTCGCTACGCATTATTTTGAATTAACCGCACTCGCTGATGAAATTGCCACGGTCAATAATGTGCATCTGGATGCAACAGAGCATGGTGATAAAATTATTTTCTTGCACACGGTGCAGCAGGGCCCTGCTAATCAAAGTTATGGTATACACGTTGCGCAACTCGCTGGCGTGCCGCGTTCAGTGATTCAATGCGCTAGGGAAAAACTGCAGTCACTTGAGCATCAGGCATATCACCAAAGTGTACCGCCAGTGCCAGAACAACGAGACTTATTTGCTGAGATGGAAAAAGCGCATCCAGTTATTTCGCGCTTGCAAGAATTAAATCCGGATAAATTGACACCGAAGGAGGCGTTGGATTTGATTTATATGTTGAAGGCGGAAGTGATGCTTGGATGATTATTTTTATTTAAGAGATCAGTAGAAAAAAAGCCATTTGCTTTCAAGTAATCCGATTGGGATTTTTTGAGTACGTCGTAGGCTCTGTCGCTTAGTTTGGGAATGTGTCGGTTGGCCGCCATATCCGCCTCGTTTTGGTGAGTTGTTATTTGGTATTTATATAGATGCGCATTTTATAGACATAATAGACAGAATACAAGCTGGTTGTTCGCTCATTCGCGCTGTTGCTCTCTTGTCCTCTCGCCCTCACCGCAACCCCACACACCCCTCATCCGCCCTTTGGGCACCTTCTCCCACAAGGGGAGAAGGCTGATAGTGAGGTAAGTGAAGGTCTTCAGCGTTTTAGAAGCTCAGATGTGCCCACAATCCTAACTACTGAGCCTTCTCCCCTTGTGGGAGAAGGTGCCCAAAGGGCGGATGAGGGGTGTGTGTGGTTGAGGTGAGGGCAGAAGGGCAAAAAGGTAACCCCAACCCTCTACGCCGTTTGATTATTCAACTGCCGCAGAAATTCTTCAAACTTTGCCACTTCATCTTCAGTCAACTCCACATGTTTTCCGCTGCGTAACCCTGAGGGCAAATAAATGGGGCCAAAACGAATGCGGATTAAACGGCTGACGGAGAAATTTAAGGCTTCCCATAATCGACGGACCAAACGGTTGCGACCTTCTTTGACGACCACATGATACCAATGGTTGGTGCCGGTGCCGCCCGCTTCAATGATATGTTCAAAACGCGCCATGCCATCTTCAAGCATCACACCTTCGGAGAGTTTATCTAAAATGTTTGCATCAATATCGCCGCGTATGCGTACCGCATATTCGCGTTCTATTTGGAAGCTAGGGTGCATCAAATTGTTGGCGAGTTCGCCATCGTTGGTGAGTAGCAGCAAACCTGAAGTGTTAAAGTCTAGGCGGCCTACAGAAATCCAGCGGCTATTTCTGATGATGGGCAAGCTTTCAAAAATAGTGCGGCGGCCTTCAGGATCATTGCGGCTGCATATTTCACCCTCGGGTTTGTGGTAAAGCAACACACGCGATTTTTGATTTTTGCTTTTGATTAATTTAATTTCGCGGCCATCAACGGAGACATGATCGCGGTAAGTCATGCGATCACCAATGGTGGCTAATTTTCCATTGACAGTTACGCGACCCGCTTCAATCCACGTTTCGATTTCTCGCCTGGAACCAAGGCCCGCATTCGCTAGAATTTTTTGAATCTTCTCGCTCGACATGGTGTAGTCTTCTTTTTTAGTGGCTGTGTTTAACCAGCAGCCGCTTCTTCTTCATCTGTCTCGTCTTCTTCCACGATGATATCTTCTAGCACATCTTCGTGATCGGCTTCGATTTCGATGGTGTCGTTGATCGCAATAACGTTGTTTTCAGCGTTGACGAGAGCTTCCCGTTCTTCAGGAATTACTTCGCTGTCGCTTGGTCCGATATCGCTATTTTCTAAGGCGAGCTGTACTTGTAATTGTTCATCTTGCGCTTCAAGCGTTTTGAATTCCGCAAGGGTCGGTAAATCTACGAGTGATTTAATATTGAAATAATCGAGAAAATCTTTGGTGGTACCGTAAATGGCGGGTTTACCCGGCACATCACGGTAGCCAATCACGCGCACCCATTCACGTTCTTGCAGGGTTTTAATGATGTGGCTGCTAACAGTCACACCGCGTATTTCTTCAATTTCAGCACGGGTAATGGGTTGCTTATAAGTAATGATAGCCAGGGTTTCTAAAAAAGCGCGCGAATAGCGAGGGGCGCGTTCTTCCCATAATTTTGCAAGCCAGGGACTAAATTCTGCTTTGGCCTGGTAACGGTAACCACTGGCGACTTCTTTTAATTCAATGCCAGATTGTAGAGGACGGTCGCTGAGAGTGCTTAAAGCTGCTTTAATATCGACATTGGTTAGCCCTTCTTCGTCCGGAAACAAGGCGAGCAGGGCGTTGACGGTCAATGGACGCCCGGCAACCATAAGGGCGGCTTCAATAATGGCTTCAATTTTCTCTGATGGCAGCGCAGGCATTGATGTTTCCTCTCATGCGGAATCTAATGCATACATGCTAGCAAAAAGTCGGCAATTATCATACAGTTTCTGTTTTTAAAATGCGTATCACCTTAGGTTTTTTTATGTCAGCCACACTGATCCGGTCTTTATATAACATAACGCCTGCCGCTCTAGGGGGAGTGATCACCATTGGTAATTTCGATGGAGTCCATTTGGGACACCAGCAATTAGTGAGGCGGGTGATTGAAGCTGCTAGGGAGCGAGGGGTGCCTGCAACGGTCGTGACATTTGAGCCGCATCCTTTCGAATTTTTCGAGCAAGAGGTGCATACCATCCCGCGCATTACTAGGTTGCGGGAAAAGTTTAGGGCGTTAGCCAATTGTGGCATCGATAACGTGTTGGTATTGCCATTTAATCAAAAACTTGCATCTTTATCTGCAAGTGATTTCGTAGAGTCAGTTTTATATAAAAACCTAAAGCCTGTGCATGTAATAGTAGGGGATGATTTTCGTTTTGGCCACAAACGGCAAGGGGATTTTGCTTTGCTGGAACGCCTCGGGCAGTCATTAGGATTTTCAGTGGAAGCGATGCCAACCTTGGTGATTGATGGAGAACGGGTCAGCAGCACCCGGGTGCGTCGTGCCTTGGCTAGTGGTGATCATCAGCTGGTATCCAAACTGCTGGGACATTCTTATTCCATGCTCGGACGTGTGCGTCCTGGTGATCAATTGGGCAGACAGCTTGGGTTTCCAACGGCCAATATTCATCTGCATCGAAGGCTAACCCCGGTGCTAGGTATTTATACCGTTTATATGCACGGGCTTTACGCGCACCCTTGGCCTGGTGTAGCCAATGTGGGCACGCGCCCGACGGTGGATGGTACGCGAACCTTACTCGAGGTACACTTACTCGATTTTAATCAGGATATTTACGGTCGTTATGTGCAGGTCGAGTTTTGCGAAAAACTTCGGGAAGAAGAACGTTATCCCAGCCTCGAGCTTCTTAAAGAGCAAATCAAAAACGATGTAGAAGTGGCTAGAAACTATTTTAAAAAACAAGGTGCGTTATGAGTGATTACAAGAATACATTAAATTTGCCGCAAACCGATTTTCCAATGAAAGCGAATTTATCGCAGCGTGAAGTGGAAACGTTGAACAAATGGCAGCAAATGGGGATATACGCCAAACTGCGCGAGCAAAATAAAGGCAAGAAAAAATTTATTTTGCATGATGGTCCGCCCTATGCAAACGGCCACATCCATGTAGGCCATGCGGTAAATAAAATTTTAAAAGACATGGTGGTGAAATCTAAAAGCATGAGTGGTTTTGAGTCACCGTTTGTGCCGGGGTGGGATTGCCATGGGTTGCCTATTGAATTAAACGTAGAAAAAAAACATGGGAAGCCCGGACATAAAATTAGTGCAGCGGCATTTCGTGAAGCTTGTAGAGAGTATGCAGAATCGCAAGTTGATATTCAGCGCAGTGAATTTATCCGTTTAGGCGTGATTGGTGATTGGGAAAATCCTTATTTGACCATGTCGTTTCATTATGAAGCGGACGTCATCCGTTCATTGGGAAAAATTATTAAAAATGGGCATTTGCAAAAGGGTTATAAACCCGTGCATTGGTGTTTGGATTGTGCATCAGCGCTCGCGGAAGCTGAAGTCGAATACAAAGATAAAGAATCACCTGCTATTTATGTGCGTTTTGAAGTGGTCGATGTCGGGGATTTTTTGAAGCGTTTTTCCACGCCCATCAAAAATACGAATCGTATATCCATTCCTATTTGGACGACAACACCCTGGACATTACCTGCGAATGAAGCTGTCGCGCTGAATCCCGGTTTGGATTATTGGCTGGTGGATGTGAATGATGAGCAATTGCTTATCGCCGCTGATATGGGATTGACTGCCAATGTGTTAGCCGCCTGTTTTGGATTTGATAAAGAACAATTGCAACAACTTAACCAATGTGAAGACAGAAAAATTCGCGGTGAATTACTGCAAGGTGTCAAACTTAAGCACCCATTTTACGACAAACAAGTTCCAGTAGTATTAGGCGAACATGTGACATTAGAAACAGGTACCGGCGCTGTACATACTGCGCCTGCGCATGGTGTGGATGATTTTAATATAGGCAAACAATATCACTTGCCGCTGGATAATCCAGTCGGTGATGATGGTTGCTTTACACCTAACACGCCACTTTTTGCAGGCGTTCATGTTAGAAAAGCCGATGAAAAAGTTATTGAAGAATTAAATAAACATCATAGCTTGATTCATCAAGGCAAGATTAATCACAGTTATCCGCATTGTTGGCGGCATAAAACAGCATTAATTTTTAGAGCGACACCGCAATGGTTTATTAGCATGGATCTTGCGGGCTTACGTAAGCAATCATTGAATGCCATTCTGCGTGTTGAATGGGTGCCAGATTGGGGCCAATCACGCATTAGCGGCATGATAGAGAATAGACCGGATTGGTGTATTTCACGGCAACGTGCCTGGGGCGTGCCGCTTGCGTTGTTTATTCACAAGCAAACAGGTGAAGCGCATCCTGATACAGTAAACTTAATTGAAAAAGTCGCTGATTTAGTTGAGAAAGAAGGCATTGAAGCTTGGTACACCTTGGATGAAAAAACCTTGTTGGGTGCGGAGGCAGAACACTATCGCAAATCCATGGATGTGCGAGATGTTTGGTATGATTCGGGTGTGTCGCATGAATGTGTATTAAAGCAACGTCCTGAACTTGCGTTTCCAGCAGATATAATGTTGGAAGGCACCGACCAGCATCGCGGTTGGTTTCAATCATCACTCTTAACGTCGATGGCGATGAATGGCACAGAATCCTATAAAGAAATTTTAACACACGGTTTTGTGGTGGATGCAGAAGGTTACAAAATGTCGAAATCCATCGGCAATGTGATTGCGCCCGAAGAAGTAGTGAAATCATTAGGCGCGGATATTTTGCGTTTGTGGGTAGCGTCTGTTGATTACCGAACGGAAATTACGGCATCTAAAGAAATTTTAAATCGCATTTCTGAAACCTATAGGCGCATCAGAAACACCGCGCGATTTTTGTTAGCGAATCTACATGGTTTTGATCCTGAAACACATTTGGTGCGCCCAGAAGATATGCTGATGTTGGATCGTTTCGCAGTGGATAAAGCAAGACAAGTGCAAGAAGAAATAATCGATGCCTATGAATCCTATCAATTCCATCTCATCGTGCAAAAATTACATCATTTTTGCGTGGTGGATTTGGGTGGTTTTTATTTAGATGTGATCAAAGATAGGCAATACACCATGCAAACAAACAGTGTGGGGCGTCGCTCCGCACAAACCGCGTTGTATCATATTGTGCAGGCATTGGTACGCTGGATGGCGCCGATTTTAAGTTTCACGGCGGAAGAAGTGTGGCAATACATACCCGGTAAAAAAGCGGAGTCAGTACAGTTAGTGGAGTGGTATGAACACTTAGCAGCCATTCCTGATTATGAAATGATGAACCAAGCTTACTGGGAAAAAATAAGAGCAGTGCGTGATGCGGTCAATAAAGAAATTGAAAATATGCGTAACCTTGGCAAATTAGGTTCGGCATTGGAAGCAGAAGTGACTTTGTATTGCGGAGCGCAATTGAAAAAACAATTGGATGCGTTGGAGAACGAGTTGCGTTTTGTGCTGATCACCTCCTCTGCGACTGTGATCTCAGAGCACGCAGGGCCAGTAGACACCGTTGTAACTGAGGTGCCTGGGCTTTCATTAAAAATTGAAGCGACCGCTTATCCTAAATGCGAACGTTGCTGGCATCGACGAGAGGATGTGAATGCGAATAGTAAGTACCCAGGTCTTTGTGGACGTTGTGTGGAGAATGTGGGTGCATCCGGGGAAGAACGAAACTATGCGTAAGTCAATTTTTCGCACGGGCTTGGTCTGGCTTTGGGTTGCTTTTCTGGTGATCGTGCTTGATCGTTTGAGTAAAACCTGGATGGTGCAGCACTTAATTGCTTATGAGCCGCTGCAAATCTTACCCATCTTTAATTTCACACTCGCCTATAACACCGGCGCTGCCTTTAGTTTTTTGCATTCAGCGGCAGGCTGGCAAACGCTATTATTTAGCAGTTTGGCATTGGTGGTGAGTGCGGTCATTATTTATTGGCTTGCAAAAGCATCATCGCGTCAATGGTGGATGAGTATTGCGTTGACATTGATTCTCGGTGGCGCGTTAGGAAATGCTTGGGATCGATGGTTATATGGGCATGTTATCGACTTTTTAGATTTTCATTTAGAAGGTTGGCATTTTGCGATTTTTAATATGGCGGATAGTGCGATTTGTGTGGGGACAGTGATGTTGTTACTTAATTGGATGGTCACCTCTCCCGCAAACCGCCATTCTTAACGTGCCCTCTTGCCCTCACCCCAACCCTCTCCCGCAACCACCGATTGTTTTTTTCCAAACACCGAGGGCGGGAGAGGGGGACGTTGAAACCACCTTCAGTGTTCTTTTCTACAATGTTGCAAAG
>Ga0206988_1114_pt1 | contig 20241 bp, 22 predicted proteins | sample Alteio_BWMinCont_12_FD_153263 | JGI IMG/M metagenome (GOLD analysis project Ga0206988, IMG submission 153263) | Enriched cells from forest soil in Barre Woods Harvard Forest LTER site, Petersham, Massachusetts, United States -... | ecosystem: Environmental > Terrestrial > Soil > Temperate forest >... | reverse complement strand
AGTAAATATTGGCTCCGGAGGAGCACCCTGTTTATAGAAAACACAAGATAAAACTCTATTTTGGCTCCTATTGGAGCCTCCTTATGCATGCGATACGCTTTGACCTATTTTAATACGTTTGCCCTGGCCTTTCAACTCGATTTGCCAGATCGTATTTTAATGACCTATATTTGTATTTTGCAACAATATGCTAAGTTATGGAAATCATATCACTTGAAGAATTTTACCAGCAAACATCAGCGCTGATCCCTGATGGCATTAATAAAGAAATCGGCCATTTTAATATATTTAAGGTTGATGACATTGTGGCTAAGTTTAAAAAGAAACCGTTTATGCCTTATAACAGGCGGGCATACTACAAGATCAGTGTTGTCAGCGGCCGGAACAAAGCCCAATATGCCGATAAGGAAATTGATATTGAAAAGAACGCGCTTTTATTTGCAACGCCGAAAATTCCATACCACTGGGTGCCACAGGACGATAACCAGTTTGGCTACTTCTGTATTTTTACCCACGATTTTTTAATTCAGAATAAAAGCGGCGTTGTACTGGATGAGCTTCCTATCTTTCAGCCGGGAGGGTATCCGATATTTCAACTTACAGATGAAGAAGCAGAGGATATTACCCTGATCTTCAAAAAGATGTATAAAGAGATCTCATCTGATTATACATACAAATACGACCTGCTGCGCAACTATGTGCTCGAACTGATCCATTACGGGCAAAAATTGCAGCCTGCCACTTCGTTGTATCCACTGCATACTGCATCAGCCCGGGTTTCTTCTTTATTTATTGAGTTGCTGGAGCGCCAGTTTCCTATTGAATCCCTTCACCAAAAACTTAGCCTGCGAACAGCAAAGGATTATGCCGAGCGCCTTTCCGTACATGTAAATCATTTGAATAAAGTATTAAAAGAAAATATGGGTAAAACCACAACCGATATCATCAGCAGCAGGATCATCCAGGAAGCCAAGATCCTGTTAAAACAAACCGACTGGAATATTTCTGAAATTGCCTATAGCCTCGGCTTCGAAGAGGTGGCGCATTTTTCTAACTTTTTCAGAAAACAAACATCCCTGGCGCCTGTTGTATTTCGGGCGTAATATTGAAGATTGAATTTTGCAAATAATGGATTGATGTTTGCAAACTATCCGCCGTGTTACTGCACTACCTTTACATCATCAAAATAAATAATAAACAAAAATGCAAAACAGTAACAAAATAGCCCTGGTAACCGGCGGCAGCCGCGGACTGGGCAAAAATATGGCCTTAAACCTTGCCAAAAAAGGGATCGATGTAATTCTTACCTATCACAGCAAAAAAGATGAAGCTCAGGCCGTTGTTGCCGAAATTGAGCAGAATGGTCAAAAGGCTGTAGCCTTGCAGTTAAACGCTGGAGATGTTAAAAGCTTTGATACCTTTTTTACCGAAGTAAAAGCCGCGCTTAAAAATACTTTTGATACAGATCACTTCGACTTTTTAATTAACAATGCCGGCACCGGTTTACATGCTTTATTTGCTGAAACAACCGAAGAACAATTTGACGAGGTGTTAAACATCCATTATAAGGGTGTGTTTTTTCTTACTCAAAAGGCGCTTCCAATTATTAATGATGGCGGCAGGATTGTCAATATTTCAAGCGGACTGGCAAGATTTAGCTTCCCGGGCTCTTCTGCTTATGGATCAATGAAAGGAGCGGTTGAAGTACTTAGCCGTTACCTTGCAAAAGAACTTGGCTCGCGTGGCATTGCCGTAAATGTTGTGGCGCCGGGTGCAATTGAAACAGATTTTAGCGGCGGCATGGTAAGGGATAATCCTGAACTTAATAAAACTATTTCCGGGATTACAGCACTGGGCCGGGTTGGGTTACCTGATGATATAGGCGGTGTTGTGGCCTTTTTATGTACAGAAGACGCCAAATGGATAAACGGACAGCGTATTGAGGTTTCAGGTGGGATGAATTTATAATTCATTTATAAATATCGGGCGGGTAGTGTGTCATAGTCTTGAGTCGAAAGTCCTGAGGTCTAAGTCAGGAAAAGATAAAATTTGACTTAAGACTTTCGACTTAAGACTATTGACTTAACCCCGCCCGGTTCTAAATCAAAAGAAATGAAAATAGTTAGCGGCATACTTATAGTAATCACTGCTTACTTTAGCTTTAAGCATGGTTGGGCTGTTTTTACGGCAAAACCGGGTGATCCAAATATGTTTACCCAATGGAACATTAGCAGGTCAGTACAAATTATCATTGGTTTGTTAACCCTGGTTGTAGGGGTAATGGTATTATTTCCGCCTACATTTTTTGCAGGCAACGTGATCAATGCCACACTTATATTATTGATAATGGTGTTTCATTTAAAAGATGGCAACCTCAAAGCTACGGCAATTGAAGTGCCATTTCTATTGCTTCCCTTAGTAATGATCTGGCTGGGTCACCCTTTAAAAAAATAAGAACTTGCTTTTATCGCCTGTTTTATATTTACAGAATCATTAAAATTGGATGACTATATGTTTTAGTTTGAATTATGTAACTTTGTATCATGGCACAAATAGAAACAATTGAGGAGTTCTACAAGAGCAAGTTTAACTGGTTACCTGATAACCTGAGCCAGGATATAGGTCATTTTAACGTTTTCAGAATAGAGGACTGCTACGGGCCGAACGCTATGCCTGTAAAATACAGCCGCCGCGATTTTTATAAGATCAGCCTCTTTAGGGGCAAAACCATTTATCATTATGCCGATAAAAGCATTGAGGTTGACGGTACAACGCTTATCTTTTTTAACCCGCAAGTACCTTATACCATTGAATCAACATCTGATGATAGGAGTGGCTATTTTTGCATCTTCAAAGAATCGTTTTTTACCGAAATGCTGCGCAATAACATCCATGAGCTACCTATGTTTGCTACGGGCGGAAAGCCTTCATATGCATTAAATATTGAACAGGATGAATATGTAAGCCAGTTATTTGATAAAATGCTGAACGAAATAAAATCAGACTATAAATTTAAATACGACCTGCTGCGTAACTATGTAACGGAGCTTATCCATTACGCGCTTAAAGTAGCGCCAACGGAAACGCTTTACCAGCACCCTGACGCAAACTCCCGCATCACTTCAGTTTTTACTGAGCTGCTTGAACGTCAGTTTCCCATTGAGTCGCCATCGCAGCGGTTTACCTTACGGTCGGCAAAGGATTATGCCGAGCAGCTGGCGGTGCATGTAAACCATCTTAACCGGGCCATCCGTCAAACTACGGGTAAAACCACAACAGACCATATTTTTGAACGTTTAACCAGCGAAGCAATAGCCCTGTTAAAGCATACAAACTGGAATATTTCCGAAATAAGCTATAGCCTGGGCTTTGAAGAACCTGCCCATTTTAACAATTTTTTCAAAAAACAAACCACAACAACCCCGTCCGTTTATAGAATTGTTTGAATTTTGTAAGTATTGGTTTGAATGATGCAAGCGGTAAGCCCTGGTTTCGCCATAATTTTGTTTTATGAAAAACAACAAGATTATGGAAAACAACAAAGTATGGTTTATAACAGGAGCTTCCAAAGGATTTGGACTAAGCCTTGTTAAACAATTATTAGCTGCCGGACAAAAAGTGGCAGCCACTTCCAGGTATGTAGCCAGCCTTGTTAAAGCAGTAGGCGAAGTATCTGATAACTTTTTACCTCTGTACGTTAATCTTTCTGACGAAAAAAGCGTTGCTGAAGCTATTCAAACCACTCAAAATACATTTAAAAGTATTGATGTAGTTATAAACAATGCCGGTTACGGCATTGGCGGCAGCATTGAAGAATTAACGGATGAGGAAGCCCGTGAGAGCTTTGATATTAATGTATTTGGCACCCTGAACGTTATTCGCGCGGTAATGCCCTTTATGCGGGAGCAAAAATCAGGGCATATCATAAACATCTCGTCTATTGCCGGCATAGCCGCCGGAACTGGCTGGGCTTTGTATGCGGCAACAAAATTTGCAGTGATAGGACTTTCAGAAGTTTTGGCTGATGATGTGAGATCAATGGGTATAAAGGTTACTGTTGTAGCTCCGGGCGCGTTCAGAACTAGTTTTTTAACCCCTGATTCATTGGTGATGACTAAAAACCCGATCAGCGAATACCAGGACGTACGGAATTCACATGCCCGCTACCTGCAAATGGATGGCAACCAGATAGGTGATCCTGAAAAAGCCGCAGCTGCTATGATTAAAATTGCGGATGATGATAACCCTCCGGTCCATTTGTTACTGGGGGAGGATGCCTACAGCAGGGCAATGACTAAGCTCGGCGTGCTGGAAAAAGAGTTTAAACTGAACGAGGAACTCTCAAAATCAATGGCCTACCAGGGCTAGTGTTAAGTCAACAGTCCTTAGTCGTAAGTCTTTAGTCAAATTTTGTCTTTTTCTGACTTAAGACTCGAGGCTTTCGACTCCAGACTAAACGTCAATTCATGATTGACAAGACATTAGAATCTAAATAACTTAATTAAATAATATACAAAATGGGATCAGATAAAGTTTGGTTTGTTACCGGCGCGTCAAAAGGTTTAGGCCTGAGCCTGGTTAAACAACTATTAAATAATGGAAATAAAGTAGCGGCAACGTCAAGAAATATTGATGATTTAAACAAGGCAGTTGGAGCTTCAGATAATTTTTTACCACTGGCTGTTAGCCTTGTTAATGAGGAAAGTGTAACAGTCGCCATAAATGAAACAATTAGCCGCTTTGGCCGCATTGATGTAGTGGTAAACAACGCAGGGTATGGTTTAACAGGCAGTCTGGAAGAGTTGAGCGATAAAGAAACCCGCGATAACTTTGACATAAATGTATTTGGGTCGTTAAATGTGATTAGGGCGGTAATGCCTCATTTAAGAGCACAGCAATCAGGGCATATCTTTAATATTTCATCAATAGGGGGCTTTACAAGCTCATTTCCGGGTTTTGGGATCTACTGCGCAACTAAGTTTGCTGTTACCGGCTTTAGCGGTGCTCTTGCAGAAGAGGTTAAAGAGTTTGGCGTTAAAGTTACCGTTGTATTACCCGGTTATTTCAGGACAAATTTTCTTGAGCCCGATTCATTAAATGTACCTAAAAATGAAATTGCAGAATATAAGAAGGTCCGTGAAATACAGAGCGCTCACCAAAACAGCATCAACGGGAACCAGGCCGGCGATCCTGAAAAAGCAGCAGCGGCTATGATTGAAGTTGCCGGTGCGGCTGATGCACCCTTAAATTTATTTTTAGGACAGGATGCTTATGATATTGCCTATCAAAAAATAGAAGCTGTTAAGGATGACCTGGAAAACTGGAAGGAGTTAACTACTTCAACAGGTTTCTAAATCGAGTATCTCCATAATTTAACTCTGTGTCACTTTGTGCATTCCTTTGTGAGCTCTGCGGTAAAAACTAACCACGGAGAACGCTAAGGAGGCACAAAGACCACTGAGCCTTTAAATATTAAGCTACCTTTGCTTTTTTACAAAGTATGGTGATTAGTATTTTAGGTTGCGGATGGTATGGTAAGGCCCTTGCAAAAGCATTATTAAAAAATAACGTTATCGTTAAAGGCTCGGCTACATCTCCTGAAAAACTGCAGCAACTATCTGCTCTAGGCATAATTCCCTTCCAGGTTAATTTTAAAGCAGATAGCGAAGATTATGATCCCGAATTTTTTAAGTGTGATATATTAATAATCAGCATCCCGCCAAAAACAAGGCAGGGAGAGGCAAAGGATTATCTGCCTAAAATTCAAAGAATTATTAATGTAATTAACAAACATCAAACAGCCAAAGTTATTTATATCAGCTCAACTGCGGTTTATGGCGATAGCAACAGTGAAGTAAATGAGCTTAATGATCCCGAACCCGATACGGAATCAGGTAAAACATTGCTCGAAGCAGAAAATCTTTTCAAACAGCAAACCGCCTTTAAAACTACAATAATCCGTTTTGCCGGTTTGGTTGGCCCAGGAAGGCACCCTGGCCGCTTTTTTGTAGGTAAAAAAGATATCCCGAATGGCAATGCGCCTGTTAACCTGATCCATTTGGATGATTGTATAGGTATTACCCTAACCGTAATTGAGCAGGATGCTTTTGGGTACTTGATAAATGCCAGTTCACCGGATCATCCAGCAAAATCTGATTTTTACCAGCAGGCAACCTTACAAGCCGGATTACCTGCCCCTGAATTTATAAGCGAGTTGAACAACTGGAAACTAATTAATAGTGTACAGATCCATGAGGTTTTAAATTATGAATTTAAAGTACCGGTATGGCAGAACTGTACATTTGATTAATTATTAACCTTGATTTTAGCTTTAATGATGGAGTCTTTTTGTGAGTTACTAAGCTTGTAATTATAATTAAACATTGAGCTTTCCCAATCCCCGTATGATATGTTGGGGATTATAATATACTTATTGCCAAACGCTTTTCTTAACTTTTCGCTTGCAGCCTGCCTGTTTTCTTCAGAGGGATGATCATCGTACAAAGCATCAAAATCCGGCAGGTTGTCGCCACATAATAAAATGATCTCATGCGTTTTTAAAACACTCAGTCTGCGCGATTCTTTGCTAGATGATGTTGTTGATTTTAAGATCAAATGCCGGTCATCAACATAAGGCAGGTGATACAATTTAAGATTCTTTATAGTTCCCGCCCGCTCATCTTCATCACGATTGGTAATATAATATATTGCCACGCCTTTTGAAGCCGCATATTTAAAAAAAGATGGCGCACCGGGCACGGTATCGCAAATGCCTTTGCCTGTCCATTCTTTCCAGGTTTTTGAATCAAACTCCTGGTTATTTAATGCCCTTTGTGCATCATAAGGGCTATTATCAAGTAGTGTTTCATCAATATCGGTAACTACAGCAAATGGTTTTGTATGGTGTTTCTTTAAAGCGGCATCTAAACGAAATCGTGCAATATTATAAGCCTGGAAACAAAGGGCCTTATATTCTGCCGCCCTTTGCTGGTAAATTGAGCCCCATACTTTTCCATTATTAGCAATAGAAGCGGGTGAAGTTTGCTCATTTTGTGCAAATACAGAACCAATTAACCCGCTCATCAATATAAATAACCCAATTTTTTTCATCAATAATGCTTAAGTATGTTAAAGAATTGTAAAGATAGAGAATGCAGGATTATATACAGGCTTAAAAGTATCCCATAAGTAATGGTTTTAAATCAAGTACGCTTATTACAACGCAATTGTTACGCTGCATAAATCATATGGTATAGATATTGCATTTAATTTTATATTCATACACTTTGATTTTATGATGAAAATATATCAGCAGGGATTGCAGTTAAAAGAGAGAAAGAGGGGTTTTCATTTAATAACATCTGAAGTTACTTTGGCGCTACCGCAAATCAGTGATCTGGCGGTAGGGATCTGCCAGGTGTTTATTCAGCATACATCAGCATCTTTAACTATTAATGAAAATGCTGATCCTACAGTACGTAAGGATTTTGAAACCTATTTTAATAAAGCGGTAAGGGAAAATGATCCGGATTACCTGCATGACGATGAAGGGTCTGATGATATGCCGGCGCATCTTAAAGCGGCCATATTAGGTAGCTCGGTAACTATTCCTGTACGTAACGGTCGTCTTGCTTTAGGAATGTGGCAGGGGATTTACCTGTGCGAGCACCGTGATGATGCCAGGCCGCGGAACATAATAGTTACTGCTTGGGGGAGTGACGATCAATCTATTGGATAAAATTCTTCGTAATTTAGCGTATTAACACGCTTTATGAAGAAAATTTTGACCTTACTTTTCCTAATCATCTGTACCCGCACATTTGCGCAGGATTCGCTTAAAACTTATAACTATTCCCGAAACCGTATTACCACCACCGGTATGGAAGTTTTAGGCAGTTGGGCTATTGTAAATATTGGCGCAGGCGCAGCGGGTTGGGCAAGTTCAAAAGGTGGATCAAACAAATATTTTTACCAGATGAGCACCATTTGGGGAGCCGCAAATTTAGGCGCTGCCTTATTAGGTTATACCAGTGCGAGAAATAATACCGGCAAACTTCTTAACGCATCCGAAAGCTTAAAAGCACAGCAAAAAATAGAAAAGATCTTTCTGATTAACGGTGGCCTTGACCTGGCTTATATAGGTACGGGTATTTTTATCAAGCACCGCGGCGATACCAGGAATTCAGACCAGTTGCGCGGCTATGGTTCTGCCACCATTGTGCAAGGTGTGTTTTTATTATTGTTTGACGGAACAATGTATAGCAGCCAACGGAGCAGCGGTAATAAATTAAGACAGTTTTTAGAGAAGAATCCAATCACCTTTAACGGCAAAACCGTAGGACTTATCTATAACCTATAACCTATAACCATATGTTTTTGTAATATTTATGCTATTGTTAACATAATTCAGTAATTCGGGTAAATTTGAATTATGAATACAGTGATCAAAACCTCCGTTAAAAGTCTTTTTATTGTAACCGGTTTATTTTTATTTGCAATAGCTTCTAAAGCTCAGCAGGCCCCGGTTGGCAAAACGGAAATAACCAAATGGCAGTACGGAAAAAACGGAGCTGTTTCACTTACTTATGACGATGGTTCCATTAACCAGTTTAATTATGCTTTACCAATAATGGAACGGCTTAAATTGCCCGCTACTTTTTTTGTGATCACCGGTGGCATTCCCGGTTCAAAATATCATGGTAAATTTATCGGTCGTCCTGTAAAAACTATTATTAAAGAGTCTGCAACTATCCCAACAAATGATAAAAATTTCCTGGAGCGTTGCTCAGCCGCGGGATATTTAGGCTACAAGGGCACTATTACTTATGTTACTAAGGCTGCAAGTCTTTATGATAACGCTAAAACTAAAGAGCAGGCTTTTAAGGTTATGGATGAGCTTTATGAAAAAGTACGCAAAGGCGATTTTCAGCCCGGCTACCAGCCTTGCGATGAAGTATTACAGGAAGATGGCTTAACCTGGGACGATTTGAGAAACTATGGCTCACGTGGGTACGAGATCTCCAGTCATTCTATTACACACGCCAGTATGCCGGGGCTTGATTCTGTAAATATTCAATATGAGCTTGAAAAAAGTAAAGAAGAGATAAGAGATAAAATGGGGGTTAAATATACTTTTTCATCCGAAGTGCCTTATGGATATGAAAACGAGCGGGTAATGAAAATTGCCTACAAAATTTACCCCGCGCTGCGTAACCGGATGCCCGAGCCATGGCTTAAAGAAATTGATCGCGCAAGCAAACAAACGCCAGGTACTACCACCAAGGATTATATTCAATGGCAGCGTGGTGCTACCACGAAAACACCGCTCTCTTTAATGCAATCATGGGTTGATACTACTGTGGCTAAAAATAATACCTGGCTGGTTTTAGTGTTTCATGGGGTTGATAACCTGGGTTACGAAGCACTACCACATACCTTGCTTGATGAGTATTTTCAATACATCAAAAACCAGCGGGAAAACTTATGGATTGCAACTTTTGGCGATGTAACCAAATATATGCGCGAGCGGGAACATGCTGAAGTTAAAAGCGACCAAATGGATAGCAAAATAATCGTATCTCTGTTTAGTCCGCTTGATAAAGCAATGTATGACCTCCCGTTAACCTTAAAAACCTATGTATCTCCCAACTGGAAAAAGGCCTGGGTTTGGCAGGGAAAACGCATGCAAAGGGTTGATGCAGCTACAGACAATAAGGGTACTTATGTTTTATACCAGGCATATGCTAACGGAGTAGCTTTAACTTTATCGGGGAAAGAGAATTGAATTTGTTCATAGTTGATGGTTCATAGTTCATAGCCGGAAGCTTAGTAAAATGGCCACATTTATTTTTACTATGAACCATCAACTATGAACCATGAACTCCTCCCACAAGAAACGCCATCGTATCCACATTATCGGCATAATCCCATAATGCGGGCTGCTGGCTCATGCCAAAATCAACTACCTGGTTGTTTACTGTTAACGGCGCTGTACTAACTATACATTGAATATTATTGCTTTGCTGGTTTAAGGCATCTTGCGCCGATTGCAGGTTATCATAATATTCGTAAAACAAAACGGCTAATGGTGAGGATAATGACGGGTTTTCTTTTAATAAAAGGAAGTTATTATCTAAATGCTGCTCATTACCAACTAAATAAATAGACCTGTTATAACCATAATTATTATTGTATTTATTGTGGTGGATGATAGGCTGGTAAACTTCTATCGACTCAAAAAAGAAATTAAAATTATAACCTTTGGGCACCAGCAGCTTTGATACGTTGCGGCAACCCAGGCCGAAGTAATCAAAAATATCATGCCCAAGTTTATATAGTAGCTCTGCGGTTTCATTGCCAGTTAACAGGGCCACGCTGTTACGGTTTTTGCGGATAATATTTGGCACTTTACCAAAGTAATAATCAAAATAACGCGATGTATTGTTGCTGCCCGTGGCTATTACGGCATCGAAATTCTCAAGCCTTTCAACAAAGCTATACTGTTCACTAAAGGCGGGTTCTATATTAACCAGCATTTGCAGGATGTGTTTAATGAGCCGTGAATCTTGCGATGAAGATTTTATGAGCGCGAAATTCCCGCTTACAAGCACACATAACACATCATGAAAACCAACCATGGGGATGTTCCCCGCTAATATAAGGCCAACCTTTTTAGCCGGTTTGCTTTCATCAAAGTTATAACTATTAAGCCATTGGGTTAAATCATCAGGATTTAGCATTTTCCCGATAGCTGTTACAGCTTCCATTACACTTTCAGGAGTGAACCATGCGTTATATTGTTTTTCGCTGTTTATCAGGATTGATAGCTCTTCATTTGGATCAGTTAATTGGGTTCCCAGTTTTGAAAATACTTCTATTAGCTTTGTTTTATGAAATTTTGACATATATATGGTAAGGATTGAACCCCTTAAAATCTTTTTTTGTTATATTTGTATGTTTGTTAATTACAGGCAAAGTTAATTGAGATTATAAGATATAAAGAACTATGGCGATTAAAATCACCGATGAATGTATAAATTGCGGAGCTTGTGAACCCGAATGCCCTAATAATGCTATTTATGATGCCGGCGCCGCATGGCGTTTTTCGGACGGAACGGGATTAAAAGGTGTTATTGATTTTGGCGATGGTAATACATTAAGCGCTGAAGAAACACAGGCTGCATTATCTGATGATATCTATTATATAGTTCCTGATAAATGTACCGAATGTGTAGGCTTTCATGATGAGCCTCAGTGTGCTGCGGTTTGTCCGGTGGATTGCTGTGTTGATGATGAAGACATCCGTGAAACAAAAGAAGAATTACTGGCCAAAAAGGAATGGCTTCATATGGGTGAGTAATAAGTTTGTTACAAACCGAAAAGGGGATGGTATACTAATACTTTCCCCTTTTTTTGTAGGTTGAAACATTAAACCTCACAATTCGTTAAAGGCCTATATCAAAATGGAATACGGTATCTGTAATCTTTCTGTTATCCCGCTAAGGGCCGAAGCTAACGATAGGAGTGAGCAGGTGTCACAAGTTTTATTTGGTGAAACATTTGAAATTATCGAGTGGAAGGATAACTGGGTTAAAATTATAACGTCGTTTGATAACTACTCCGGCTGGATAGGGCGATTGCAGTTTAATATGCTTGGCCACCTGGCCTACAAAAGAATTAGGCAAATGCCACCGCCAATAACCCATCGCGCTGTAACACAGGCCTGGAAAATAACCAATAACAGTATATTGTACCTGCCAATGGGCAGCTCCCTTTCTTTTTTAGAAGGCACAACCTGCCGCATAGGCGATGAAAAGTTTGAAATAATAGGCGAAATTGGCGAAACGGAAAATATGGCTGTTACCGCTACTTCTTTTTTAAATGCTCCTTATTTATGGGGTGGGCGTACACATTTTGGAATTGATTGCTCAGGCTTTACACAGGCAGTATTCAGGTCGCAGGGGGTGAATTTATTGCGCGATGCCTGTATGCAGGTTGAGCAAGGGTATAGTATAAATACCTTGCACGATGCCCAGTTAGGTGATCTTGCCTTTTTTGAGAATGCCGAAAAGAAAATAGTACATGTTGGTATAATGCTAAATAATGAGCGGATCATTCATGCTTCTGGCAAGGTTAAAATAGATAGTATTGATGAAAAGGGTATTTACTCTGAAGATCAAAAACGGCATACTCATAAGCTAACTACCGTTAAAAGGATCTTTTAGCTGTCAAAATTAATATTCCAGACAATTATCTTTTTATCGTCACTGACGGATAGCAGCTGATTGCCATTCCATGCAAGTTTGTTTATTGATAACTGGTGACTTGCATATCCTTTTTCACGGCTGATAATTTTGTACAATTTAAAGTCATCTGCTCCCCAGATCTTAATGCCTTTATCCATGCTGCCTGTCGCAAAGTAGGGAAGAGAGGGGTGGTAAACAATGCTGTTTACCGCAAATAAGTGAGCCGGAATATTTTTTAAAAGACTGTACGAGGCAGTATCCCATATTTTTACTTGCGCATCGCGCCCTCCTGATACCAGGTACTTTCCATCAGGTGAATATTGAAGAGAAAAAACCGACATGGTATGCCCATGTAAAGTTTTAAGCAGGGTATAATCTTCCAGGTCGTAAATATGGATCTGATTATTTCTGCAGCCAAAGGCAACCTGTTTTTCATCCGGAGATATGCTGATGCACCTTATTGTATCATCCGAAACTTTAACGGTGTGTAACAGCTCCAATGTTTTAAGGCTCCAGATTGACACAGTTCCATCTTCTGAAGCAACCAATAATTCCTGCTTGTGATTAACAGATTTAATATCGAATATGGGTTTTTGATGATGTTTTAGCGGAGTAAGTAATTGCTGTTTTATAAAATCGAACACCAAAACATCGCCATTGCGCAAACCAGTGAACAAAAGCGGGAAATTAACAGGTCCATGAATTGCATATATGGAAGCTGCAACCGGGAACATCACTTTTATAAAAGTGTTATCCTTCAGGCTCCATTCCACTAAACCTTTGTCATTGCCACCGGTAAACAAAATCCCAGGCTTTTGCGAAAGCTCAAGTGTAAATACAGGGTTGGCGTGCCCGGTTAGTTCATCTGTTTTTTCTACAGTCATATTTTTAGTTCATAGTTGATGGTTCATGGTAGCTGCTGTGGGGCAGATGGTGCAGAGTTCCTGCAGCTCGAATAAATAGCTTTTTTACTATGAACTATGAACCATCAACCATGAACTACTTATGTCTTCCCTCTAAATTCTTAGCTATCTGCTCCAGGCTCAACCCTTTTTCGCGGAGTAAAACAAGCAGGTGAAAAACAAGGTCTGATGATTCATTGATCAGGTCAGTTTCAGTTTCAGCTAAAGCAGCTATAACGGTTTCAACGCCTTCTTCACCAACTTTTTGTGCTATTTTATTTAATCCTTTTGTGCGGAGCTTATTTATATACGAGCCTTCCTGCGGGTTTTCATACCTGTCGGCAACTATGGCTTCTAATTGCAATATAAAGTTCTGGTTATATTCAGTTTTAAAGCAGCTGCGTGAGCCGGTATGACAGGTTGGGCCATCGGCTTTTACCTTTATCAGCAGGGTATCGTTATCGCAATCAATATCTATGCTTTTTACATGCAGAAAGTTATTGCTGGTTTCGCCTTTTGTCCAAAGCCTGTTTTTTGAACGGGAAAAGAAAGTTACTATATTTTCCTGTACGGTTTTATCATAAGCTTCCTGGTTCATATAACCTAACATCAGCACCTCGAGGGTTTGCTCATCCTGTATAATAACCGGTACCAGTCCGTCTGTTTTATTGAAATCGATGTTCATATCTTCATCCCGCTACTTGTGTCCTCACAGGTAGCATGCTTTTTTTAAATAGATGGTTGGCTGTGAGGACACAGCCAACGGGAATTGGTGGGTGTGGAACTATACTTCCCTTACCTCAATATTATTTTGCCTTAAAATCTTTTTTAAATCGGGAATCAGGATCTCACCATAGTGAAACACTGATGCTGCCAATGCTGCGTCAACATTGCTTTGCTCAAATACATCCACAAAGTGTTGTACCGAACCCGCCCCGCCTGATGCAATTACCGGGATGTTAACCGCATTATTAACCTGTTTTAATAAATAATTGTCAAAGCCGGCTTTTGTTCCGTCATGATCCATGGATGTTAACAAGATCTCGCCAGCCCCACGACTTTCGGCTTCTAAAATCCAATCCAAAGTTTCTTTTTCAGTTGGCAGCCTGCCGCCATTTAAATGCACAATATTTTTATCTGCAATAACCCTTGTATCAACTGCAATAACCACAAACTGAACGCCAAATGCTTTGGCCAGTTCATCAATTAAAGCCGGGTTCCTCACCGCTGCCGAATTAATGGAGATCTTATCGGCTCCGGCATTCAAAAGCGCGTCAGCGTCAGCAATTTCATTAATCCCGCCACCAATGGTAAAGGGGATGTTTATTTGCCTTGCTACAGCCTTTACCAGCTCAACCATTGTTTTACGGCGTTCAACAGTGGCAGTAATGTCAAGGAATACCAACTCATCAGCACCTTGCTGCGAATAGTTCCAGGCAAGCTCAACCGGGTCGCCTGCATCGCGCAGATCTACAAAGTTTACGCCTTTAACGGTGCGCCCGTCTTTAACATCTAAACAAGGGATAATTCTTTTAGTCAACATAGTGTTTGTTGTGGTAAGAGATGTATGGCAATCTTTTTCTTTAAACCGCGATTTATGGGTTTGAAAAATTGCCATTACCCGCACGTATACAGGCATCAGGAAATCCTTTAATCCTATAAATCATGGTTCAAAAACAACTTTTAGATCGAAATCAACGACTCCAGGTTCCAGTTTTTCACGTCTTCAACGGTGATATGTCCCTCGTAAATCGCTTTTCCAACCACACACGACTCAACTTTTATATTGCTAAGCTGTTCAATATCTTTCATGGAGCTTACACCGCCAGATGCGATCAGTTTAATAAAAGGAGAGTGGTCAAGCAGTTTTTCATAAAGCTTAATGCCTGCGCCACCCAGTTTGCCGTCTTTATCAATGTCTGTACATAAAAAACGGAAAAAGCCAAGCTGAAGGCATTTATCAACATAATCCATAAGTTTAATGGGTGAGCTTTCCATCCAGCCGGAGTATTTAATTACCTCATCCAATACATCAATGGCAATAACCACCTGGTCTGAACATTTATCACGGCCGCAAACCTCCTTGCTCAACTCAGGTAAAAATGACGGATTGGTAAGCGCCTGCGTGCCTACAATAACGCGGTGAACGCCTGAATCTATTAATTCCTTAACTTTTTCAATGCTGCGGATGCCACCACCATATTGAACCTTCATGTCTGTTTTACGGATCACGTCAAAAAGATATTCCTGGTTTGAAAAATCGTTTTTTGCGCCGTTAAGGTCAATAATGTGAATAAAGTTAGTGCCGTTTGATTGATATTTTTCTATCATTTCCTCTAAGGAAACGTCATATTCTGTTACCTGTTGGTAGTCACCTTCACGTAACCGCACTACCTTTTTGTTCAAAATATCAATTGCAGGAATAATGTACATGGTTTTAAATTTTTGAGAAGTTTTTTAGTAAGGTTTCACCATATGCGCCGGATTTTTCGGGATGGAATTGTACTCCATAGAAATTATCCCGCATAATTGATGCCGAAAACTTGTTACCGTAAGTTGTTGATGATAAAGTATAGTCAATATTATACTCAATAAAGTATGAATGTACAAAGTAAAAATGTGAACCGTTAGGAATATTTTCAAAAAGTGCATTTTCCTTCTCCGGGGAAACCTGGTTCCACCCTGTATGCGGTACTTTATGATCCGGATTACCCGCAAATTTAAGGGTATTTATAGGGAATAAACCGAGGAGTTTTGAGTCACCTTCTTCTGAGTAGGAGGTAAGCAGCTGCATCCCTACACAAATGCCCAACACAGGCTTGGTAAGCGATTTTATTTTAGGAACAAGGCCTGTTTGCTCAAGTTTATTCATAGCTGCTCCGGCATGTCCCACACCGGGGATTATATAACGGTTGTATTGTTCAAAATCTTCTTCCCGGCTTATCATTCCAAAAGAGATACCTAGCCGCTCAAGCGCAGCGGTAAGGGAAAAGATATTTCCAGCGCCGTAATTTATAATGCCTATCATTAATTTGTCATTGAGTAGCCGTCTCTTAATTTTATCAGGCGATTTCCAAAATGGAAACTGACTGAACTTACAACTAAATCATCCACCTCTTTTATGTCTTGTTTTTCTTCAATAAAATAACAACTTATACCTCTAAAAGCATATGCTTCAGGAATAGGATAAAAAAATAATTGTGTTCCTCCATCGTATATGTTTGATTCGATGCTAAAAAGATTGAACCTTGTTTTTAATTCTTTTATCGAGATTTCGAAGGCATGTCCTCCAATCGCGAAATATTCTACCTCGGCGTCTTTTGCAGAGTCTAAATCCGGATTAATAGCTGCGGTTTTAAACCTTTCGTCAAAAGGAATTAAAAATTTTGAACCCCGATTTTCTTTCTTTATATCTGGGTTTTCGTTTCCAATAACTTGAATCAAAAAAAAAACGGTTGGTTTATTTTCCTTTTTGAGAATATCACAAAAGCAATCAAACCAGTCTAAATCTGAATTGTTGAGCAACTGTGTTTGAATGTCAATTATATTAGTCACAATTATAAAATCATTAGTTATAATAGGCCTTTTGTCGACGGTAAAATCATGTTATTTACATCACGCTTTATCGCCATTTTTATTGCTTTTGCGAACGCTTTAAATATAGCCTCAATTTTGTGGTGCTCGTTCTCACCTTCGGCTTTTATGTTCAGGTTGGCTTTCGCTGCATCGCTGAAAGATTTAAAAAAATGGAAGAACATTTCTGTAGGCATTTCACCGATCTTCTCCCTTTTAAATTCTGCATTCCAAACAATCCAGTTACGGCCGCCAAAATCAATAGCCGCCTGCGCCAGGCAGTCGTCCATTGGCAAACAAAAACCATAGCGTTCAATACCTTTTTTATTTCCCAAGGCTAAAGCAAAAACTTCGCCAAGGGCAATGCCGGTATCCTCAATGGTATGGTGCTCATCAATGTGCAGATCGCCATTGGCAACAACCTCCAGGTCAATACCGCCATGACGCGCAATCTGATCAAGCATATGATCAAAGAAATGAACCCCTGTTGATACTTTTGCTTCGCCTGTACCATCAAGATTTATTTTTATATAGATATCAGTTTCTTTAGTGCTGCGGCGATGTTCAATAACACGTTGGCCAAGCTTTAAAAATTCATAGATCTTTTGCCAATCGGTAGTTTCAAGAGCTACAGTGCTTTTTATTGCATCTGCCTCAGCCTGTCCGCTAAATTCATGGCTCCCTAAATTTGAATTATCATTCAGCCAAATAGCTTTTGCACCTAAGTTATAACCAAGCAGCACATCATTCTTACGGTCGCCAATGGTAAATGAACCTTTCAGGTCATATTTTTCAGCGTCAAAGTATTGTAGCAGCATTCCTATTCCCGGTTTACGGGTAGGTGCGTTTTCTTTAGGAAAGGTACGGTCAACACAAATGTTTGAAAATATAACCCCTTCATTCTCCAGTGTTTTTAAAACGAAGTTCTGCACAGGGTAAAAAGTATCCTCAGGGTATGATGCTGTCCCTAAACCATCCTGATTGGTAACCATTACTAATTCATAATCCAGCTCTTTTGCAATTTTTGGCAGGTATTGCAAAGCGCCCGGATAAAAGGTAAGCTTGGCAAATGAGTCTATCTGCTCGTCCGGGGTTTCATTTATCAGTGTACCATCGCGGTCAATAAATAATATTTTCTGCTGTCTGCTCATTTAAAGTTTTGTAAATTTTGGAGTAAAATATTGTTTTCGTCAGGAGTGCCCACAGTTATTCGCAAACATCCTTCGCATAATTCAACCTTTGAACGGTTGCGTACGATGATCCCTTGTTTAACTAAAAAGTTATAGATCCCATTGGCATCAGTGGTTTTAACCAGGATAAAATTGGCGTCAGACGGATAGATATCCACCACAAAATCAAAGTTCTTTAAGCTTAAAACCAGTTGATCCCTTTGTTGAAGTGTTTCTTTTATCCAGAGATTTACCAAATCAACATTTGCCAGCGCCTGCAAAGCCAGTTGCTGCGAAGCTTCGTTAACATTGTATGGAGGTTTTACTTTGTTCATCACCTCAATAATTTCTTCACTTGCAAATGCCATTCCTACACGTAACCCTGCAAGTCCCCAAGCCTTTGAAAGTGTTTGTAAAACTACAAGGTTTGCATATTCGGTCAGCTCCTGGATAAATGTTTTTTGGCGACTAAAGTTTATGTAAGCTTCATCAACAACCACAATGCCACTGAAATTAGCCAGCAGCGTTTCCACGTCTGCCCGGTCAATTGAATTACCAGTAGGGTTATTGGGCGAACAAATAAAAATCAGTTTGGTATTATTGTCAATAGCCTCAGCAATTCCATCTAAATTAAGCTGAAACTCTTCCGTAAGCGGTACATTCTTTACTGCGATGTCATTTATATTGGCCGATACCTGGTACATGCCATAGGTAGGAGGTACAAGGATCACATTGTCCACACCCGGATTACAAAAGCTGCGGAATAAAATATCTATTGCCTCGTCGCTGCCATTGCCCAAAAATATGTTACGGGGAGGTACACCTTTAATTTCACTTAGGCGCCTTTTAACTTCAAACTGTAAAGGATCGGGGTAACGGTTATACGCTTGCTCTAATGGCGAGCCGTATGCATTCTCATTGGCGTCTAAAAATACGCTTGCTTCTCCCTGGTACTCATCCCGCGCGGAGGAATAGGGGACAAGTTGTTTTATATTTTCTCTTAATATGTTATTTATACTGAACATTTTCTTTAAATCTTTTAATTCTTGTCATTTTATTTTGAACCATGATTCGCCTGATTAAAGGATTTCTTGATTGAGTAGACAAGAATCATGTCAATCTTTTAATCCTATAAATCATGGTTCAGACCTCTCCTCACCGTTACCGCATTCTTATGCGCATGCAAACCCTCCAATTCTGCCAATATCTCAACAGATGGCCCGATGTTTTGAATTCCCTCCGGCGTTATGTGCTGAAAGGTTATCTTCTTAACAAATGAATCAACAGACACCCCTGAATATGCCCTGGCATATGAACTTGTTGGTAAAGTATGATTTGTTCCCGATGCATAATCACCCACACTTTCAGGTGTTAAATTACCCAGAAAGACCGAGCCGGCATTAATAATGCCCGCAGTTATTGATTGCCAGTTTTCAGTGGCTAATATCAGGTGCTCCGGTGCGTAAGTATTGCTGAAGATCATTGCCTCATCCAAAGTGTTTGTTATAACTGTGTAGGAGTTTTCCAATGCTACCTTTGCAATTTCAGCACGTGGTAATACAGGAAGCTGCTTGTCAAGTTCTGCAGAAACCTCATCGGCTATTTTGGCTGATGTACAAACCAGTATCGATTGACTGTCCATGCCATGTTCAGCCTGGGCCAGCAAGTCTGCCGCCACATAAACCGGGTTGGCAGTTTCGTCTGCAATCACTAACACCTCAGAAGGGCCAGCAGGCATATCAATAGCTGTAGTAGTTGTTGACTGGATGATGGTTTTAGCCTTGGTAACAAACTGGTTCCCCGGGCCGAAAATCTTATCAACCTTTGTAATAGTTTCAGTTCCGTAAGCCATAGCAGCAATTGCCTGTGAACCACCTGCCAAAAATATTTTATCAATACCCAGCAATAAGGCTACATAGGCTATAAATGCATTTACTTTCCCGTTTTTTTGCGGAGGAGAACAAACCACAATTTCATGGCACCCTGCTATTTGTGCCGGAATCCCCAGCATTAAAAAGGTACTTGGCAAAACTGCAGATCCACCAGGAATATACAGGCCAATCTTTTCAATCGGCCTTAATTCGCGCCAGCAAGTCACACCCGGCATGGTTTCAACCTTATCTTCTGTTTTAAGCTGCGTTTGGTGAAATTTATAGATATTGTTGTAGGCAACTTCAAGTGCAGCTTTTTGCTCAATTGTAACGGTAGATGCAATTTCTATTAGCTCATCTTTGTCCAGGTATAGCTTATCCAGCTCAACTTTATCAAACTTCAAAGCATAATCAAGCAGTGCACTATCGCCATTTTGCTGAACATGCGCAATAACATCTTCAACTATTGCCCGGATCTCGT
>Ga0206988_1099_pt1 | contig 20318 bp, 19 predicted proteins | sample Alteio_BWMinCont_12_FD_153263 | JGI IMG/M metagenome (GOLD analysis project Ga0206988, IMG submission 153263) | Enriched cells from forest soil in Barre Woods Harvard Forest LTER site, Petersham, Massachusetts, United States -... | ecosystem: Environmental > Terrestrial > Soil > Temperate forest >... | reverse complement strand
AGGTTCTTCTATGTTCAAGCTGTGCAGCGATTCCAAGGCTCGGTCGGGATTCAAGCGAATCAGTATACGCATAGCGGCGTTCTGAGCGATCGAGCGCTGGGCTCCTTTCGCTTGAGCCGCCAAGGTGAAAAGTTCATTCGCCCACTCTTGCCCTAGGTCCGGCCGCAATCGCGAAACCATTTCGGCTTGTCGAGGTAGCAAATTCATTAGACGCATCGACACTGGCAACTGCTGACTTAAGTTATGGCTCTGCTGCAAAAGATCTACGGCCGTGGCGTCGGCATCACTCCTGGAAAGCACTCCGGGTTTGGAGGATTGGGATTTACTGTCTTGGGCTTCCAAGAGGTTAGGGATGAGCGCGAACGAAGCGAGGATCGTACAAAGTGGCCGCCGCATGCAGACCTCCGACCGGCCCGATTGGGCTTTGATTATACATCCTCTCGGCGGGGCGCAGGCACCCGGAAAACAATCGACATGCCGGTAACACGCCTTACCAGAGCTATGGAGTATCTGACAGGCTAAAATGCTCGGAGTCATGGCACTTCAGAGGTAAACTCGATGGAGATTGTGTGACTCCCTATCTATGTTTGCCATGACACGAATCTTAGGAAGCGGACTCGCGCTTGTTTTTCCGCTCACCGCGGCGTTCACGGCCGCCTCTCAGGAATTTTCCTTGAAATTGCACGGACCAAATACTGCTGCAACAACGACCTCCGAGGTTCACGTTAAAAGTACAATTACCAACACATCCAGTCATGAGACTCGTTTCGCCGTGGGCTTCGGTAACCACGAGTTCGATTACGACGTTGAAGTCGCCGACGCGGATGGCCGAGTACCCACACTGACACCGGCGTTCAGACATTTGAAGGAGAACCCGTCATCATGGTGGGGAAGCTACGCAACGCGCGTTTTGAAGCCAGGTGAGTCTTTCGATGAGGATTTGGTCGTCACACATCTCTACAAGCTGGAGCCGGGTGAATATACTGTGCAGGTTGCACGGGGCATAAGGGGTCACGTTGACAGCGTCTCAGAGAAAACCAAGTCCAACGTTATACACTTGGCTGTATCCAACTAACGTTGGTCCTCGCCAGCTCCTGATTGGGAGAACTTTCGGCACAAGTCGGTACTATTCAGGAGTGAGAAACAAGCGGCTGTTCCCGTAAGCGACGCCAGAGAAAGGGCTTATAGTTTTTAACCAGCGTTCATCAACTAGAGAAAGAACAGCCTTTTCCTTGACGGTATATAACGTCCTTATATAATGTCTCACTGACTGACCAAGGGAAATGCAGTGCGGAACTCGTGGCCACAAAAAACGGCACTTTTTCGCTTCGATCAAGACCGTCTATCTGCACAATCGGGGCATTTCTTTTGAGCGGAAGGCGCGAGCGGAGGCACATAAGCATTCAAAATGACTGGCGGCGGAGGTTGCCCGACGTTCGCATCCTTGCTCATAGCCCACACCAGCGCCACAACCCATCCAACAAGGGTCCAACCCAAGAAGAAATTTAGAGCACCGATGGCTCCAGAATTCTGGCTCTTGTTTTGCTTGGCAACGATATAGGGGATGAAATAAAAGCCCAAGGAAACGGCCGATACATCGACATGGTCCAGCCGCCCGGCATGCCCATGCCGCTGGACATGGACCTTTCGCCATAGATCATCCTCGCCGCGCTGGCAATGAACAAAAGCGCGCAGGCAATTCGAAATGCTCAGTCACGTTTCATCCCGGTACCGCAGTTATTGATCGTATTCATCGTGCCGTCGCACCCAGAAAGGCCCGCGGCCATTCTCGTCCCGGCCTTTTGGAGTCAGATCCAGATAGTGATAATGGATGTTGAATATTTCGTTGCCGCGCGTGTAACACGAATAGGTGTGAAAAATGTTTCCGCCTTCGTCCTTATAGAACAGGCTGTGGCCTTCCCGCTCAGAGTGCCCAGGATCTTGCATGGCGTAATTGAAAAAGGCTCTTTTCTTCGCCGTTTCGTCTGGTGTAAAAGACACGCGATAGTCGAAATTGAAATCTGTGCCACCGGAGGACACCCATGTGAAATCCCAGCCCATCCGTTTCTTGTAGGCCGCCAGCTTCTCGTAGGGCGCGCGCGACACGCAGATCATGGCCACGTCGCGATGCTTGAGATGCACATTAATGCCGTTGAAGCCGTCAGCCCGCAGGGAGCAATGTGGACATCCCAAATTGTCATCCGGCCCGAACATGAAGTGATAGATTACAAGTTGACTGCGCCCTTCAAACAAATCGGCTAACGTTGTTTTGCCGTTGGGCCCGTCGAATACGTACTTCTTCGTCACTTTCACCCGGGGGAGGCTGCGCCGTTCTAAATTGATCTCCTCCTGCATGCGCGTGAACTTCTTCTCCTTAATGAGAAGTTTCTTGCGCGCCTTAAGCCATTCAGCTTCAGAAACGACTTCATGTTTGATTGCCGCTGCCTTCATTCTCTTGCCCTCCGGCTGGAATTGAAAATCGTGGTCAATGTGCGTTTTATCAGTCCTGATATTCGTCATGCCGGCACAGCCAGGCCATCGATGGCCCTTGATCGGCCTCATCTAGGTCGCGAGGCGTTTTCCGTACTCTTCTTGCATCCGAGCCTTGGCCGCCCAAAAGGGTCGCAGTTCGAACCCACTGAGATGGTCAGTTAAGATGCCTAGGTGTGTGTGCCAACCACTGGCCACGCTCACCGTTTTCTCGGGGTCGCCAAGGCGGCGGTGTGTCACCACAAGGAGAACGCTCTTACCGCGCTTCTTCAATTCGAAAGTTACTTCAGAAGCATTCCGCTCGTTGCCCCAGGTATAGCTGAGTAATCGCGGCGGATCGCACTGGGTAATACGGCCGTAAACTTCACATTTCTCATCTTGACCTGGCGGTGTCTTCTCCGGGGAAAGATCGGCAAAGCGGAATTTCAGTTCGATCTCACCGCCGATGCGCAAATCCATGGGGCCCGTGGCAAACCACTTTCTGCGCTTTTCCGATTCGGTTAAGTACGCCCAAATGCGTTCGATTGGACCCGGGAGTACGCGTTCGATACGGAACGTGCCGGGTTCGCTTACAGCGCCATACTCATCTGCCGCTTGTTTTGGTTCGCCGTCGGGCTTTTCCGGCTCGCTCATCGAAATGGACCCCTCCTCTTGTTTTGGCGGCCATACGGTCTTCAGCTCGCAAGATCGATTCGAGGGTGTTTAAGCTCCTGGTCCAGATCGCGCGCTGGGCCACGATCCACGAGGCAGCCTCGTCAAGCGATTCCGGTTCAATGGCGAGTAAATGCTCGCGCCCCGCGCGCCTGCGCCGCACCACGCGAGCACGCTCAAGTACGCGAATGTGCTTAGATACTGCGTTGAGCGACATCGCGAAGGGGTGAGCAAGTTCGGTCACCCGTGCCTCTCCTTGCATTAAGCGCTGCAGGATCGCTCGCCTTGTCGGGTCGGCCAGCGCCCTCAGCGTTCGCGACAAATTCGAATGCCTCGCACGAACCATTATTATTCAACCAGAAGGTGGAATATAATTCGAAGTCTGTCCGCTGTCAAGATGCTTGCTCGCGCCGAGATTATTTGAACGTAAGCGCGCTCTGGACTGGAATAACTTCCGGATAACTCGTAACTCGTGAGCAAAACGGAGAAGGGTTGAGCTTGTACGAAGCTCAAATGAGTGCATTGGCGAAAATAACCGGCCAATATCCTTAAATCCCACCACCAGGTTTTAAGTAAGAAGCTATATTCTCATTCAGTTGGATTTTCTTCAGGAGGAGAGGCTCCGCCCTAGCTGAGATCTTGGCGGGTCCACGGCAGAGGCGGAACCCCTTTGAGGTAATGAAAATGGGAAGCGATTGGCCGCTTATGGCGATTTCAAGTCAACCGAGGAAGCGTTCTGTTGTCCAGATTTCAGAGTCGCGACCTGGGCACTTTGCATCGATCCGCCGTTTGCCAAATTGATTCGGGGTAGCTGGTTTGCTAAGGTCGTCGTCATGTCCGAGCGTTCCACCGAGCAGATACGCGAATTGCTCGACTCCCTTTATCGCGTGGATTCGAGACGAATCCTGGCAACTCTGATCCGTTTGCTCGGTGATTTTGATCTTGCCGAGGAGGCGATGCACGAAGCCTTTGCGGCTGCGCTGAGCCTGTGGCCGAAGTGTGGAGTACCCGATAACCCTCGACCATGGTTGATTTCGACGGCCCGATTCAAAGCCATTGATACTCTGCGTCGACGGGCAAGATTTGATGCGTCTCAAGACGAGCTCGTGCGATATCTCGAAGCGCAATCGAGTTCGGCGGAAAACTCCAATGAAGAGGACAGCCTTGAGGATGATCGGCTGCGCCTGATTTTTACCTGCTGTCATCCATCACTCGCGCCGGAAGCGCACGTTGCGCTCACCTTGCGTGAGGTGTGTGGGCTGACCACGGAGGAGATCGCAAAGGCCTTCCTCATCACTCCGCATACGCTGGCGCAGCGCATTGTGCGCGCCAAGGCAAAGATTCGAGAGACACGGATTCCCTACGAGGTGCCCACGCCGCAGGAATTGCCAGAGCGGCTGGGCGCGGTGCTTCAAGTCGTCTACCTCGTCTTTAATGAGGGTTATTCGGCCGCGGCGGGAGCGGAGGTAACGCGGGCCGAGCTAACCGGCGAGGCGATTCGACTGGGCCGGTTGCTGACCGAACTCCGGCCAGAGCCGGAAGTCCTTGGGCTGCTTTCCCTGATGTTGCTACACGAATCGCGTCACGCCGCGAGAACCTCTCCGACCGGAGAGCTGATTTTGCTGGAGAACCAGGATCGCTCGCTCTGGAACCGGGAGCAGATCGCGGAGGGAATGGCATTGCTGGAGAAAGCCCTGAAGTCCCGCCGCTTCGGCTCTTACTCACTGCAGGCTGCGATTGCGGCCGTTCATGCGGAAGCGGAATCGGTTGCTGTGACCGACTGGCGGCAGATTGTTGCGCTTTACAACCAATTGCTACGAATTCAGCCTTCGCCGGTTGTACAACTCAATCGTGCCGTGGCAATTGCCATGCGCGATGGTCCAGAGGCCGGTCTGGCGCATATCGACGCGGTGCTGGAGCATGGCGAATTGGCAAATTATTACCTGGCTCATTCCGCTCGCGCGGATATGTGCCGCAGGCTCGGGAGGACAGCTGAGGCTCGGTTCTCTTATGAGAAAGCTCTGGGGCTGACCCAACAGGAACCTGAGCGGCAATTCCTGCAAGAGCGGATTCGGCAGCTGAAATAAAAACCTCGACGACTTGTCGAATTCAGGTGCGGCCGTTCGACTATATGGTGAAGGCCGGGCAACCGGCCCGCCAGAAAGTGTTTCCGGGGCGATACGCTACGCGAAAAATTCGCAAATCGCATGTCGATTCCGGGCCGCCCTGTTCGACGCGTAAGTGGAGCGGCTCCGCGCAATCGGGCACTCGCAACATTCCGTGCCCAGTGCGGCCTACGCTCCTATATAAGAGAAGCGGCCCTAATATGGCGTCCGCTCAACGTTCAAGGAGAACACCATGCGCTTCATGATGATCATCTTTCCGAAAGACTACGAAAACGCAAAACCCGGCTGGGTACCCGACCTCAAAAGCATGGAGAAAATGGGCAAGTACAACGAGCAACTACAGAAAGCCGGCGTGCTGCTCGCGCTCGACGGGCTGACCCCGCCCGCGACGATGAGCGCGCGTGTCACCTTCAAAAGCGGAAAATCGAAAGTTACCGACGGTCCGTTCCCCGAAACGAAGGAAGTGGTCGGCGGCTACTGGATCATCCAGGTAAAGTCGCGCGAAGAGGCGCTCGAATGGGCCTCGCGCATCCCCGGAGAGGATAACGTAATGGTTGAAGTTCGCCGAATGTTTGACGTAACCGACTTCGGTCCCGAGACCCAAAAGGAGATCCAAAAGAAGTTCGGCGACGCCTAGCGCTGAGCTGGGCCAGCAGTAAAAAATGGAGTAGCTGTCGATTTTCGGTCTCCCGAACGACTATCTGATAACAGAACGACGAGCTATGGCTCTCTGAGTCACGGGAAACAAGGAGGAGTTTATGAAATACATCGTTTTGGGATATTTCCCGGAAAAGTTCGAAGCCATGTCTGAGAGCGAACGCAACGCCATGTTTGATGACTGTTTTACCTATGACGACGAGCTACGGAAAAACGGGCATTGGGCGGGCGGCGAAGCTCTTCAACCCGCCAACACGGCGATGACCGTGTCCTGGAAGAACGGAAAGGTTGCAGTGACAGACGGTCCGTACGTGGAGACGAAGGAGCAATTGGGTGGAATTCTGGTGCTTGAAGCGCGAGATCTGAATCACGCAATTCAGCTCATCTCCCAACATCCTGCAGTGAGGTATGGGACGCCGTTCGAGATTCGGCCAGCGGGGGACATGAACGAAATCATGAAGGCAAGCGAGCAGCGGCGGCGAAAGGATGCCTCACGAGGAGAAGACACATGCCATTTTTCGGCGATCTAAGAATTGCGTTCCACTCGCTAATGCGCAGCAAAGGGCTTGCGACCATTGTGATCCTCACGCTGGCGCTGGGCATCGGCGCGAACGCCGCGATCTTCACGCTGGTGCGCGGAGTGCTGCTGAAGCCGCTCGTCAACCGCGACGAGAACCGGCTGGTGTACATCCGCCAGAGCGCCCCCAGCGGCGGACAGGACAACACCACGTTTTCCGTGCCCGAAATCAAGGATATCGAGGGCAGCGTCCCCTCCGTGAGCGAGTTCGGCGATTTCTCGACGATGGACTTTACGATGGTCGGACTCGGCGAACCTCGCGGAGTGCAAGGTGGCGTCGTCAGCGGCAACTATTTTGAAGTAATGGGCCTGCGTCCTGCTCTTGGACGCCTCATCGGACCTCAGGACGACGGCGCCGATGCACCTGGCGTCATCGTTCTCACGAATCGTTTTTGGTCCACCGTTTACAAAAAAGATCCCAGTGTGATCGGCAAGACCGTTCGCCTCAGCAGCATTGGCGATCGTCCGGCCAAGGTGATCGGCGTCCTCGAACCCAGTGTGCCGTATCCCGCGGATACAGAAATCATCGGCAACATCGTCATCAGTCCTCATCATCTCTCCGCCACGATGGTCACGGGCCGCATCCATCGCATGACCGAACTCTTCGGTAAGCTCGCTCCCGGCGCCACTCTCGACCAGGCTCGCACCGAGTTGCGCACCGTGTACGCCTCTATGGAGAAGGACCATCCCGATGCGTATCCCGATAACGGCGGCTACCGTATTGATGCCAAGATGCTTCGCGACCAGATTACTTCCGGCGCGCGTACCGTTCTCCTTGTGCTTCTCGCTGCTTCAGGCCTGGTCTTCATCATCGCCTGCTCGAACGTTGCCAACCTGATTCTCGCGCGGACGGTTCGCCGCGAGGGCGAACTGTCGATTCGAGCCGCGCTCGGCGCAAGCACTGGCGCGCTGCGCCGCATGTTGCTAGCCGAAAGCCTTCTGCTGTGCGGTGCGGGAGCGGCAATCGCTTTAATTATCGCGCAGCCATTGGTCACCATCCTGGCTCGATACGCCTCGCGCTTCTCCGTTCGCGCGCTGGATTTGACGGTCGATTTCAGCCTGCTCTGGGTGGGAGTGGCGCTGGCGGTAGTCGCCGCGCTGATTTTGGCATTTGTGCCGCGCCTACCCTCGGCTAACGCGTCGAACGGCATGAACCTGGCGAGCGGCGGCGTCCGCATCACCAGCAGCACCAGCCGCCGCCAGCGCATCTTCGCCGTCACCCAAATCGCCGCGTCTTTCGTGCTGCTGGCGGGCGCAAGCATGTTGATCACTACGCTGATCGCGTTGCAAACCACCCAGTCCGGTGTCGATACGCGTCACGTCCTCGTCATCGACGTTCCGGCACTGTACAACGGAAAAACGCCGCAGCAAGTCCTCGATTTTTACAAGGAGACGACACGCCGCATCGATGCCTTACCCGGCGTCACCGAAACGGCTGTGGGTATGATCGCTCCCTGGCGTGATGCCGGAGGAGGCTTCGGTATAGGTTTGCAATTTTCTGGTGATGGTCACGTTCATGGAAAAGACGATCCTCGCGCGCTGTGGCGTATCATCTCTCCGGGCTTTTTCACCGCGCTTGGCGTTCCCATTGTTGCCGGGCGCGATTTCAACGCGCTCGATGACCAGAGTCGAGAGCCGGTCGTGATCGTCAGCGCGACTCTCGCACAACGCATGTTTCCTGGCCAGGATCCCATCAATCGCCATGTCTATTGGACCGATCCCGTGCTCGAGTTCATGGAGGGCACGGATAGCGAAAAGGTGCGATTTACCTCGCCTCACCGCATTATTGGCGTCGCCGCCGATGTGGACGACGAACATATCGTTCCTTCGCCCACCTCCACCATTTATAGCTCCTATGCAGACGCCTCAATGTTCGGTGGTCACCTCTTCATCCACACCACCGGAAATCCTTATTCGCTTGTGACCCCGGTAACGAAAATTATCCGGGATATGTCTGCCGATGAACCCGTTGAGCACGCCGCCACTCTCGAAGACATCCGCGCGAAGGTGCTTGCGCCGGATCGCTTGAACTCGCTGGTCTTTGGCGTGTTCGCAGCGGTCGCATTACTAATTGCGGTCGTTGGCGTCGCAGGCGTGCTGGCGTTTTCGGTCAGCGCGCGGACACGCGAATTCGGCATCCGCTTGGCGCTTGGCTCTCAGCCGGAAAGTCTCCTCAGAGGCGTTGTCGCCGAAGGCGTCGTGATGGCTGCCATTGGCGTCCTGGCGGGCGCGGCGTTCGGACTCGCCGTTGCGCGCGTGGCAGGCAGTTATTTCGGCGACTTAAAAATGCCCGGCGCATTGCCCGTGATCGTTACTGCGTTTGTGCTGTTAGGCGCGGCGGTAGTCGCTTCGATGCTCCCAGCCGCACGCGCCGCCCGCGTCGACGTCATACAAGCGCTGCGCTCGGAATGATTTTTCCGGCACGGCCCGGGGCCCCTCATCAAGATTTTTGTGCGGACTCTATGTGTGCTGCCGGACTATCTTGAGCGTGCGGGTTGCTTCGCTAGTTTCTTGTCCTCGCGCCTGCACGCGTGCTACGCTTTTGCCCTTCATGCCAGACCCAAACCAACAACGAACCAATTCCGCCCTCTGGCTCGGGTTGCTAATTACCGTGCTGGGCCCCCTGAGCAACTTCCTCTATTACTCCAAGGTTCCCGCAGCCGTGCTCCCGTGGCTCAACCTGGCCATACCAGCCATCGGCCTGCTCCTCGTTTTGATCGGCGTCGCCCGCGCGTTCCGCCAGCCGCAACTCTACCGCGGCAAGATCTTGGGCTCCATCTTCACTGTGCTGGCGGCCTTATTCTTTGCCGGCTCCGTATGGCTCTTCATTCACGTCCGGGACGTGCCTCGCTCCGCCGGCGCTCCGCAAGTAGGCCAGCGCGTACCGGACTTCACTTTGCCCGACAGCACCAACCAGCCTGTCTCCGTTGCCCAACTGTTTTCCGCCGCACCGGGAACGGCTCAGCCCAAAGCCCTGCTTCTCGTTTTCTATCGTGGATATTGGTGACCCTTCTGCAACCTCGAGTTACGAGGCATCCAGGAAGATCTTCCCGAGTTTGCCGCACAAGGCATCCGGCCCGTGGCCATCAGCGTAGACCGGCCCGACGTCTCTGAACATTTGCGGCAAATGCGAGGCTACACTTTCACCTTTCTTTCCGACCCAAATACCGAGGTGATTCGCCGCTACGATTTGTTGCACAAAGCCGGAGGCCCCGAAGGGCACGACATCTCTCGCCCCGCCGAGTTTTTGGTGGATCGTTCCGGCAGAGTACGCTGGGAAAACTTCACGGAAGACATCCGCGTAAGGCCCCGTGCCGAACAAATGCTAGCCGCCGCCCGCGCCATCCAGTGGTAGCCTGTCCCACGGCCTTGCCGCCGGGTGCCGTATCTTCGTGATTTTCAAGGGTGCCGGTTTTGACTTTTCGGCTTGTTTTGTTCTCGCGCAGCTCGCTTTTTCGGTCTGGGAGTCAGGGCATTCCGGATAGTTGACATAGTCTGGCCATGCGTGAGGCAGGTGCCACGAAGGTGCAAGCAGGGGTTCGAGCTATTTCAGTCGTGTCTCTGGTTTCCTGGTATCTGATTATTGATATCTCTTCCCGCCTACTCCTTCATATGCGCCAACGGAATCTGCGAAAACAATTGCAGATCGATGATCATGTTCAGCCGCCGGTCCAACTGAAAAAACGTCGCCGCCTTCTTTCCCGGCAACACCTGGCTCACCACCGGCACATACTTCAAGCGCAACGCCTGCGCCTGCCCATCCGCCTCCAGCCAGTGCCGCACATAAATCAATGCATCTTCGTCTGTTATCGTTGCCCACATCTCCGCGTACTGCTTCAACAGCGCATACTTCTGGTTGTTCACTTCCTGCAAGTCCTTCACGTAATGGTTGTAGATCGGCCAGAACTTCTGCGCCTCTGTATCAGAAAGCGACATATTCTGCCCAATCACCTGCATCTTCATTGCCCGTAGATCTTGGCGCAGCAAAGCAATGTCCTCATCCGTCACCGTCGGGCTGAAGACCCTCTGCACGGTAACTTGCTGCTCCTGCACCGCTGCCCCCAGTGTCTTCGCCCCCGCCGCAGCCATTCCCCCACCCAACGCGGTCGCCACCACCATGCCCGCAACAAACGCCCCAGCCAATCCCGCCGCTCCCGTCATTTTGCACTTCATAATCTTCCTCCTTACCTCTGTCGCCTTGCCACAAAGAACCACTGAGAACAGCAAGTCCGAGTGCATGTTAATACAGTTGGGTCGCTAAGCAATTACGCCGATTCGTGAGTTTCTCCCGGTGTTGAGTTCGATCCCCACCGCCCCTACCAATCCTTCTTCTTGATAACACGGGAGTTCTAGCCTCGCGTTTCGCCGTGTACCCCGCGTGTACCTCACAAGGGGAGACAAACCCAGCAATGAGGCTAAGAAAGCTCCCCGACACCATAATTGAGTAGCCAAGTATTAAGAAGCCGTTGGAAAATGTTGCTATTGGACACGAAGGCGTTCGCTTTCTGCCAGGATTTTCTCAAGCGGATCTTTTTGGCGCGTCGCCTTCTTCAAAAACATACGAGTCAGATGGAACGGGTCCAACGCACTCGAATTGCCCAACTCCTCGATCACGGACTTCAAGTCTCCCCAGTTCTCCCAGAAAAACGGCTGCCCTGGGCTCCCTAGGGGCAGTTTGAGAAGCGCTCGACGGAATGCCTCGACGGGCCCGTCGCTAAAATCAGAGGCCTGATCCCTCAGGATTTCCGACATCACCAGGAACACCTGATATTCGTGTTGCATGTAAGAATCGAATGGAATCGGTGAACACAAGGCGACCGATTCGCGCCAAGTTTTCCGGGGCAATGCAGCTACGGCGTTCGCGATATGTCTTGGATCAACGGGCTGTTCGGCCGCAAGAAGGAAATCGAGCATCTCGGAGCGACACACGTAGGCTTGTTGGTCCCGGAGCGTCTCTTCGAGATCCTTTTGCCTGCGTTGCAATTCGGCGAGCTTGGCATCGAGCTGAGTAAGGTTCTCCTTGCGCTGCTGAACGACTTGTTCAACGTGTTCCTTCTCTTTTGGGTTTGTGGCAAGCCCCAAGGCAGCCTGCGCTTCCGCACACGAGCATGCGACGCGATCTTTGTCCGCAGTAAGCTGGAGAATTTCTGCAGAAACCTGGTCGAAGCGCGTGCCACTGTCCACAAAATCGGCCGGTGTAGCTTGTTGAATGCGTTCACGATAAAAGTGTGTGCCCAAGCCTGCGTCGTGGGGATGTTCCTTGGCCGGCAAAAAGGCCCGACGCACGTCCTCGATTGTTGCTGCGGACTTTTGGGCGATGGAGAGGATCTGTGGGCCGATGATCGGCCAGCATTGCTCGAGAAAACGTGCCCAGGCATTGCGACTGCCCACCAGGAAGCCGTCTGGCTTGGAATCCGAGTCCGGCTCCGCAACCAGCCTAAGTGCTTCCGTGCCTGGCAACAGGCCATGGTTCGCTAGCTCGTCCAGAGCATCATCGCCTAACGGGGTGGCCCCTTCGACAGGATGGGCGGCCAGCAATCTGAGGCTCCCAGGGCGCAGAAACTGCATACCTTCGAACCCGAAGATCTTGAGCATCTTGCTCGCGTTGTCAAAAAACTCAATCTCGGTTGGCGTCCAGGTGAGAGCTGGCTTGGAATCGATTCCCTCAACGATGAGCGAGGGCGGCTCTTTGACGCTCCGTTGAATCGTCCCATCCGCAGCGATCTGATCGTCGAAATAGTACGCAGGAAGCGCGATGACGCCCGTACACGAAAGACGGAATTCATCGCTGAGCTTGTACCCTATGTAGGGGGCTCTCAGCACCACGTATCTCGCGTCCCATCGGGCAAATCCTTCGAGTGCATCAGCAGCTTGATAGCCGTCGCCGGTGACTCGAAAGAAATCGCCGTCATAGCTCAACGGCTCAACATAGCCGCGCTTCTCCAGCTTGCGGAACGCGGCAACCCACTCTGCTCCGGTGCGTGCATCTACCCCGGCCAGGAACTGCCTTCCATTAACGCGTATGCTCTCGCCATCCAATGTGATGTTGTGCAGGATGTCGCCAGGCTCTTTCGACGCGCACCACAAGAGCTCGATTTCTTTCACGCTCAAATCATCGCTGGTGTAAAGCGGTGAGCCGAGAATCTCTGCACGGTAATTCGCGTGAGCCACGGTGATGGTGTGTTTTGCGTTGGATCGAATTCGTTCGTGGCCCTCTGAGGTTTCGACTTTGGCGGTCCCATTTACCTCGCGAAGTGCATCTGGGGCCGCCCGACCGAGCATTTCACGCAAGCTGTCAACAATATCTTCGAAGCTGTCGGAGGATGACACTTTAGCGAGGCGATCAGCGAGTCCGGCGCTGTATTCTAACAAGTCATCGTGGGTGACTCCATGCCAAATCGGCAGGATGCGTTTCTCGCCAACCTTTTCCAGAGCGAAAAGCGAACTTAGCTCGTACTCGGTCCATTTCTTCCTCTTCAAAAATGCTTTCGAGAAAATCACAATTCCGTAACGACAATTGCTTAAGCCTCGGTCGATCGTCGATCTCAGATCGTCTCCCCATTTAAGAGCCGTTTTGTCGAACCACACAAGAATTCCGGCTTTCTCAAGAGCTTCGACCAGAGGTCCGCAATACCCTTTATCTTCGCTCGCGTGGGAGATAAAAACGTCGTGACTCTGCTCCGAAACATTTTTGCTCTCCTTTCTGAGGGCTGCGGGGCCCGCAGGTGACGACGGTTGAGCTCGCACGAGCCGCGATTTTATTTGTTCCTCCCACGAAGCATCTAGGTGTCTATAGTCCAGAATGTTCGGCGTCAGATGGAATCGAATCTCAGGTATTTCTATGGCTGTCCCAGATTGCACGTGCGTCAGGTCGACGACCGGAGAGCCCTGAAATGAATGATAGTAATTTCCAAAACTCCTCGAGAAATGCGCTCCGACGATGAGGGATGTGGGCTGGATCGGGGCTGTTCTGCCGTCCCCCAGAGCGACGCAAATGTCTCGCAGTTTGTACGGGCCCCCGCCTCGCTCAGCATATAGGTCCTTCGCGAATTCCAGAAATGAATGAATGTGCCTCTCGTGCTCGCTCCATGCTGGTTCGCCTAGCAAATAGAGCGAACAATAGGCAGGGAAATAGCTGCCGTCGCTGCTCCACAAAAAGTCCATCCACATGAGCTCCGGAAGCGTCTTCCGTCCGGGACCTAACGCGGCTTCCACTTTGTGCACAGGTGTTCCAGCGAGCGTGGACAGAAAGGTCGCGGCGAGTGTTCTCAGCGTTTGCGTAACAAGTTCGGACGGAACGCTGTCCTGGATGGTCTGGACGTTTGATTGCAACATCGGTCTGGCCCATCTCCCAAGAAATACCTGGAGTGGCCCCCTTTTGAACGCTCGCACGCCGGCATCTTGAGTCGTTGTTTCGTGGCGCTCCCGTCGATTTTACACCTTCAGGCTTCTGACAATAGCGTTGGCTCTATCACAACGCTATGATTCATCGTTTTTATCGCTCGCGACCCCGGCTGACACTGCTTAGGGTCGGTTCAATCTATATGATCTTCGGCGTGATGCGCGGTTACTCCCTGCGCCTGACGCAATCACCGGGTCTGTTTGCCATGCGGCCTTCAGGTCCGCTTCGATCTGTTCCTGACGTGAGCGTGTCCACGGCGCGTAGTGGCGCTCGGTGATGCGAATGCTGCTGTGGCCTAGCAGCACAGATACGCGGTCCAACGGGACGCCTGCCAATAGCAATTCAACTGCGAAGGTGTCGCGGAAGCGGTGTGCATGACCGCCAACGACGCTGGCGAATTCAAAGAGCCTTTGCAGGCGGCGCTGCCATTTCCCCTTGGCACTGCGAACCGTGGATTTGCCCGTCCAAAAGAAGTAGCTCTCACTTGAGCGTGGCGCGGCGTCGAGAGCTTTAATGACGATGTCAGGCAGGACGCAATACACGTGGACGCCAGTTTTTTCTGTGTGAAGCAGGAGCTTGTTGCCTTGTAGGCGGTTCACGCCGAGTTGGACGGCATCGCCGATCCGCATTCCTGAATAGCGCAAGAGCAGAACGAAGGCTTTCAGTCGTTGAGCATTTCGGAGGCCGGCGCTCTTGCCATACGGGCCGAGCGCCGTGAGTATGCTGATCATCTCTTCTCGAGTGAACGGCAGCGTAGGTTTATTGGGAACTTTAGGCGCTTTCAAGTCAACGGCCGGATTGCCGTCGATCCACTTTCTCTTCTCTGCGAAACGCATGAACGCTCGCAGCCGCTCGAGCTTCTTCAAGCTGGTGCGCGGACCTTCGGTCCATGTGGCTCGAAAAGTTGCCAGCGTGTCCAAATCGAGCTGATCGAGAAATTCAAGCTTGCTGGAGAATATGCGACATGGTGTCGCGTATTGTCAAGATCGTTTTTTAAGGCCCCTTTAGAGTACCTGAGATTGGGGCAGGGTTATGGGGGCGTCGAGGATTCGTTTCCTTCAGTTCAAAGGGTGGTGCGGAGGTGTCCGGCACAGTTGTTCTCATCGACAGTGCCTCCCGGTTATAGGGTGCAGCAACTCCAATACATGGCTTCCACCGCCGACGAATTCATTTTCCAAAAAAAACGGAGAGAAAGATTGATAACCTCTTACCCGGAAGATTCGTCTATGAACAATAGGGCTGACGTGTGTGTGTTTATCTTGAATCCATTTGACCTTGAGAACCGAGAGTGTTGCAAAGGGCTTGGTTTTACTCTGGGGATAAGCTAGGCAACTCGAGAAATCTTCTTGAACACAAAGAACCTAAGCTTTCGAAGGATTACAGCGGGAATCGAACTGCTGCCGCATCACATCAGTCTGCCCAGACATCGCCACTTCTCCGCCTATGCCACCGTAGTACTAGCGGGCAGTTTCGAGGAAGCTGGATACAGCGGCCGAATCGTGGCTTCAGCGGGCGATGTGCTAATCCATCCGACATTGGATTGCCATGCAAATAGAGTGGTGTCGGCCGGAGCCAAGTTGATAAGATTCAATTGGCCCGACGCAACGGGTATAGGCGGGCTCTACCATACGGACCTCATCGATGAGCTGGCCCGGCTAGCCGAGAAGGATGTAGAAGCCGCCACAGAGCTGCTCATTTCTGCCGTAAATAAGAAGTTGGCGCCGTCTCCTCACAAAAAAAACGATTGGCCGGACCAGTTGTTGGGTGACCTTACCAGGGATTCCATGGAATCCATTGGGCAGTGGGCAGAGCAGAAGGGTCTGGCGCGGGAAACAATTTCTCGTGGTTTTACCTTGGCCTATGGCGTCGTTCCTTCTGTATTCCGCGCAGAAATGCGGGCTCGAACGGCGTGGTTGAGAGTCACTCGAACTACTGATTCTTTGAGCAGAATAGCAACCGAGACGGGCTTCGCTGATCAAGCCCATATGACGCGGTGGATACATCGTATTTCGGGAATTCCTCCTGCATCCTGGCGCAAGAACCATGGTTCTTGGCATGCCGTTTCTTAAGACCTCGGCGACATCGACGCTCAAAAAGCCAACAGCTGACATTCTGACAGTAACCACAATCATTCGACATTCCGCGCCCCTGAACGAATTGTGAATGCCCCAAGTCGGGTGGTTGCTGTGAGCGGATTTTTGACGACAAGGACTGTCGTCGTTTCCTCGTCTTCATACACCTGCAGGATCTCCTCATCAAAAGAATTCAAGACAAGTAAGTTCGTCAAGGTTCATTTTAGAGGGGTTTCACATTCGTGGGCCGGCGCAAATCTCAGATGTTGAAAGCAAACCATGATTAACAGACGTTCATTCCTCGAAATGGCAGTTGCATTGGGCGCGAGCGCGGTATGGGCAGATCCCACTGCGAATCGCTCCAGGATGGGTTGGCGCGAGGAGCGTGATTTTTATCCCGAGGGTGTTGCTTCCGGTGATCCCGATAGTCACAGCGTCATCTTGTGGACGCGGCGGCCTCCAAAAGACGGCAAGGCTGTTGGCAAACTGTTTGTTGAAGCGGCCGAGGATGAATCGTTTGCTCGAGTTGTAGCTACGGCTGAAACTCCCGTTGTCGAAGCATCCGACTGGACATGTCGAGTGCTACTGGGTGGGCTGAAACCAGCCAAAGTCTATTGGTATCGCTTCACCGACCCCGATGGCAGTGGAAGCCGAGTCGGCCGGACAATCACCGCCCCTGCGGATCACGACCCTCGACCTGTGCGATTCGCCTTTGTCTCCTGCCAGAACGTCAACCAAGGCGCACAAAATGCCTATCGAAAAATGATCTTTGAGGACGAACAGGCTGCTGCGGAAGACCGACTCGGATTTGTGCTTCATCTGGGTGACTTCATTTACGAACTGGTCTGGTATCCGGAAGACCGGCCGCAAGGGATGTATGACCGCCGCTTATTCGACGTCGTTCGCTACGAACACGGCGAAAAGATTGGTGATTTTCATATTCCGGCCGATGTGGGCGACTATCGAGCAGTCTACCGTGGCTATCTACGCGATCCCGATTTGCAGGATGCTCGTGCACGCTGGCCGTTCGTTTGCATGTGGGATAATCACGAGTTCAGCTGGCTCGGTTGGCAGAGCCTTCAGAGATTTGGTGGCGTAACCCGACCTGCCCAAACGCGCAAAGTCGCAGCCAATCAGGCCTTTTTTGAATACCAGCCGGCGCGACTGTTCAAGCCCAGCGGACCATCACTAGATCAATTCAATCCGCCGCAAGTTGTGGATGCTCCCATACGTAACTTCGACCAGCACGGTTTGGGGCAAGAACCCAACAATTTGACAGCTATCCACAGCCTGAAAGGATATCGTGCCCTGCGCTGGGGTGCCAACATGGAGTTAATCATCACCGACCAGCGCAGTTATCGATCAGAAGAACCCACAGATCGAACTGAGGCTCAAGCATTTACAAGTAACAACTTTCCAGGAATGTTGCCGCAGGAAGCACTCGAAATCCTCGACGCAGGAAAGTCTTACGATAAAGACCGGCCGCCCGCAAAAATTAAATATGGCAACGCGCAGATCGAAAACTTCCGAAAAGATCAGCCGCCGACTACGCTGTTGGGCAAAGAGCAGAAAGCGTGGTTCCTCCAACGTCTGCAGCAGTCCACGGCGAAATGGAAGATTTGGGGTAACACCCAAGCCACGCTCGACATGCGTGCAGACCCACAAAACCTGCCGCCGAGCCTGACGGCGACTTGGCCGGGAGAGGGATTTGCAGCATTTGAAGCAAACATGGGCGCGGGCGATCACAGTACTTCCTATGTGGAACGCAGCGAAATCTACGACTTTATTCGCGATCGCAAGATTTCTGGTTTCGCGACGGTCGCTGGTGATCGGCATAGCTTTTGGGCAGGATTCGCCTCCAAACATTTGCCGCCAAAGAAATTTGAACCGGTGGGCATAGCCTTTGTGACGGGATCGATCTCAGCGCCGGGTGTGATTGAAGCTCTCGAACATGGCCTCGCGAAAGATCATCCTCTCCGTTCGCTCTATGTAGGACAAGCGCCAACTGACTCACGACCTCAGCCGACAATGAATCTTCTGTTGCGGCACGGAGTCCGTTCCTGTCTGGAATACGTTAAGAGCGGGGACATTCAGAAGGCGCGTGCAGCATCGAATCCTGCTCTTTCACCCCATCTCTCGTTTGTCGACATGGGTGGCCACGGCTACTCGGTGGTACGAGTAACACACGACATGCTGGAAACGGAATTTGTTTGCATACCGCGCCCCATTGTTCGCAGCGAGAGGGCCGATGGCGGCCCTCTCGTGTATCGCGCACAACATCGTGCTCGTCTATGGAAGCCCGGAGAGCAACCACGACTGGAGCAACAAATAATTGAGGGAGATCCACGATTCTCTATTTAGGGAAGAGAGTAGGTACACCGATGGGCTGGCAACTGGAAAACATGGTGAGCCGAAATTGGAAATCATGCCTCTGACGACCCCCTGCATAGTTCGTGCAGCCCGAGCAGAGGATAGTGAGCGCATGGCCGGCCTCGCTCTTCAGCTAGGGTATGAATGCACCGAACAAGAAGTTCGACAACGGCTACTCGACATGCAAGATTCTAGGCAATACATCGTGTTGGTGGCCGAACTAGCCGGAAATCGAGTTGTAGGATGGGTCGCCGCATACATCTTTCGCACGATCGCATTGGAAACTCTTGCGGAAGTCAGTGGATTAGTTGTTGATGAGACCCTCCGTTCCAGCGGCATCGGGAAACGCTTATTAGGGGCTGTAGAAGAGTGGGCGCGACACGTTGGTTGTACCGCCATCTCTGTACATTCAAACGTGTTACGTGATCGCGCACACCGCTTCTACGCAAACAACGGGTTCACAACGCTCAAGACGCAGCGGGTCTTCCACAAACCTCTGAGCATTGGATGACGCTTTATGAAAAGTGCGCCGCAAAGTCGTGCGGACAGCCCCTCTGTAAAGCTAAGAAGACGGGGCAACGATGAACCTTGCTGAGGCACCACCTCGGTTTGAAGCAAGTCCGAAGACACCATTCAGCTTGCGAAAGGAATTGAACGTCGTCGATGCCACCGCCATCGTTGTTGGCACGGTTATCGGTTCCGGAATCTTTCTATTGCCGAGTCTCATCGCTGCTCAAATAGATTCCCTTGGTGCTGTGTTGTTGGTCTGGATTGCGGGAGGACTGCTGACTGTATTTGGCGGGCTTTCCCTGGCCGAACTCGGCTCGATCTATCCCGGCACCGGTGGATTGTGTACGTATCTGCGGCACATTTACGGCCCTCTCCCCGCTTTCCTCTATGCTTGGGCGCTCTTGGCAATGATTCATACCGGCAGTATTGCTGCGCTTAGCGTTGCGTTCGGATTGTATTCCGGGCAGCTCTTGCACCTGAACAGTGTGGAAACGAAACTGTGCAGCGTCACTACGATTTTGGGCCTCACTGCCGTCAGTTGCCTGGGAATCCGAGGTGGAAAGCTCTTCCAAAACTTCATGGCAGTAGCAAAACTCAGCGGCGTCGCCGCCTTAATTCTTCTTCTCCGTGTGAAAGGGTCGCGTCCGATCCACCTTATTGAAACCACTACGACCTCTCGTCAACATTCTCTTTCTTTCGCCGGATTGAGCATTGCACTAGTAGCCGTACTATGGGCTTACGAAGGGTGGCACGTTGTCTCTTTTGTGGCGGGAGAAATGAAACGTCCCAAGCTGGATCTGCCACGAAGTCTATTCTTGGGTACTGGGCTCGTGCTGCTAATCTTCTTGGCTGTGAATTGTGCGTACTATCACACGCTATCTGCCGGAGAAATACGCAGTAACGGCGCGGTTGCGGCGTTGGCGATTAGAACAGTGGCGGGGACGGCTGCCTCAGACTCTTTCTCTGTCTTAATCCTGATTTCAGTCTTAGGGTCGATGAATGGCCTCATACTAACTGGACCTCGCGTTTACTATGCCATGGCCAGTGATGGGCTTTTTCCCCGACCTTTCAAGAAACTCAACCATCGCTATCGCACTCCGGTGGTGGCGTTGACAGTTCAAGGAATATGGGCTGCGGTGTTGGCATTTTCCGGCAGCTATGAGCAACTCCTCACCAACGTCATCTTCACTGCTTGGATTTTCTACGGACTGGCGGTCGCGGGTGTAGTGGTCCTCCGTCATCGACAGCCGGAATTGGAGCGTCCATTCTTGGTGCCTGGTTATCCGTGGCTCTCCCTGATGTTTTGCAGCGCTGCTGTAGGTTTGATCGTCAGCACATTCATCCACCAGCCCACGGGCTCTATGATCGGTATTGGTCTGGTGGCCAGTGGACTCCCACTGTATTTTCTCCTTGCGGGAGGTCGAACCACTACCTTGTGAACGAACTTTCTCTCTAACGCGTAC